>Ga0315900_10002707_pt1 | contig 26681 bp, 32 predicted proteins | sample LakEriMetagenome_FD_203521 | JGI IMG/M metagenome (GOLD analysis project Ga0315900, IMG submission 203521) | Freshwater fungal communities from buoy surface, Lake Erie, Ohio, United States - Buoy 12 MA114 | ecosystem: Environmental > Aquatic > Freshwater > Lake > Lake biofilm | place: USA: Lake...
TCGTCCTGCTTATGCCTTCCGGCGATGGCGGCTCCTGCGTGCGAAGGGCCTGCAGCCACTCGCAAAAGGCCGCCGTGTACCTGATCTGCGCGGCACTCCTATTGAGCATCTCTCGCCCACCGCATCGGTCCGATGGCCCCCAATACCCGCCCCCCATGCACCCCTATCGGGTGGGGGTGTGGTGTTTCTTGAAACGCGAACACAGGAACCATTCATGTCCACAGCAACCACCGCATCCCACGACACCGACCAGCAGGTTTCCCCACGCTGCCGACACTCCGAGGCGCAGCAGCCCTCACCGAGGCCAAGACCTTTGCACGCGATGTGGGAGCCGGGGGTGAAATGAGGCCAGACGTCTACGGCCGCTGCATCAATAGGCCCCAGTGCCACGTCGCGATCCCCGGCTCCTCGCGCACGAAGCGGAACCCGGCTTCCTCGGCCCATCGGCGACACTGTTCTGGCGTCGGCCGTATGTCCATCGACGGGCCTCTCGGCGTGGCGGGATCGACGTTCCAGTGGATGATTCCCAATTTGCCACCGGGTGATAGGACGCGGAACGCCTCGCGGAGCAGTGCCACCGGTTCGTCGATGTGCAGCAGGTTGAAGACCAGCGCGTAGTCGCAGGAGTGGCTCGGCAGGCCTGTCCCGTCAGCCATGAAGTCGCGTTCCATCGGCCGCACGTTCGCGACACCAGCGGTCCGGGCGGCCTCGGTCGTCATCGCGAGCATCTTTGGGTCGATGTCCAGCGCGTATACGGTGCCGCGTGATCGCTTGGCCGCCTCGACCGTGAACAGCCCGTAGCCACAGCCGAACTCCACCACGTTACCCGGCCGGTCGTAATCCAGACGGTCGAGGATGTGCGCAGGGTCGAAGAACCCTTGCCACACGTCGGCTTCCGGCATCCCGCTCTCTCGGCCCTTCGGCATCGCGTGTCTTGTACCTTCGTCAGCAGCAGCCCGTGTCGCCCACCTTGCACTTCTCCGGCGCGAGGCAGGCCGTGTGCTTCGTCCCGAGGTAGAAGAGCAGCCCAGACGGCGTGACCTCCATGCCGCCAATCGGGTACTGGGAAATCACCCCTTCCTCGTACTCGACCTCTACGGGCAATTCGTCTGACTGGAGTAGCGGTTGTGCGATTCGCATGATCGCTGCCAGTTTCGTGGTCTCCAGCCGGTGGTCGACGTCGTTCGCCACCCACACCTGAAGCACGCACGCCTTCGTAGACCGGACCGTGCCGCCGCAGTCGACGAAGTCCTTCTGAACCTTGCCGACCTCGGTGATGTGGTAGTGGGCCGGGACGAAGGACTTGTCCGGCAGCATCCAGTGCATCTTGGCATCAGGGTTGCTGTCGAGCGCACGGCAGAACTCTTTGACAGTCATCGGCAAGTCCTCAGGGGGTGGCTTCAAGGTCAGCGAGGAGGTCTTTCACCTTCTGCTCGATCAGGTCACGAACGCCCTTGAACTCCTCGGGGGTCATGTCACGTGGGTCAGGAATCTTCCAGTCCACTCGCTGGTCCGCTCGAACAAGCGGGCATTCGTCACCGCAGCCCATAGTCACGGCGACATTGACGTGTTGGCCGTTGAACTCGTCCAGCCCTTTCGAGGCGTGCGTGGTCAGGTCGTAGCCCAGTTCTTTCATGGCCTCGACAGCCTTTGAGTTCACCCGCCCGGACGGCCTCGATCCGGCGCTCGCAGCCTCGACCCGACCAGCACCGTGTATGCGGGCGAACGCCTCGGCCATCTGGCTGCGGTTGGAATTCTCGACACACACGAACAGCACTCTCTTCACGAACAAGTTCCCTCCACGACTCCACCGCAGCATCCGGAGGGCTGCACGCAACGGCATACCGCCACGCTGACGACGGCCCCCAAGACAGGGGCCGCGAGATACAGCCACAGGTGTTCAAGCCGCAGCGACAGGAGAGCCGGGGCCAAGGACCGGGCGGGGTTCATGGATGCACCGCTGATCGGGCCTGCAAACATCGCCTCCAAGGCGATGACGGCACCAATAGCCACGCCCGCAAGGAGGCCCTTTTCTTTCGCTCCAACCGAAACGCTCAAGATCACGAACATGAGGATGAGCGTCAGCAGGAACTCCAAGATGAAAGATTGCATCGCTCCCCCGGCAGGCTCAGTGGCGCCAAGCATGGCGTTCGTCGGAAACATCAGTTTCAGGACGACGCTCGCGAACACGGCGCCGACGCATTGGGCCGCGATGTACGGCACGACCATGCGCCCCTCGAACCGTCGGGCGGCGTAGAAGCCGAGCGTGACGGCTGGATTCAGATGGCATCCCGACACGTCGCCAATCGCGTAGATCATGGCCAGCACGATCAATCCGAACGTGATAGCAATCCCGACGTGTGTGATCGCCCCGCCGCTCACCTCGTTGATGACGATGGCACCCGTACCGGCGAAGACCAAGGCAAAGGTGCCGAACGCCTCCGCAGCCAACTTGCGTCTACTTGATTCAGTCATTCGTGTTCACCTCTGGGCGCACAAGTTTACCGCTCGCGCACGGGCGTTGGCACCTGCTACTCCCGCGACCATCACCTCTCACAGGAATCTCATATGTCCACAGCAACCACCACCTCCCACGACACCGGCCAGACCAGTTCTCGCCGGACGACAACACCACCCATCAACACCCCGACCAGCCAACTCGAACGCTCCGCCGCCCAGAGACTCCGCACCACCATGGCCGCCGTCAGGCTCGCCTTCACGTGGCTGGGCGTACGCAAGACGTTGGCCCCGGAGCAACGCACGACAGCCGCCCGAGCGTTTCATGCCGACCGCGAACTGCTCTCGGCCAGCAAGACAATCCTCGACCTGAAACATCCCGCCTACCGTGCCGTGGCTGCTGTTCGCTCAGAGGCTTCTTCCTACTGGCGAACCGTGACGCTGCCATTTCCCGAGGCTGGCATTCGGCTCCTTCCACAGGCATCGCTCGGCACTTTCGCCAGCACGATGCAGACGTACCGCGAGAGGCTCCAAGAGGCCGCCCGGGAACTCAGCAGCCAGTACGACGCGATCAAGAGCGAAGCCCAGCGGCGACTTGGCACGCTCTTCAATGCCAGCGACTACCCCACCACGCTCGACGGCCTGTTTGATCTCGAAGTCTCCTACCCGACCATCGAGCCGCCGAACTACCTCATGGCCCTGCACCCAGAGGTCTACCAGCAGGAGCAGGCCCGGGTGCGTGAAAGGTTCGAGAGTGCCGTCGAGTTGGCCGAGCAGGCTTTTGCGACGGAACTGCAACGTCTTACGGCCCATCTCGCTGAACGCCTGACGGGCCTGAGCGACGGCCAGCCAAAGGTTTTCCGTGATTCGGCCGTCGAGAACCTTCGGGAGTTCTTCGAGCGGTTCCGACGGTTGAACATACGGAGCAGCCCGGAACTGGATGCCCTCGTCGAACAAGCCCAGCAGACGATCACGGGCATCGAGCCGCAGACGCTCAGGGACTCCAACAGGCTCCGACAGATGGTGGCCCGGGACTTCGAGCAGATTCAGGCCCGTGTTGGCGACCTGCTCGTGGATCGGCCCCGCAGGAACATTCTCAGGCGCGGCGGGGTTGGAGGTGGGGCATGACCACCGAGATGGAGTTGGTCGTCGGCTGTGATGGCGATGTCCGGTGCATCTATGACGAGGCACTGGACCTTCGGGGGATCGGGAGGTTGCAGATCACCCGAGCGAGTCACGTCGAGCCAGATGCCGAGGGCTACTGGTGGGCTGATATGAGGCCGTCAGGCGGGCCGGTGCTGGGGCCGTTCTCGAGCCGGACGGAGGCATTGACGGCGGAGCGTGGGTGGCTGGCTGCGCGTCTTCAACCTACGCCCGTTACTTGCCCTGCCCCGGTCTGACCTGCTCACCCCCGGCATCCTTCACGAGCCACTGCCCATTCTTCTTGTGGAGCAGAACTTTTACGCCCACGAGAACAGTGCCCGGCATTCCCTTGTCGATCACGTTGCCAGTCACCCGCACGATGAGGTTCGCTACGGCTTCGGGGGGCTTCTTGGCAGGCTCAACGGCCACATCGCATTTCGTGATCAACACCCCCGTCGGCCGCACCTGCTTGAGGACCTTCTCGGCCTCTTCCCGCAACGGTCGAAGGTCGGGGTCGAGGGCAGCCATGATCGTCGCCACATCTTGCTTCTCCGCCGCACGGGCAAGCCGAGGGAACAACGCCAGCAGGTACTCGCGGTCGGTCTCAACGAGCAGGTCGGCCACGAAGCAGCCGACGCCAGCAGTCGCGAGCAGCATGGCTACAGCGAGCAACCACCGGGACTGCACGCGGAGCCAGACGAAGAAGCCGACGACAGCCCCAAGCAGGCAGGCGATGACCAGCGGGAGAGAGGATTCGAAGGGCATCAGGGCGACACAATGCGGAGAAACACGTCACAGACCCCAATAGCCAGTCGTCCCAGAATCTCGCTCAGCCGCCGACTCAGCAGAAACACCCCTGCACCGAAGCACAGCAACGAAACGCCGACGCAGAATCTGGCAAGTGGATACCGGATGTCTGCAGCAAGCACATTCGCCAAATAAAAGGACGCTCCGCACGCCCCAAACGCCAGCAGGGACCCAAGCATCCTGCGGAGGGGAGGCATGTTTCGCATTCCGTCCGCGAGCAATCAGCGGCTCACGACCTTGGACTTTCCACACCGCCGGATTTTATCGCGAGTCCGCTGAATTGCGTGGTTCGCCGATGGGAGAGTCGTCAATCCAGTAGTGCTCGACGGACAGATTTTTACCGTAAGCCTCCATACCAGCCGGAATCACGGGTGTGTTCCATTCCGGCCCTGCGAAGGCCACCAAGGCATCTTCGTCGCGCCATCTGCTGATCATGGAGTAAGTATTGGGCGTCCATCGAGTAGGCATTCCAATCTCGCACGAAAGATTGCCGGGGGCGCACCTCACAGCATCTACGGACAGTGACCGAAACCCCGCCTCAAATGCGGAACGGGTCGATGGATCAATCTCAACGCGAAAGATACGAAGGATCATGGCTATTTGGCGAACGGCAAAGATCAATGGCTCACGACCAAGGAATTCTCCACACGACTCGGCTTTCTCGCGTGGTTAAAGCCTCGCTGTCAACATCGCCCCGCCGACGCTCGCCTCGAACAGAATGCCGACCACATTTTGCCACGAACGGCTCCCGTCGACGGCCAAGGACAGCACTCGGGCAGCGGCCGCAGCGCACCAAGCGGTGCCCACGACGGTGAAGGTAGAAGGAGATTGGGCTAAGAAGCATCCAATGCCAAGGCACAGGAAAAACCCACCGTAGGTCGCACGGAATTCGGCGATGCCTAGCGGTCCATCCGGCCGGATACCAAGAATGCGGCTGACAGCACTCGGAAACAGCAGGCCGAAACAGCCGAGCACCGCAGTGACAACTGCTCCGCAGTTCGCCAACAGTGTCATTTCACGGAGCGCCAAGGACAGATTTGAAGAGCCACGGTCATGGCTGCCGACTGCAGCATCGTCCATGACAATGAGCATTCCGGCAAGGTCCGCGAACGCCTGATTCATCTCCTGCCATCGTGCCTGCGGCGCCACTTCACGACGGCTTCGTGTTTCAACGGTCCCCCGTGGCCCACGAATAGCCGCCCGGAGGTCGCGGCGAGAATACGGTCAACGCTCGCCACGGCACCCGGGAGGTCGTCGGCAAAGTAGTGGAAGTTGGGTTGCGATGGCCGGATCGCACCTCCCGCCCAGCCCCCCATGATCACGTCGCCAACGATGGCGTCGCCGGCGTCGAGGAGGACAGAGATCGAGCCGGGCGTATGCCCCGGCGTGTGCAGTATCGAACCGGAAACGCCAAACGCATCGAGCCGGCTGCCTTCTTCGGCATCGATGTCAGCCGCCCGCGTGCGAAATGGCAGATGGGCAAGCAACCGTGCCAGAATCCGCCCGCGTAGCCCCACGCCTCGGAGCGGGCCGTTGTTTCCTCGTGTGGCGAGCGGTCGATCACCGGGGTGATACGCCACAGGGCAGCCGGCCTCGGCCGCCAACTCCGCGGTGTTGCCGAAGTGGTCTGAATGCACGTGCGTGTGCAGGATCAGCGCGAGGTCGCGAATCTTTACGCCCGCCGCAGCGCAGCCGGCAACGATCTTCGGGGCATCGCCGCGCGATCCGGTATCGACGAGAATCGGGCGATCGCCGACCACCAAGTAGGCGTTGGAATAGCGCAGGCGGAGTGGATGAATGACGCTCACTTGCGGCCGTTGATCTCGATGCTGCGGCGAATCTGCGGGACGTGAAGTCGCAAGTGAAAAGGCAGCAGGGCATAGGCAGCACGACTATTCAGCCGCCCGAAGAACGGATGCAGAAACGTGCCACGACCTGTGAGGGGATACGTCTGCGGCAGGCCCACAATTCGGGCCGCTAGTTCTCGAAAGCGCGGCATTACCTCGGGGCCGCAATCGTCGGGGTAGTCAAACCGGCTGATGTCACCGATGTCTGGCTGGCGTCCGGCTTCAAGTTCCGGGATCAGAGCAAGCAGTGCCTCGTTCGCCGCGTTGACGTGCTCGATCGTCATAAAGGCTGACCACCCCTGCATGATAGGCGAGATGCCCGGCATGAGCGGCACAGGGCGACGACCGCGCAGGATCGGCTCGGCAGTCTTCGCGACCAGTTCCTCGATCGCGTTCACTGAATCACTGAACTGACGTTGGTTGGTGGCTAGCGAGCGGCTCCGATAGCCGCCCCACAGGAGCATCCGGGCCGCGAGGCGTTCGATCATGGGTACGGCAACTCCATAGCGTCCTACTCGGATCGCGTTCAGTCTCGCCACTATAAATGGCCCGAGCAACGCGAAAGCGGTACAGGCCGAGCGCGACAGCGATGGCCGTGTGAGTGCATGCCTGTAATGACCGCGAAATAGGGCGGCGATTTCGCCCGGCGACCGCGCGCCTCACTTCTTGTCCCCGACCGCCCTTCTGGCTGCCGGGCGTGATTTCCTTCTTCCGGCTCGCTGCGTTGGCGGCCGGTGTCCCTGTGTGTTTCCCATTTCCCAGTTTTCAGGAGATGCTCTGTCATGAGTGACCTCGAACTGATCGATGCCGTGGCCCAGAAGACCGGCGAACATGCCTCTGAGATTCGGCGCCGCGGCTTCGTGCTGACCGGCCCCGAAGACTCTGGCTCTGATCTGGACCCGGAGTGCCTGCTCGACGTGCTGCTGGTCGATCTCCCGGAAACGGGCACGGTCGACTGGGACGCGGTGCTCGGTGACGGCGGCTTCCGGTCGCCGTTTTATACCCCAGCGCAGCAGGCCCGCCGGAAGGCCAAGGCCGACATGAGGGCCAGTACCACGAAGCAGTTGGCCCGAGCGGCGTGACCTGCTGACCGGCCAAAAGATTCCCGCGACCCCATTCAAGTGACGGGCGTGGCGTGTGGTGGAGGTGCCCAAGCCTCCCTGCACCCACGCCCGTCGCTTTTTGTTGCCAAAGTCGGGCATTTCGCGGTGGCGGTGAAATCAACGCCGCCGTCGGGATCGCCCTTTCGGGGATGGCGGAGATGAATTTACATCCGCCATCCACCGCTACCCGTACACAGAAAGAACCACCCATGTTGAAACTCCATGCAGGCGTCTCGAAAAAGGTCGGCTTGCCCGGCTTCTCCAGCGCCTCGGCCTCCTGCACCATTGAGGCCGAACTTGATAGCACGCTCCTCAACGACATCGAGGGCTTCCAGATCGTCGTCCAGCGGGCCTATGCGTCCTGCGAGAAAGCCGTGCAGGACCAGATCGCCCGGCTTACCAGCGAACCCCAGAGCGAGCCCAGCCAGCCGCAGGAGGTGATCGAGGTGCTCACCAGCCCGACCATCAGCGGCGCCAGCGTGAACAGGCTCCCGGCGGCCCAGTTCCCGAACCAACCCAGCCCCCGTCCCGCCACGGCTTCGCAGGTCCGGGCTATCAGGGCTATCTGCGGCCGCCGGAAGATCGACCTCGTGGGCCTGCTGCGCGATCGCTTCGGTCTGACCACCGCGGATGAACTCGGCATCCGGCAGGCGTCCAACCTCATCGACGAACTGAAGTCCGACGAGCCAACCGCCAGCCCCACGAACGGCAACGGGGCCTACGCGGCGACTGGGGGTGCTCGATGATCGCCGGGGCTGACCTGCTGCCGGTGCTTAAGCCCACGAAGCCCGCCAGCACCAACCCCGCCAACGAGGTCGCGAAGAAACTCACCGGCCGGGACTACGTGAGTTGGTCGGCTCTCTCGACGTTCCGGACCTGCCCGCTGAAATACCGGTTCAGATATGTCGATGGCCTGCCTGAGGAGTCCGTGTCCAGCGCGCTCGTGTTCGGCACCGGGATTCACACGGCCGTCGAGCAGCACTATCAGGCTCATCTCGCGGGCGATCCCAAGCCCGACCTCGATGCCCTGCTGTTCGCCTATCGCTCCGCATGGCTGCCGCACGAACCGGACGCGATCCAGTTCGGCAGCACGGAGACACGGGCCTCACTGGATGCTCTGGCCGCGCGGATGCTCACGGCGTTCCTGAGTAGCCCAGCGGCGAGCGTTCAGGGGCGGGTGTTGGGCGTCGAGGAGGAGATTCGCGGCATGCTGGTCGAGGGCGTGCCAGACCTGTATGGCCGCGTGGATCTGCTGGCCGAGGACGACGACACGCTGGTGGTGACCGACATCAAGACCAGCCGCGGGAAATGGCGTCAGGAGCAGGTCGAGGATTCAGGCGAGCAGTTGTTGCTGTACTCACACTTGGCCTCGGAAATTTGCCCGGGGAAGAAGATCGCGACACGGTTTCTGGTTTTGACGAAGACCAAGGAGCCGGTCGTCGAAGAGCATGTCCGCGAGGTCGAACCCGGGGATGTGAAGCGGACCTTGGCAGGCGTGGAGCGGGTCTGGCGGGCCATCGAGTCGGGGGTGTTCTATCCAGCGCCGAGCACCATGTCCTGCTCGTCATGCGGCTATCGGGCTGCGTGCCGGGCTTGGATGGGCTGAGAAATTGGCGGCCGGGGTTGAAAGACACCTCGGCCGCTTTTTCTTAGGTATCGGGCGGCATGGTCCTCCGTGACAACGAACGGCTTAGGCAAGATTGCCTCCGGCTATCTACCACGGCCACGAATGCGATCGTGTGGTGACGATACTACGCCCGCGACAAGGCCGGTCTGACGATCAAAGGAAACAATAGCGCGGCCCTTTCCAGTGGACTCATCTTTAACCCGATCATAATGCCATATAACGCGAGCGGTAGACTCGTCCACATCGTCAGGCGGGCCTAGCAACCCATGGACTTGATCTATTGTTAAGCCCTTCACGATTCGCTGCGTGAAGAACTGCCTTGGAACTACGATGCCTTGGGCAGACTCCGTAGTGGTCTCTTGCAGGTCGCCCGGGCCGCGTGCTGCGGCCCCTCTGCTTGAACCGGGGTCTTGTCGCGGCGAGGATGCCGCCACCTGTTGGCGCTCAGCATCCTTCATGCGTTTTGCAAAGACCTCCGTCACCTCGTCATCAGCCGCATCTAACCTCGCCCGGGCTGCCTCCCGTCGCGCCTCAAGGCGAGAAGACAATTTTTCTTGCCGCTCCTCCAAGTCGTCCATGTCCTTGGCTTCGCTTATGGCCGTCAGCATTTCCGCCACAATTGAACTCCAGAAAGCAGCGAGGTCCCGACTCTCTGAAGTCACGACAGCCTCAAGTTTTGCCTGCTGCTCTCGAGCCATTTTTCGGAAGTCGGCCTTTGACTCCGCGGGGGCAAAACCTTCGCCATCATTAATGAGTCTTGCAAGTGACTCCTGTACCCCCCGCACGCGAGACTTCCATCGGTTTTCTGCCTGAAGGATGTCGGTGAGCAACATTCCGGCGCGCTCACCTCCTCTTGCGATCTGCTGCTGACTTGCCGAAAGAACCCCGCGCAGTTCACTCGCCCGGCATTGGGCCATGTCCTTGGTGAGTCGCTCGAGAGAGGCTGCAAGTCGGGACGTTGCTGCCTCGAGCATCTGTTGCCGAGCCGCTTCGGGCCTACGAAATGGCCTGCCGATGTCATCCACACCACCGAACGCTAGCACTGCGGATTCCTGCGCGTTTGCTAGACACTCCCGCGTTCCGGTGAGTGTGCGCTCGCGACGTTCCTCGATTGCTTGGGATGCGGTCTCCAGTCTCGGCTTCAACAGCGATCTATTGCCTACCTTAAGAACATCAAGAATCGCGGGGTCTTCCTCTAGCGAGGCCATCAATGGGCTGGTAGCACGAGACCAATCCTCTACAACCACCGCCATCGCTTCCTTAACAGCCTCCGGAGTACCGAGCGACGCAAGTCGATCAACTGCCGCCGTCATTTCAGCGATGGCACGGTCAGCAACCGCGGTCGTCTGCTCGTCTGGGGGTCGACCGCCGATGCGGGAGGATGCCGAGGATTTGGAGGAGCCAACCGACTTCAGGCGTTCAGCATCCTCCACACTGAAAGGCACCACGAGGGCATCGAAATTTGGTGCAGCAAGCCTCGGGCCTTCGGGGGCAGCCGTTGGTACTGGCCTGCTTTCACCCAACGCCTTGGTTTCCTTTACCTGCGCCCTCACCGATGTCGAACGTTCTGGTGCAGGCGACTGCGATGCCTTTCTCGCGGAGGACTCAATAGGGGGCTTTCCTTCCGAATCGCTACGATCACTCTGTGGCCAAAAAACTACTGCAGCAATGGCCGTGGCAGCACAGGCTGCGGCGAATACGGCGTACGCGAGGAACGAGGCTGCTCGTTTTTGCGATTGCTTTCTCGGGCGAGGTTGGTTGACGACGGCCTTGGAATATTCCTTTTGCTTCTCTATCGCGTCGGCCAACAGGGGCGCGATGTCCTTGGGGATAGCCTTCTCGCCGTACAACGCTACCGCGTCTCGCCCCAAAGCGGCATACGCCTCCCGAAGTTGGGCGACGGCGGCTGCATCTTGCGCGTCCGCAGCCGGCTTCAAGCGGGCGATCGAATCGAAGTGGTGCTTGAGGGCTACCGGCACCTTTGGCGACTTGGCTACACGCCGGCCTATCTCCCGGTAAATCTTTGGCAGGGTTACGGTGTTGACCTGCTCTAAGGCCGCCCGAGCGTTATTCACAGGGTCATCAGCCACGCGAGCCACCTACTCCTCGTGCAGGCTAGCGCAATAAAACTTCGCCAGCCGCGGGAACACACTGCGAAGGGCTATCTCGCCGGCATATCGTCCGTCCTGATCGCCGGTTCGCTTCCCGGCGGCCAGACAGTCGGCTTCGGCTTCGTGGTGATCAGGTCGACCTTCCACTTTCCGCCCTCTTTCTTGAACCGCTGAAGGTACTCGACGCATTCCCATGGGGGAAGCAACCCCGAGTGCTCCCTGTAGAAAATCTGCCGGTTCGTACCCGTAGTCCGGTCTTTCTCGTCGTGGGGCAGGGTGATCTGGACGACCCGGGCCACGGCGTAAGGCGGCCGGAGTTCCAGCAACTCGAAGTCGGCCAGCCGGAAGTACGCATCAGTCTGGTCGAACGTGTCCTTGGCTTCCTTGGCGAACTCAGGCACTCCGGGCAGGGTCTTGGACATCGTGGCCGTGAGGGCTTTGACGTCCTCGTTGTTGCAGGCTTGGAAGTTGGCCTCCAGCGCTGACCGAATCGCTTCGGTTTCCTTTCGGGGCACTGATGGCGCGCAACGGGGTGGTGCCGCCTGTGTGATACCGGTGGCCACGATCAGGCACACGACTGCTACGGATAGAGTTTTCACCGGGGACCTCGGCTGAGAGCCTCGAGACCATGCGCCTCGTTGGGGTATACGGGCTAGAACCCGGATGAACCTGCGGCGGCTGCACGCTTTGCCTCGTTGTCTTCCTTGATGAACCGCATGCTGTTGATTTCGAGGATGCTTGGCTTGTTCCGCCAGACGATCGCGGCAACCGCTCCGTCCGTGCGGTTCCACGCATGCAGCATGTCCGGGTTGATTGCACTGGGGTTCGGGTGCTTCTGCCAGCGGAATCCCGCAGCGTTGGCGCCGAGAGCCGCATCTGCCTTCTCCAGCGCGGCGCCATTGATCGCGACTTCGTTGCCCTTGCTATCCATAAACTGATAGCCCTCGCTGACGCACTGTCCCTTGTAGATCGTGGCGTGGATGACGGTATCGCCCTTCTTGAACATGAGAATTTTGTCGGCGATCCCCACTTGGTCCTTGGCCGTGATGTCGGAAACGGGCTGGCCGAACCGCTCGATGAGTTCATCTTCAGTCTCGCCCAAGCGGGCGAACGACACGGAGGGCACAACCATAAGGGCCGTCAGGACCACGCTCAGACACAGCAGCCGCTTCAGCATCTTTTGCTCCCTTGCAGACTCGGTGAATAGATGACACGCCCCCGACGATCGCCTCGCGAGGAGCCAGCCAGACCCCAGCCGACTAGCCGGAGTCCTCCTACTCCCAATGGCGAGAGCGGCCCTGCCGATCGGCCAAACTGTGTTTTGCCCGGGGGTGATGTGGGTATACGGGCCTACTGAGGCCGGGCCGGGGGTGGCTGTCGCTCGAAGACCAACGGATCACGCCTTACGCCCGGAACGCCCGAGGAGGGCAGGTGCAAAGCCCCGTTCACGAACCAGCCGGTGACCGGCGGCTCGTCCGGGAGTGTGACCCTGACGCCATCTGGCAACGCCTCCCATCGGCCCATGCGGGCGTTGCCGTACGCGCTGCGCTCGATGAACACGCCGTCCTCGCGGAATATCCGCAGTGTCTTGCCGCCGAAGCCGTCGTCGCCAGCCCAACTCCCTGCAATCGGCGGCGGGGGCACGTCCCGGACTGGCTCCGTGGGTTTGGCTGCTGGCCCCGCGGATGGCTTAGTGTCGCTGCCCGACCGACCGGCACGGCCCACGAGGAAGAAGCCAAGGCAGGCTGCGACGACAAGGCCCAGCAAGCCCAGCCGGCCGTAGCGGGACCAGAGCCGCTCCCGGACGCGCGACACCCAGCCCATCGCCGGCATCCTGACCGACTTGCCGTCGAGCACTCGCTGGATGTCGCCTGCTAGTTCTCCCGCAGATTGGTATCTGCCCCTGCGGTTCTTCTGAAGGCACCGCTCGGCAATCAGGCTCACGTCCCGGGGAATACTCCTGTCCCGCGATCTCAGGGTCGGCGGGATGTACTCGCAGACGATCCGGGCGGCCTCGTGCATCTTCTTGCGGCGCACTTGATAGGGCAGTTCGCCGGCCATAAGTTCGTAGAGCACGACGCCAAGGGCATACACATCCGCGCGGCCGTCCAAGCCCTCCGCGGTTGAGTCCCCAAACTGCTCGGGACTCATGTACTGCACCGTGCCGACGAGTGCGCCGGTGTCGGTCCGCATGGCCGTCAGCGTCAGGTCAGAGTCAGTGCTTCGCGCGACGCCGAAATCTATGACCTTGGGCATCCCGTCGCTGTCGATGAGGATGTTCCCGGGCTTGAGGTCCCTGTGGACTATTCCCCGGTCGTGCCCATGTGAAACAGCCTCGCAGACGTGCTTGAACAGGGCGAGCGTATCGCGAACCGTCAGGCCCTGCTCGCTGACGTAGTTCGTGATGGGCTTGGCGTTGGGGATGTACTCCATGACGAAGAATGGCACGTCGCCGATGTCGCTGGAGTAACTTCCGACGACGTAGATTTGCGCGATTCCCGGGTGCTGAAGTTTGCCGAGGAACTCAGCCTCCCGCTCGAACCTCCGCATGGTCTTTTCAGAGGTGATGCCCGCCCGGATGACCTTCACGGCGACTGTTCTGGCGGGACTGTGCTGCTGGGCTTCGTAGACCCTGCCCATGCCACCTTCGCCCAACAGCCTGACGATCTTCACGCCGCCCAAGTCCATGCCCAGAAGCGGGTCTACTCGCTGGGTCTTGGCCTGCTCGTCGGCCTTGGGCTTGGGCGTCAGGCCGAAGTCGTCGTCAGCGTGCGGGAACTGGCTGGAGTGCGCGTCTGGCTCTGCTGCTGGGTTCCCTTCAGCAGGTGGCGGTGTGGGGTGAGCGTCTGGACTGCTCGTGGTCATGGGCTGTTGCTGATGCGGCTGTAAACGTCAGGTCGGCAGCACATGGCCGGCGAAAGAGAACCCCAACACAGCGGCAGTGTACGGCCCTCGAAGAGTCCCGCGGAAGTGCTCGCGATGGGAAAAAAACCGAATCAAACTGGCGTTCATTTGCCCAGATGTTTCCCGAGCAGAACAGCAAGCACAGCGGCCAGAAAAACACCCAGCAGGCCCAGTGCGACCCATGCAGTAAACAGATGCTTGCGATTGGCCGTGCATGGGCCTTCGAGAGCCGTGCCCGAGTCTGTCTGGCCGAGTTGCTTGCCGGGTGTGCTCGGGGCTGGCTCTGGCTGGCTGGGGTGGGCTACAGGTTCCAGTACAGCCCAGACTCGCACGCTCTTGGGCCTCGGCGGAAAGACACCCTTCTTGATGCCCGCTCCTGATCGCGACGGGCTGGGAGTTGGCAGGCCGGACGCATGCGGTAGCGCTGACATGACTGGGCCTCGAACTCGGGACGGGCGGAGTGAATGGGGCTACTGTCTAGAGGCTGCTCGCAAACAAAGCCTCTATCTTCAATTGGCGAGAACGAGACCCGCTTTCGGCCACGGTTGAGTTTTGCCCTTGGTTTTGGGGATCATGATGCCGAAGTTGGCTGCAGACATGGTGAATGAATCCCAACTCGATGTAGTCCTAGCCCGGTGCCTTGAGCGACTGGCCGCGGGGGACGACTCTGCCCGTGACGAGATTCTGGAAGTCTGCAACGAGCGCCTCCGGGAACTCTCCAGCAGGCTCCTCGGGAAGTTCGCTCGGGTGCGTCGGTGGGACAACACGGATGACGTCGCCCAGAACGCGGCCCTGCGGCTCTACCGGGCGCTGGGCGAGACGGTCCCAGATTCAGTCCGCGGTTTGATGGGCCTGATGGCGGTTCAGATCGAGCGGGAGTTGATTGACCTCGCCCGGAAGCACGCCGGCCCGATGAGTTATGCGGCGAACCATGGAACGAACGTGCGCGACGGAACTGACGGGGATGTTTTTCTTGTTGACGAGGCTGAAGACGCGCCGGAAAAGCACGACGAAATCCCGCTGAGTCGCTGGGAAAGTTTTCATGCGGCCGTAGAAAATCTTCCCGAAGAGCACCGGGAAGTCTTCAAGTTGGTCTGGTACTTGGGGACCGACCGGGAGACAGCCGCCAAGACGCTGAACTCGTCTGTCAGGACCGTGGGGCGGCGCTGGCTCGAAGCCCGGGAGATGGTCGCCGAAGCGTTGGCGAGAGAGGACGGCAACGAAGGGGCCGCGGGATCGCCATCCGGATAATGCTATTTGAATCCGCACTATCGAGTCTGTTGCGCCCAATACCCTGCATGAATGCGAAACGAAAACGATCGAGCCACCTAGCCATCGACCCTCACGACATCCGGCCGCTGCATTCAATCGATCGGCCAACAGCACTGGAGGAGTTGGTCGAGAGCATGCAGGTAAACGGGTGGGTTGGGCGGCCACTGCTTGTCATCGAACGAACCGATGGCACATTTCAGGCGTGGACCGGAACGCATCGCATCCAAGCCGCCCGTGACGTCGGTCTGTCCACCGTGCCGTGCTACGTTGTTCGTGAATGGAAGTTGATAGAGGTAGGTGCGGATGCTCTTTGGGGGCACAGTCTCGACTTCCAGAGGCTGAAACTACTCCGAAAGACGGGCGACAAAAAGGCGATCGAGTTGATGGCGACCGAGACTTGGTCCAACAGACACGCATAACCGATGCCGGCCAAGTTACTGGTCTCCCACACCGCTGATAGCAAAACGAGAGCGCAGCGGCCCGGGACGTGACCCCCGGGCATGCGCGTCTCGGTGAAGTTGGCGGGGAAGCAGGCCCCGCAGGGTTCACAGCCGGTACCACTGCTGGACACCCGGGAGACCGACCAGCACGGAGCCGTCGTTGAGCCGGGCTGTCGAGAAGAAGAACCCGGGCCGTGTCTCTTCGACAAACCAGCCCGAGCCGTAGCCCACGTAGCCCGCCGCATGCTGGAACCATGTGGCATCCGGGCGCTTCGCGATGGTCTGGTACGTGACGGTCGTGGGAGCCGGCTTGACCAGCGCCACGACGGTCGCCGCACTGAAAGCCACGACGAGATGTGCAACGCAGCCGAGGGCCATCCGCCTCGCAAAGCCAGACGCCCGGGGCCGCACGTAGCCCTTGGCAGCCTCCAGCCCGGCCGAGACTTTCTGCTTCATCGCAGGAACATGCGGCCGGACCTTGCCCTCGAACTTGGTGACCATCCCGTCGAGCCGGCCGTGAAGCCAGTACGCGGCACCCATCAGCACCATAACGACACCGAGACCGATAAACGTAGCCATAGAACACCTACCCTTTCTGAACCTGAGAACCTGACCGCCAGAAGAAAAGCCGGGCGGTCTGTCGGCAGGTGGACCCAACTACGGGCCACCCATGAGCAAGAGCCGGCCGCTGAGGGCTACCGGCTGCTCATGGGATATGCCGTGGTTCCGGGCGGGGTTTAGCGCGCGGCACCGGACGAGGCAAAGGGACGGCCATGTCGACGTGCTTGTGTATGTGAATGACCGTGCATCAAGCCGGGTGTTGTTTCATTCACGTGCTATCGGGCTGCGTTGGGGCTTGCCGAAGTGGGCCTGTTGTTGAAAAGCCCTGTTCTTGGCCCTGATTTAAATTTCTTATGCGGGCCGACTTGCGTGACTGAGCGTTCTTCTGGGTCTGGCCTACGCTGATTTCAAGCAAAGTCAGCGTAAACAACGAGTCACGGCGCCGGATTCAAATAGCAGAATCGCAGAGGTGGCCAGAAGTCAGCGTGCGTAGTCGTTATGGCTCGCACGGGGAAGATTACGTTCGTTCACAGATACCCCACGCTGACTGGATTTGCGAAGGAGCCTCGGTGCTGGACTTGTGAATAAGCCAGCACTGAAGAACACGATGACGGATGACGCCCGGTAGTCGCGAGCGGGCTGAGTTGGAGACAGACGCTCGCTGGACAACTCGAAGACAGGGTTCGCGAGCGGGCTGTATGGGGACACGCTCGCAGAGGCCCGTGAAGGCGATCTGCCGGGCGTTCTGGTCGGCGGCGCAGGCGGACCGCGCGGGGAACCAACTCAGCCGCAGAGAAGAACCTCAAGGCTCTGTCGGCCAGCAGGTGTCGTCGCCCATCATGGAGTCGGTGAAGCAAACTCCAAGGTGGCCGCCACGTAGGCAGAGCCCGAGATGAATCCCCGTTTGGCCAAGAGCGCGTTCTTGGTTTGGGGTCTGAAAGAGAAGGCAGTCTGGTTCTGCCTTTCTTCACAGACCTCGAAAGAGAGCCCCAGACGGCAGTCTCTTTCCTACGTAGTAGGAAGTAGTTCGGCTAAATGGGACATTTTTGGCGATTTTTGTGACGCACCTCTAAGTGCAGCAGACACTTGCGTCGCGAAAAAAAGTGACGCAAATTTGCAGCAACCCCCGTTTTTCTCGGGAAACACGCGGGTCTTGAGCCAGTAGCGCGCGGGGCAGGTCGGGGGCTATTCTGGGGGCCGTGAAACCCGAGTCAGCGATGAGGAACAGCACGCATGGAAGCCGCCACGAGCACGAGCAGGTCGCCGCAGACAGAGCAGGACTTTCTCCGTGCTGTGCTGGCCGAGTTGGGGCGGGTCGTAAACAAGGACCGCGACTTCTGGACCGTGAAGAGCCGGCTGCCTGCGCTCGTGCATGCCGGCGAACTCAGCGTGCTCGGGCTGCTCTTGCTGAAGGGCGTAAACACGAGCCACACGGAGGTTTTCAAGCACCGGGAGAAGTTAGAGGCCCTGCTTTCCAAGGCCCATCGCGAAATTAAAGGCGCGTGGGAGGCTGGCCTGAAGAAGAGCACCCCGGCGGCACGGAATAAATATCTAAATGACGCCAAGCCTGTCCGGGAGGTCGTAAATAAAGCCGTTAAATTTGCGGACAAGTCCTTCAGCCTGCACGAGATGCCGCTGATTGGCTTCACCGACAACGTGCAGGACACGCTCGCGGGGTTGGTGGGCAGGATCAGCGCGGCCGTCGAGGTGAAACTCCGGCCGGGCACGAAGGGGGTGGCGGCGGAGCGAGTTCCGGGGGCTGTCTACGGGGCCGTCACGCTCGGGATGCTCGCGGGCGGCTTGGTTGGGCGGCGCGAAATGAGCCCCAAGGAACTGTCAGTGGCCCGGATCGCCGTCAGGCTCGGCTCGCTGAAGGACGAGGATGGCGGCCCGGAGCCGAAGGAGGTCAGGCGGCTCCGCAAGACGCTCAAGGAACTCGGCCCGCACCTTCCCGAGCAGCGAGCGTAGGCGGAAGTTATGGCCAAGAAGAAGGCGAGCAGAGCGGCGGCAGGGGCACCGGCATCCAGCGAGGCCGACCTTCGTTTTGCCGCGGTCGTCACGTCGGCGGCTGAAGGGATGCTTGGGACCGTTGACTACCTGCATTTTGATATCAATACCGTTGTCAACGCCTTCCCGGTCACCGTGCAGGAAGTCTCGGCGGCGAGGGGAACTAGCGGGGCCGGGAACGCAGACGCCGGCGTGGACTTGCTACATCGCTGGTTCATCCGCCGCGACTTCGACGACAAGCCGTATCTCAGGGTTTTCGGCCGCGTCATGGAAATCATGCTCAATCATCGCCGGTTCGAGACTGTCACGGCGGGCGATGTCTTCAAGTTCTTCTTGATCGAGATTTCAGACCAGTTGGAAGAACATCATCGCCAGAACCTAGATGATGGGCAGGAGGTCGACGTCAGCACGCGGGGTGGCAGGAAGAATTTCAACAACCGGATGGCCAGAATGTGCGAGGAGCAACTGGCCCGGCCCACCGTCTGGCAAGAGTCCGGCAAAGGCGAGAATTTCGTCCTCACGGAAGACGGCCAAACGCTGTTCGGCGACTGGCCGCTCCTGACCGACATCCCGGGCCTCGAACTCCAAGGCCCGGTTACGCCCGAAAATAGCGCCCGACGGCGGCCCAGACGCCGCTCGTGACCCTGCCTGCACGCGATTGCACACGATAAATCGTGTTTTCCGGTTAGCGCCATATTCGAAGCGCTATAGCGAGTTAACCGGAAATCGGTCCGTATCGCGTGCAATCGTGTGCAAGGGTGCCCGCCCCGCTCTCCGCCCGTGGCTCTCCGGCCCGTCTCCGCGGCCGTGATGCAGGGCCGATCGTGCGCCGACCGCTCTGCCAGCAGGGGTCATCGCCACGTCGGTGAGGTTGGAACGACGCCTTTCCAACTCGCCGCGCAGTTGGAACGAAGCGTGTCGAAGCCCCTGCGAACCCCCGTTTGTCCAATAGATGTCGATTTGCGGCGGATCGGAATCCCCGCACAGAGACTCGAAAAGGACCGCGACATGCTCACACACATCGAACAGTTATTACGGCCCAACCCCGCCGGCATCCCCGAGGAGATGAAAACCGTCGCTCGGTGGCTCGGATTCAAAGTCGTGCCGAAGACGAAGCGTGACGGGACGACTGAACTCACCAAGGAACCACGGCAGGGAGCACGCCCCGACCGAAAGGCCAGCAGCACGAACCCGGCGACGTGGTGCGACTTCGAGACTGCCTACAACGCCGTGCTGGCCGGCCAACTCGACGGCCTTGGGTTCGCACTTGGCGACGGCTGGGCAGGCGTCGATCTCGATGACGCAGTGGCCGAGCGTGAACTGAAGCCCGCGGCACGAGAGGTTGCCTCCGCATTCCAAAGTTACGCGGAGTTCAGCGTCTCAGGAACCGGCGTCCATATTCTGGTTCACGGCGACGTTCCCGCAGGCAAACGGTCGGGCAACATCGAGGTCTACGGGCAGGGCCGCTATTTCACGGTCAGCGGCCAACCCCTGCCATTCTGGCCGCCGGGAACTGTCGAGCCGCGTCAGGCTGAACTTGATGAACTCGTCGCCCGGATCGAGGCGGAACGCGCGTGCATGAGGCCGGCCGGGCAGGCGGCGACGGACAGCCCGGCGTGGCCCGACCCGCCGCCACCCCCGCCCGCTACTGTTGTTGAGATCATCGACCTCGGGCACCGAATCTGCCAGCACTTCGGCGACCTCTGGCGTGGCGCAATAGATGTTTATGACGGCGACGCTTCCCGGGCCGACATGGCCCTCATCGGCTCGCTGGTCTGGCTGTGCGGCCCCGGGCAGCAGTCGTTCGTCCGCGACATCGCAACGCAAAGTGGCCTGCGCCGTGAAAAATGGGAAACGCATCGGACGTATCTCAAGCGCACGATCGATGCCGCCTACCGTGATCGTGGCCCGGACGACTTCTACAACTGGCGTCGCCGAGCACCAGCCCTCGACATCACCCCGCTGTCGGCCCCGGGTGGCGACAGCGTTGATGGGTCGCTCGACCTGCGGCGTGCCGTGACGCTGGACGACATCGGCTTTGCCAGACGGCTCGCCGCGGCGGTGTGCGACCGCATCAAGTACGTCGAGGGCTGGCGAAAGTTCATCTACTGGGACGGCCGCCGCTGGGCACTTGATGACGGCGCGTGTGTCGTCCGGGCTGCCCAAGACCTCCGAGACATCCTATGGGTCGAATACGCGGCGATTCCTCACGAGGAGAAGACGAAGGCGTCGCTTCAGTTTATTCAGTCCTGCGGCAATGCGAAGCATCTCCAAAACATCGTCTCTCTCACCAAGAGCCAGCAGCCGATTCGGATTTCGCATGACGCGCTGGACCGGCACCCGTATCTGCTAAACGTTCGCAACGGCACGATCGACCTGCGAACCGGCGCGTTGCTTCCCCACGAGCCGGCGAACCTAATCACGCAACTGGCCGCCGTGGACTTCGACCCGCGGGCGGCGAGTGACGACTGGCTATTGTTCGTCAACCAGTGCATGCAGGGCGACCCGGAACTCGTGCGGTTCCTGCAGGTCTCCGCCGGCCTCGCGATCTCGAGTGACGTCAGCCCGCAACTGCTTTGGTGCCATTACGGCCGTGGCGCAAATGGCAAGAGCACGTTCCTCGGAGCGCTTGCCAACATGCTGGGGGACTACGCAGTGGCGGCCCCAGCCAACTTCCTGCTTATGCGAAGGAACGAAAGCCATCCGACTGAAACGGCCACGCTCTACGGAAAGCGGCTCGTGACCGCGATTGAGTGCGAAGGTGGCCAGAGGTTGCGCGAGAGTTTCGTGAAGTCAATCACGGGCGGCGACATGATCGCAACGCGCCGATGCAATGAGGACTTCTGGATGATGGCGCCAACGTGGCAACTGCACGTCAGTTTCAATGACCCCCCGACTATCAACGGCACCGACGATGGCATCCGGCGTCGACTCAAGATTATCCCGTGGCGCGCGCGGTTCGAGGGAGCGAGTCAGGACCCGACCTTGAAGGCCCGGCTCGAATCTGAACAGCACCGCGCCGCCATCCTGAACTGGTGCCTTGCTGGAATCGGCGACTTTATTGCCAACGGCATTCCGATTGCCGGGGCTGTTGCAGAGGCAACCGACGAATACGTCGCCGATCAGGACTCGCTCGGCAACTTCCTCGATGAATGCTGTCACGTTGGGCGACCCGGCTACGTGGTGTTCAACAATCTCATGATGGCCTTTCACCAGTGGCTTGAAGCCCACGGTGAAAACCCGAGAGCGTGGAACCGTAAGCGGCTGTCAGGTGAACTCCAGCGCCGGGGCTTCTCAAAGGTGCGTCCCTCCGCCGGTGAAGATCGCGGCAAGACCTTGTACACGGGGCTCACATTGGACATCACGCTAGCGCCCAGCCTTTCCCCTTCGGACATCGGACAGCGCTGACTTGGAACAAGAAGGTTCCAGCCACCAGTGAGGTTGGAAGCAATTGTTTCGAAGACGGCCCGCGGCGGACGGCCCACACTCGGGAGGTGCGATCGTGATCCATCAACCCCAACGAGGACCCTTGCTCGTCAAGAAACGGCAAGGGGAAAGAGCAGTGGAAGATAGTACCGCCGTCATGTTGTTGGTCCCCCAGAGCGAGGCCCCGGAAAGTGGCAACCTTGAAGTAATCGCCGGCTACAAGGTGCATCCGTTGGCAAGCAAGTTTCCGTTGATCGTAGGACAGGAGTTCGATGATCTGGTCGAGGCGGCCGCCCGGGCCGGACGGCTTTATCCCGTCGAGACGCACCAAGGCTTCTTGATCGACGGCCGCAATCGGCTCCGCGTGCAGGAAGAACTCCGCCGCCGCGACATCGAGATCGAACTGCCCGTCGTCGAGTGGGAGCCGACGGGCGACGAGACGGTCGAGGAGCACATCTGGTCGGTCAACGCGATCCGCCGTCACCAGACTCCCGACCAGCGGGCCGTCCTTGCCTTGGAATTCTTCCCCGCAATCCGTGAGGCGCGGCAGGCCCGTCAGGAGGCGAGCCGCTTCGAAAAAAAAGGGGGCGATGCGGCGGCGGTGATCTCGCCGCCGCCGGACGGGCACGCGGAAAAACCGCGGCGCACCAGCGCGGAAAAAGACGCGGCTAGCAGCGTCGGCGGCTTGGCGACCTTGGCCAATTGCAGCAACTACAAAGCCGGCCTAGCCATCGCCCTGCAGCAGGCTGTTGAGGCGGGCGAGGTGAGCGAGTCCGACATCGCTGAGGTCGCCGCGGGCAAGAAGGCCCTGTGCGATGTCGTGCCGCGCCGGAAAGCGGGCGGCAAGAAGAAGAACCGGGCGGCTGTCTGGGACGAGGCTGACGACGACGAGTTGCACTTCGACGGCACCCCGTCGTTGAACGAAGAGGCGACGGTGAGTTCACCTCTTGAGGCGGACATCGATCGCTTCCTGCAAATGCTGCTGGACGAGACCCCTGTCACGGAGCATCGCGACGCGTGCCGCTTGCTCAAGCAAAAAATCACCGCCATCGAAAAGCAACGCGGTTGGTGACGCCCGACACGACCGCGTCCTGCACAGCAACGATTCCTTCACCCTCCGGAGCCGCGCCCCCGCGGACAAACATGTCCCCTCTCGATCGTGTTTCCCAACTCGGCTTGCCGTCCGAGTTCCCTGCCTTCTTCCCGCCGCAACTCGAACAGTACCGACGATCGATAGCCGAGGGGGCTGATGCCCCCGATGAGTTCGCCGTCGCGTACATGCTCGCTACGGCCGCGACCGCCGCGGGGGCCGACGTGTCAGCCTGTGTGCAGCCCGGGTGGTACGCCCGCTGCAACATGTTCATCGCGGTGGTAGGCCACAAGGGTTCCGGCAAGAGCACGCTCGCGGACAAATGCCTCGCCCCGCTCGTTCACCGCGAGGAGGAACTGCGGGATGCGGCAGTCCACCCGACCGCGGGATGCGTAACCGATGGCCTCGATGACGACGACGAGGATGAAGCCGGCTACGACGATGGATATGGCGACGATGACGATGTGGAGGACGACGATGAGGAAGCCTTTGGCGAGACCGCTCCCCGTCGCCGCCGAGCGGCGGAGCCGCCCGATCCATGCGTCGTGGTGAACGACACTACCGGCCCGGCGCTGCTGCAACTGCTGGAGTACAACCGCCGCCAACTCCTCGTGAACGCCGACGAGTTGACGGCTCAGTTTGCCCGCAACACCGGCGGTACCGACCGGCAGATGTGGTGCGAGCTGTATGACGGCCGCCGCCGCCGCCGCGAACGGGCGTCTACCAAGGCCCGCTCCGCCACGCTCGCCGCTCCGTACGCCAACCTGATCGGGAGCGTCCAGCCCGAACTGTTGAAGAAGTTCTACAACGCGCAGGGCGACGACGGTCTGCTCGATCGCATGCTGCTCGTCGGCGACGGTGTGATTCCCGAGGCCGAGTGGCCCCGTGACGCCGACGACCCGATCCTGAACACCGCATGGTCCACGGCGATGTCGCGGCTCCTGCGGATCGAGGAGCATGCGGCAGACGCCATCGGCAATCAAGTCGAGGCGCGGTTCAGTTCCGAGGCCTTGGATGTCTGCAAGGAACTTCTTGCCCGACTCAAAGACCTCGTCGTCGTGCTCGCCGTTCCGGATGCCCAACGGGGCGTGGTCAAGAAACTCGTCCAGCACGCCGTGAAACTCGCCTTGCTCCATCGAGTCGTCCGCTGGGCGGCCGGGGAGTTCGGCGAGCGGGGTCCGCTCGGCGATGTGGACGGCGATGATGCGGCTGCGGCCCGGGACGCCACCCTGTTCTTCCTCGGGCGATGGCTCATCTGGCGAAAGGAACTGACAGGTGGTCGTGCGGTGCCGCTCGCCGGGCCCCTCGGCTTGTCCCGGGCGACCGGTGATGACCCAGTCCTTCAGTCCCTCGCCGCCGTGGCCGCCGGGGCGCAACGCGGCGTCACCGTCATCGAGCGGCTCGTGAGGCTTCTCCGTTGCCGCGGATCGCGGCCCGTCGTGCTCGCCACGCTCACGGCGGTGGAGACGCTGTCCGATGTGTCTCCGGACGAATTGCGGTTCGCTTGCGACTGGCTGGTCGGCAACGGGCACGCGGAGTGGCTCGATCCCGACTGCCGGGTGATCCGTTTCGTTGAGCCCGCATCATCGGTCGAGCGCGGCCGAAGGGAGCCGATGTCCGCCGCGACGGAGCAGGTGAAATGAGCAAGACGAGAAAAGGCCGCTCGCCGCGGACTTTGAATAGCGACCACGGTGGTCTGATCCCGGCCGCAGAACTGTTCGCACGCCCGGGCGAGTTGCCTGCCGCAGACCCCGGGCCGCCGCTGACCCCCGATGAGCAATTTCGGGAGCGCGTCACGGCGGCATGGGCGTGGGTCAAGACGGTGCGGTTTTACGAGCACGAGCACGAGCGGCTGCGCGATGTACTCGTGGAGATGATCGAGGGCGAGAGCCGCGGCGTGATCACGGCGAAGGAGTGCTCCCATGAAACTCCGTGACCTCCGCGAGGATCAGCCGTTGAGCATCCGGGATGCGGCCGAGTTGCTTGGCAAACTCACCGGCCGAAAGCCCAACGTCTCGACGCTTTGGCGATGGTGCCTCAAAGGCGTCAAGGGTGTCCATTTGGAGAGCATCTGCATTGGCGGCAAGCGGTTCGTGACCGCGACCGCCATCGAAAACTTCATCGAGGCTTCGACCATGGCGCGGCCCGGGCAAACGACGCAGCACCCGACACCGGCCGCCCCACCGTCACCCGGCAAGGGGATGCTGGGCCACGTCATGCGGAATGGCGACCGCCGGCGGCAGGAGATCGAGGCGGTCCGCCGCCGGCTCGACGAGATAACCGGCGTGCCGAAGCCACCGCCCCCGGCTAGCCGATCTGCTTGACCACCTCCGCCGCCAACCGGTGGTTCCGCTCAGCGTAGACCTGCGTGATGTCGGCGCTCGAATGGCCAAGCACCACCTGTGCGGCTTCCAGCCCGAACTTCTTGCGAATCTCGGTTGCCGCGGCGTGCCGTAACTGGTTTGGGGACCAGTCTTCGACCTTGGTGGCAGCCGGGTCCTCGCGGAGCCGCTCGGCGTTCAGCGAGGCGACCGCCCGGGTGATGGCGTGCCGGTACGAGGCTGCGTCGTAGCAGTCGCGGGGGCGGCGCTGGCCGTTTCGCTTGGGCTTTCGCTTTCGTTGCGACGGCGTCATGGGCGACTTACGGGCGAGTCGTCGCAGTTGGCTCCGGCGGTGTTCGGCTTCGATCGGCGAGAAGCAGTAGGCGGCAGCGTCCCGCAACAGGTACTTCATCAGGATTTTCTGGGCGCGTGGACCGATGCTGATCACCCGGTCCTTCTCCCGCCAACTCGTCTTGTGGTGCGGCGGCTTCCATTTCCAGACCTCTTCGGTGCGGTCGATGTCGGCGGGCCGCAGGCCGCAGACCTCGCCGGGACGGGTGCCGGTGAGCCGCTGGAAGCGAACCATGTCGGCGACGATCTCCGGCAGGTACGGCAGCGTCGCCTCGACTACGGCGTCCTCGACGGGCTTCACCTCAGGCAGTTCGGGAGCCTTGGTCCTCCCGACCCGCAGCGGCTCCACGGTCTTCAGTGCGTTGTATGTGTTCGGCGGCACGAGTTCCTGCGCCTCGGCCCACTGAAACACCCGGCGAATGTGCTTGACGAGGGCATTGCAGCCGACGCGGGGCCGCCCACGGGCCGCTTCGGAGTCACGGATCATGCCGAGTTTGCGGGGGCCGAACTTGCCTGCCGGCGTGTCGTCGAACGGCCGCAGCGCCCGGGCCGCTTGCATGGCGTTTCCGTAGGTGCTGGTCCGCTCACCCGTTGGCGTCCGGTAATAGGTGTCGCAGTACTCCATGTACCGGAGCGAGATTTCCGCGACGGTCAGGGCACCGGAGTCGCGGTCCTCGATGTCGCCAGCCCCGCCCGCGGCCGGCGTCACCGCCACGCCGGGCAAGCCGGGGTCGATGGTGACGACCGTCGGCTCGGCCGGCGGCACATCGGGGTCGCGGACACGCCGGGTGGCCAAGTACTCGGCGATGAGCCGGTCGTAGGCGAGGCGGGCTTCGGGCGAGCCCCACTTGCCGAGCCAGTGGTCGCGCCCGTTGATGGTGACGCGGGCCCGGCCGCTGGGCTTGTGGTGTTGGAGCGAGGGAAGAGAACCCTTGGGACGACGAGGCATGATGCCCTCCGGAAACCGGTAATCCGGTCAGTAATCCGGTCAGACCGGATTATTTGACCGGATAACTTTGGATTCCCGGGGGCACCACCGACCGTCGGTGGGTATCCAACGAGCCTGATTATAGGCCCTTCCAAACCAGTCGGGGCGACAGGACTTGAACCTGCGACCTCTTGACCCCCAGTCAAGCGCGCTAGCCAGACTGCGCCACGCCCCGAAACCGCCACGGGACGACAGTGCCATCGGCACCGCCGCCCCGCGACCACCA
>Ga0315900_10002708_pt1 | contig 26675 bp, 22 predicted proteins | sample LakEriMetagenome_FD_203521 | JGI IMG/M metagenome (GOLD analysis project Ga0315900, IMG submission 203521) | Freshwater fungal communities from buoy surface, Lake Erie, Ohio, United States - Buoy 12 MA114 | ecosystem: Environmental > Aquatic > Freshwater > Lake > Lake biofilm | place: USA: Lake...
CGCGGGCTTCACTTGGCCGATACATCGATGGCTTCTACAACACCCGTCGGCCCCATTCGAGCCTTGACGGGCAGACGCCGGACGAGGCCTATTTTACCGCGCTGCCATCAATCCCGATGGTGGCCTAACCGAGGCAGAGACCCACTTAGGAAACGCACCAGAACTGTTCAAACAAACCGAGCCACCTCTTGTGAAGGGGCATACATTGGCGTTGCAAGGCTCAAGGAAAGGGTGGAGAATTTTGCATTCAAGGTTCGACAATTTTTTGACTCTTATCGCTACTAAGTACTCATGATCTTAGCTCGCCCGCCCTTCGCCTTGTCGAGCTATGTGCTTCCCCTTGACTCTCCTACCACGATAGGCACAGAAGCCTCAAACGCTAGGCGACCTCAGGTTTGCCAAAATTGATGCGCAACACGGCCGATATCACAGATTTCATCGCGCGCAACCCGCGCATGATGCGCTGCCTTGCGGTGCTCGCCGCTCATAGACCTGCAGATGCTTGGATTGGCGCAGGCTTTCGGCTGGGCCAAGACGGTGGCGGGCTTACGCAAGGCGCGCCGTCGCGGGCTGCCCAAAGTGGGCTGGCAGTTCACCCTGGCAATGGCAGCGTACAACCTGGTGCGCCTGCCAAAGTTGCTGGTGGTGGCGGCATAACGCCGGGAGTCTGTCCAGAGCGTACCGACAGGGCCAAAAAAATCACTGAACTTGGCCAAGTTAAGGCGCAGGTAGCGCAAAAAACATTCTCGCGCACCAAAATGCGATCCTTAGCGACAGCTTTTCAGCAGCCTGCTAGTCATGCCTCGTGGCACGAAATGCGTCATGCGCAGGACCGTAGAATCCAAAATGTATCTTCGCGGATATGGTGCGATTTGGGGGGCAGGGCCTATCCCTTTGCCTGCTCGCGAATGGCCACCAGGGCAGCGATAGCGGTCCGGATGTCTTGTTCACTATGTTCGCTTGATAAGAAAAACCGTAAGCGCGCCGCTTTTTCAGGAACTGCCGGATAGACAATCGGCTGCACATTTATGCCGCGTTCAAAAAGCTTCTGCGAATACCGCGCCGCCGCAATCGAAGATCCCAGGATCACTGGCACTATGGCATGCGCGGTGGCTGTCCCGGCATCAAATCCAGCTTCATGCACCAGTCGCAAGAATAACTTTGTATTTCCTTGCAACCGTGCCACCCGCTCGGGCTCAGCCTGCAAAATGGCAAGGCTCGCCGCCGCCGCTGCCGCCAAGGTGGGTGCAAGGCCTACGGAATAGACAAAGCCCGGTGCGGAATGCTTCAGCCAATGGATCAGTTCATGATTGCCTGCGATATAGCCACCGCAGGCAGACAGTGTTTTTGAAAGTGTACCCATCCAGATATCAACCTCATTCGGGTCAATACCGAAATACTCATGCACGCCATGACCGCGTGCGCCAACCACGCCCAGCGCATGCGCCTCATCCACCATCAGCCACGCGTCGTGACGGCGCGCAATCTCAATGAAGCGCGGCAAATCGGGGATGTCCCCATCCATTGAATAATGGCCCTCGATCACCAAAAGTGCCCGCCGCGCACTACGTCTTCCTTCGGCAAGGGCAGTTTCAGCCGCACGCCAATCATTATGCGCGAAGGAAAGCCGTTTTGCGCCAGAAAGTCGTGCACCTTCAGTACAGGAATTATGAATCGCCGCGTCATGCACAATCAGATCGCGTGGCCCCATCATGTGCCCGATCACCGTTACATTGGTCGCATGGCCTGAAACAAATACCAGCGCGGCCTCAGCCTGGTAATGCGCGGCAAGCGCTGCTTCCAGCGCAGCATGTACAGGCCTTTCGCCCGAGACCATGCGCGATGCCGAAGCCGAAACTCCATGCTGATCAATCGCCGCCTTGGCTGCGGCTTGCACGCGCGGGTCGCCGTTCAGGCCGAGGTAGTTGTAGGAGCCGAAATTGATGACGTCCCGCCCCGCGACCACGCTGTGGGCGGAAGCTACAGCCTCATGGATACGGAAAAAGGGATTTTCTAAATCAAGGCTGGCTGCGGCATCGCGGATCAGCGCCATTTCCCGTTGGCCAGGTAATTCGCGAAAGCCGCGTGGTGATTCCGGGGTGGGTGCATCCTCACGCCGACGATTGAGGCGCGCCAGTAGCGCCGCGCGTGTGGCAGCGGAAAGGCCAAAGCCGTTATTCATGAGCGACCGCCGGTTCATGGGTTTGCATCAGGGCTTCGGCAGTGGCGATGTCCGAATCCTCCTTGAACAATACACCCGCGACGCGTTGGACCAAGATTTCAAGGGTAAGGTCTTCCGTGACCGCCGTTAACGGTACGCTGACGCCAAGCCGCCGCTCCAGCGCCATGCGCAATTCAATGCCGCCCAGAGAATCAAGCCCAAGCGCTGGCAATGGCTGATCCAGCCGAACGGCCTCAGGCGGCAGGCGCAGAATGCGCGCCATTTCCTCACGCGCCAATGCCAGCACTTCCGCTCGCGCCGCTTCTGGTGCCATGGCAAGCAGTCTTGCGCGTAAGGCTGCCCCATCGGCATCACGCGCTGTCATTTGACTGGCAAGCGCTGCGAAGGCTGGCTCGGCCAGAATGGGAAGCGCCGCCTGCATGCCCGCCCAATTCATGCGCGCCAAATAGATCACTGGCGCGCCGGCGCCAATCAACGCGGGTAGGGCCGCCAGCGCCTCCTGTGCTGCCATCGGTTTGGCACCGCTCAGCCGTTCCAGCTTTTCCGCCGCGGCTGCCTCACGCGTCAGCACGCCGGCATCGGCAATCGGTCCCCATCCAACCGCAAGCGCTGGCTTGCCTTCGGTATGGCGACGGCGCGCCAGCCCTTCCAAAGCGGCATTGGCGGCAACGTAATTGGCCTGACCAGGATTGCCGAAGGCTGTGGTTGCTGAGGAGAAAAGTAGAAACAGGTGCAGCGGATCATTTTCAGTGAGCGCTTCCAAGGCTTCGGCAGCCAACAGCTTAGGGGCAAAGACTCGCGCGAAACTCGCCTGATCCTGCCGCGCCGCTGCACCGTCAGCGAATATCGCCGCTGCCTGCACCACCCCGCGAATGGGCGTTCCTTCCGCGCGCAGTGCCGTCAGAACGGCGCCGAGCGCGACGCGGTCCGTCGCATCGCAAGAATGGGCGCTGGCGCGTGCGCCGAGTGCAGCCAGAATGCGCAGCGCCGCATCTATCCCAGGCGTTGCGGCACCGCGGCGGGAAATCAGCGCAATCCGCCTTGCCCCCGCTGCGGCCAGCCATTTGGCGCATTCCAGCCCAAAACCTTGTGTGCCGCCCAACACCACATAGCACCCGGCCTCATCGGGCTCCCATTGGGCATGGCGAGAGCGGCTCTCCAGCGGCGGGCTGATCACCAACTTGCCGATATGGCTTGATGCCTGAAGCTGGCGGAAGGCGGCCTCGGCTTCCTCGGCCGGGAAGGCGCGATAGGGCAAGGGGAGCAGCGTGCCATCGCCAAGCCGTGCCGCAATATCGCGCAGTAGTGCTTCCGCAAGTGCCGGGCGCGCGCGCGGCAACGCATCCGCATCCACGGCAAAATAGCTGATATTGCGCCGGAAGGCGCCAAGTCCGGTGCGTCGGCCTTCAGCAAAATCGCGCTTGCCTAATTCAATGAAACGCCCAAAGGGCGCCAGCAGTGCCAGGCTTCTTTCCATCGCCACACCGGCAAGCGAATTCAGCACCACATCCACCCCATCCGGCCAGGCGGCGCGCAGCGCATCAGCAAAGCCGGCATCGCGGCTATCCAGCACCAGATCAGCCCCAAGCTGGCGCAAGAAAGCGCGCTTCTCGGGCGTTCCTGCTGAGGCTGCCACGAACGCACCGGCGGCTTTGGCGATTTGTAGCGCGGCCAAGCCAACGCCACCCGCACCACCATGGATCAACACGCGCTCACCGGGGCGGAGCCTTGCCAGGGTTTCGAGCGAATAGGCCGCCGTGATGAAGGCAACGGGGATGGTCGCCGCCGCTTCGGGGCTTAGGCCGGAAGGCAAGGGTTGCAACGCCTCGACCCTGGTCAGCGCGTGGGTTGCGAAGGCGGCGGGGGCAAAGCCAAAAACCTTTGTGCCGGGTTCAAAGGCAACACCGGTGCCGACTTCCTCCACCACCCCAGCGCATTCCATGCCAAGGCTTGGGCCAGCGAAGCCATCCATCAGGATATCTTCGGGCAATAGCCCCTGCGCCCACATTACATCGCGAAAATTGAGCCCCGTGGCGGTGATGCGCAGCCTGACCTCACCAGGGCCCGGCTTGGGTAAGACCGGGATCGGCTGCCAGGTAAGGCTCGCCAATTGTCCTGGTTGCTCAATGGCTAGCCGTCCTGGAAAAGCGGGCGCCAAGGCGGGCAGCCCAGGGCGGAGAAGCGGCACAAAACGCCCTTCAGGTGAAAGCACCACCTCCGGCGCATTACCAACCCGTTCTGTCAGGAGCCTATCAGCCGCCGCTTCGGGCATCATACTCGGCGCGAGCGTCACGCGGCGGAGGTTCAAACCGGGCATTTCATTGGCAAGCACGCGACCGAGCCCGACCAGCGCCGCCGCGGCCGCTTCTTCGGCCTTCGCCACCAACATGATCCGACGCGCCACGCCTTCCGCATTCGCCGCCAGCTTGACCAGATGCGCCAGGGCCGTTGCGGACTCTGCCATGCCGGTCAGTACCAGAATATCGGCGGCGCGTAACGTCTTGGGCGGCAAGCTCTCGTCAAGGGGCAGAATGTCAGGCCGCTCATCTGGCGACAGCCTTGCGACCAGCGCCTCTGCCAGCGGTAGGGCCTCCGCATCGGCGAAGACCACGCTTGGTCCGGCCAATACACGATTGGTATCAGGAGATTTTACTGTTGGGCTTTCGCCCGAAAGCAATAGAGCGGGCCATGGCGCTGCCTCCAGCGCCGTTACCTCAGTGCCTTGCCAGCCGGCCAAACTCAGCGCCTTACGCCAAGTGACCGCGTCGGGTAGCGCGCCCTCAAGATCGTCCCTCCACCAGGAAGGGTCCTGGCCCAGCGTGAAGTTCCATATGGCACCAGGCGCGGGTTCAGCCAGCAAGAGCGCGGCCCCTGGTGCGGAATGCGTGATGAGCCCTTCAAGAATTTCGCCCCCCCGGCCGCCGAGCGCCGCTGGAGCCAAGCCAATAATCACATCCGCCCGATCCGTAGGGTTGGGTGTGGTCTTCAAGCTATCCCAATCCGCCCAGTGCAGCGTGATAGCGTCTGATACATCACCTGAGATGCCCGCCTGAGCGTTGCCGATGGCCTTATAGGTAATGCTGAGGCCAGACGACCCCAGGATCGCAAGGGCACCGCGCGTCAACGCGCCGCCAGCGCCAAGTTCAAGCACCCTGAGCGGACGATGTTTCGGCCAGGACTGCGCCAATATGCGTAGCCCCGCCAGCAGCGGTTCGGCCAGAGCCCGCATCGCACCACCCAAGGCTGGCGGAGGCGCGGTGGTGATTGCCTCGCCCTGTAAGGCAGACTCGAATTGCTCACCAGCTCGCGCCAGCCAAGCCAGATCAAGCGCCAGTCCTGGTTGTTCGGCCAGAACCGCGCGCCAGATCGCCTCCGGCGGCGGCAGGGGCTGATCTTCAACAATCCTCCATCCCCCCGCCTCGGGTTCCGCTACCCCTGCCAGTGCCAGAATGCGCCAAAGCGCGGCGCGGTAGGGGCCGCGTGATGCTGCATTTTCGCGCAGCGCCGGCAGTGCCAGCGATGCCAGATGCGCTTCCAGTAAAAGCCCCGCTTCCGTCAGCGGCGCTGTCTGATCCTCTGCGCGAATGGCGGCAATGATTGGCGCCAGACGGAGTTCGGCGGCAGCGCCGTTCGGCGGCAAGCTTGGCGATGGATCAAGCCGGAAGGCAAGATTTTCCAGCTTTTCCCGACCTGGGCGCGGCGCGCGCTGGAACCAGATGTCCTCGATGGTGGCGATGATTGCGCCCGCGCCATCGCGCAAGGTTAGGCTGGCCGCAAAAAGCCGCGCCCCGCGCCGACCCGCAGTGATTTCCGCCAAGGCAATAGGCGGAGCATCCCGCCTTGCGCAAAGCCGGCCGATACGCACGGGAATGATGGCTTCATCTGTGCTGAATGCTTGGTTGAGCAGCAAACTAAAAAGACCCTGGAAAGCGCCATCCAGCAAGGCGGGGTGCAAGATGAAGCCGGCATGATCCGGCGCGGTCTCCGGCAGGTCGAGACGCGCCAAGGCGGTCATTGTGCCATGATCCCGCACAACGCTTTGCAGTGTTTGAAAGGCAGGGCCGTAATTCAGGCCGTGGCGCGCGGCGAAGGCAATAACTTCGGCCCCAGCTATCTGCGTGCCATCAGTCAGCGCGCATGAAGGGGGGGATGGCAGACGCGGCAGTGCCGCAAGGCGCGCGCGGGCACAGAGCGTCAGTTCTTCCTCGGCAAGGCGCGGCCGAGACCGCAAGGTAAAGCCACCTTCGGTATCGGCCGCATAACGCAATTCTATCTCGCTTTCCTTCGTAAGCGTAACGGCGCGGAGAATGGCAAGATCACTGACCTCAAGCACTGGCGCTTCCGGATGCATCAAAGCCGCCGCCGCCAAGGCCGATTCCACCATGGCGGCGGCGGGCATCACCGCCTCACCAAACAGCTTGTGATCGCCTAGCCAGCGCGTAGCGGTGGTATCGAGCCACTGCGTCCATTGTCCTGGGGCGATGCCTTGCCGAAATCCAAGCAGCGGGTGATCCAATTCCGGGACAGTCAACCGCGCGCTTTCCACAGACCTTGGAAACCAAATGGACCGCCGCGCAAAGGGCGTATGCGGTAATGCGGTGCGCTCCGCAGCTCCCTGGAATGAGCGCGCGGCGCGAGGATCAGCGCCAGCGGCGATGGCGCGATCGGCGATGGCGGGGAAAGGATCCCCCTGCGCGTCTTGGCGTTTCAGGCTGGATAGGATCGCGCCTTCCACAGTCGTCGCGCGCAGCGTTTCGCGCAGATAATTTTGCAAAACCGGCGCAGGGCCGATTTCCAGAAAAAGTCGCGCACCCTGCCGCGCCGCTTCCGCGACCGCCGCCTGAAAGCGCACCGGTTCGCGCAGATTGCGCCACCAATATTCGGCCCCCGCCTCCGGCCCGTACAAGGCCTTACCAGTGACCGAGGAAATCATCGGGCAAGTACGGGACTTGGGGCTGAGCAAGGCCAAATCCTGCAAAAGCCCTTCACGCACCGGGTCCATCGCGGTGCTATGAAATGCATAGTCTAGATCGAGTGGAATTGCGACCAGCCGCGCCGCTTCTGCCGCCTGGCAAAGCCGTACAATCGCTGCCGCCGGACCCGCGATGGTGAGCGCCGCGGGCGCATTGATCGCGGCGATTTCAAGCCCAGGGCCGCATTCCTCCAGCATAGGCGTCATGGTTTCGGGCGTTGCGCCAATCGCCGCCATACGCCCGGTGCCCTTGGTTGTGTGCTGATGACGGCTGCGCGCCACGATCAGCGCTGCCGCCTGATCCAGCGAAAGCATGCCTGCCGCTTGCGCCGCCGCCACTTCACCGACCGAATGGCCAATGACCAGATCGGGGTTGATGCCCTCCGCCTTCAGCGCTGCAAGTACGCCCATCTGCACGGCAAAAAGCAAAGGCTGCGCGAGGTCGGTGCCCGCCAGTTCCGCTTCGCTCACACCAGCCTTGATCAGCGCGGCCGGGGAAAGGCCAAGCCGTGGCGCCAGAACAGCATCGGCGGCAAGTACCGCGCGCCGGAACGCGGCCGAGGCGCGAAACGCCTCTCGCGCCATGCCGGCATGCTGCGCGCCATTGCCACTGAAGACAAAGGCGACGCGACCGATTGCAGCGACACCCTGGGCGATGCCCAATTCGCCTTGCCCCGCTTGCCAGGCGGCCAAACCGTCAGTCAAGGCGGCGCCATCAGCCCCGCGTAGCACGAGGCGATGCGGCGCAAGATCACGATACCGCGCCTGACCGCGCAGAAGCGCTGCAGCGCGTGCGTCGTCAGCACCCGCCAAAGCATTGCGCCAGGCGCTAACTGAAAGCCTGAGCGCTTCCGCAGAGCGTGCTGAGAGAATAAGCGGCGGTATCCCCCGCACTACTGGGCGCCGCGGCGCAGGCGTTGGGGCTGCGCGCCCCAAAATTGCCGCTGCATTGGTGCCACCGAAGCCAAAGGCATTCACGCCAATCACTGCATCATCGGCCACCACAATCGATTCCGTTGCGCGCGGCACCGCGAGGTTCAACTCGGTGAAATCAATCGCCGGATTGGGGTTTTCGAAATGCAGCGCGCGCGGCACGAAGCCCTGTTCCAGCATGAGCACGGATTTCAGCAAGCCCGCCATGCCCGCGCCGGCCTCAAGATGGCCTATATTCGCCTTGGCGGAACCAACCGGTAACGGCTGAGATCGCTGGCGCGCAATCGCCTGTCCAATCGCCCAGGCCTCAGCGGGATCACCAGCCTGGGTACCGGTACCATGGGCTTCAAAGGCAAGGAAACGGTCTGGATGCACGCCGCTCCGCTCGAGAACACTTCGCAGCAGTGTCGCCTGCGCATCGCGATTGGGCAGCGAAATGCCAATGGTACGCCCAGCCGTATTGCCCCCGGTGCCAAGCAGGACCGCGCGTATCGGCTCTTGCGCTGCCTTGGCATCGGCAAGGCGACGCAGAATGACCACCCCCGCCCCTTCGGCACGTACATAGCCATCTGCTGCCGCATCAAACACTTGGCAGCGCCCACGCGGCGAGAGCATGCCAGCGCGCGAAAAACCCATGAAGGCGTATGGCGAGAGCAAGAGATTGACCCCACCCACCACAGCGGCTTCCAAGGCGGGATCATCGGCGAGGGCTTTCGCGGCAAGATGCAGCGCCACCAGGGAGGATGAGCAGGCGGTGTCAATGGTCTGCGCCCCGCCGCGCAAATCGAACACATGGCCAATGCGATTGGACAGGATGGAAAGCGCATTGCCGGTCATGTGAAAACGGTCACCGGCAGCAGGATCATCCAAGCGTAATTCGCCAAAATCGGTGGAAGAACCACCAATAAAGACAGCGATATTACGCCCAGCCAAAGCTTCTGGCCGTAACCCCGCATCTTCAAAGGCGTCGCGCGTCACTTCCAGTAAAAGGCGTTGCTGGGGATCAGCTTCAGCGATTTCTCTTGGTGAAAGCCCAAAGGCTTCGGTATCAAAGCCCTTGATGTCGCCGATTGTACCGGCAGCAAAGCTGTAGCTACGCCCCGCCGCACCTGGGCGTGGGTGATACCAGCGCGCTTTTTCAAACCGATCATTAGGCACTTCGGTTACGGCATCCACGCCCTGGCGCAACAAGGCTGCAAAGGATGCAAGATCAGGCGCGCCAGGCAGCCTTGCTGCTGCGCCGATGATCGCAATAGGCTTGGGCGTGGCTGCCTTGGGAAGCTGCTGGCGGCGAGGCATGGTTTCAGCCGCGCGACTGGGTTTGGGGCGCGAGACCCTGACGGCTGCGCTGTGCCACGGCGGGGATATGCGCGCGATCGGCCCATGGGCGCGGAGCAGCCTTGGCCACGCTTTCCAGCCAGGGATCAACCAGCGCGAAATGGTCTTGCCAGTTTGGCGCTGACCATGAAGCCAGCCGCGCTAGTTGAGATTGCCGGCCTGGGCTATGCTCCTCCGCGTAGTCCAGAATCATTCGGCGCCAGCCAAGCCCGTCTAGCGGGTCGAGATATTCCGGCACCTCGGCACCCACTTCGCGTAAGGCCGGCAAATCGGCGCAAATGGCCGGGACACCGTGCCCGAGTGCCTCCGCCAAAGGCAGCCCATAGCCTTCCGCGAAGGAAGGGAAAAGCAGTGCCCGGGCCCCTTGCAGCAAGCCCGCCACAGCAGCATCCGGCAGCCCGCTAAGTTCCATCACCTTACCCGTAAGCGCGGGGCAGCGTTCCAGCATGTCAAGGATATTCTCATTCTCCCAGCCGCGCCGACCAACCAGCATCAGTTTTGGCGCCGCATCACCCAGGGTTTGCGCTAATTCACGCCAGATATGCAACAGCAGCAGGTGATTCTTGCGCGGTTCGATTGTACCGAGGCAAAGGAAATAGGGACCCTCAGGGCGGGGAAAGCCGCCATCAGGCGACACCCTATCAATGCCGAGCGGCGCTGGCAGTATGGGGGCGGGCAGAAGCGAGCCATTCTGCGCCAAATAGGCGTCCAGTGTATCCGCTGTCGCGCCGGAGTTGACAATAATGCCATCCGCCAAACTGGCGAAGGTTTCAAGCCGGCGTAGATGCTGCCGGGTGCTGCGCGGCGGGGCATATTCCGGATGAGTGATCGGGATCAGATCATGCACTAGCGGGATGAAGCGTACTCCCCGGCGCTTGAGCGCCCGAATGTGGCGAGGATGATCCGCCCCACGGTGTGACACCAGGAGATAGAGTGCGGGCCCTGCGCCATGAAGGGCTTTGCGCAAGGCACCACGCCCTAACCCGAGCCACCGGCGCGCCTGCGCCTGTCGCGCGAGCCCCTGGGCCTCTTTCCAGGCTGCGCCCGACTGAGATGTACCGCGCCAAAGTGCCTGAAGCGCTTCGAGCAGCGCCGAGACGAGGCCAAGCGGAAGTGCCACCGGCGGCAGGACAGGCCCACTCAACATAAAGGTCACGTGGGCCGGGTCGCGGGTGAGAAAATGGCGCGCATACGCATGCTCCACGCGATCAATGCCGGTCGGCGCGGGGCGGCCTGTACCAGAGATCAGTCGCGAAATGTCGAGCAGAATGCGCAAGCGCGGGCCTTTGGCTTTCCGGGCATGTTTGCGGCGAAGGCGCGCAGAAAGCCCGACTGATGAGGCCCAATCTTATGGTGAAACATGAAAATTTCAAATGTGTAGGTGCCTGTCGGCGGGCCGCCGGGGCGAAGCTGCCTTCCCTTTCGGGCGCGAGGCTGCGAGAAACCCTGCTCGTAACACTGAGCTGAAGGTCCAGCCATGAGTATCTGGAAACGTCCTGCTACCCCGGAAGCCATTCAGGTCCGGCTGACCAATAGCCTACCAGGCGCGTTTGGTATTCGCATTCTTGAGGTCGGACCGGATTTCCTGCGCGCCGAAATGCCCGTGGATCGGCGCCATGTGCAGCCTTACGGCATATTGCATGGCGGCGCTTCGGTCGTGCTGGCTGAAACATTGGGCAGTATTGCGACCACCTTGACCCTGCCGGAGGGGCAAAATGCCGTGGGGCTAGAGGTGAATGCCAACCACGTCTCGGCCGTGCCGGAGGGGGAGACCGTGACGGCGCTTTGTCGCCCGCTTCATTTGGGCCGTCGCACCCAGGTTTGGCAGACAGAAATCCATCGGCCAAATGGCAGGCTTGCTTGCGTATCGCGTCTTACCACGGCGGTGCTGGATCGGAAGGCCGATTAAGCGCGCTGTTGTTTCTGCGGGGCCAGCTTCCCAACCAATGGGTGTTGACCATGGCGCAATCAGCCAAAACAGGTCACGCTATGCCTTTCGTTGCCACGGCGCCGTCCTTTTTGCCTTTTGTAGAAACTTGGAGATCTGATGATGAATGATATGATTGAAAGGCTGAACACCGCAGCACCAGGGGTGGCAGCATGAAGCCGCGCGTTGCCGTAATTGGCACGGGGGGTACCATCTCCTCCATGGGCACAGGCCCACTCGATATCCTGGATTATCTCGCCAATGGCACTGTATTGGATGTGAATGGGCTGCTGGCGCGCATCCCCGAGGCAGGGCTGGTCGCGGAGGTTGTGCCGGTAGCCTTCCGCGCCATTCCCTCAACGCAATTGGCCTGGCCGGAATGGAAGGAACTGCTTGGGCTTTGCCATAAGCTTGCCGCTGAAGACCCGCAGCTTGCTGGCATTGTGATCACCCATGGCACGGCAAGCCTGGAGGAGACCGCCTATTTCCTTTCGCTCACGCTGAAAATTAACATCCCCGTTGTGCTTGTGGGTGCGCAGCGCCCAGCATCCGCCCTTTCGGGCGATGGGCCGATGAATATCGTCAATGCCATTCGCGTCGCGGCCGATCCTGGCGCACGTGGGCTTGGCGCGCTGGTGCTGCTGAATGATGAGATTCAGGCAGCGCGCGATGTGACGAAAACCTCGACACTCCGCATGCAAACCTTCCGCACCGCGGATTTCGGCGCGCTGGGTCATGCCGATGGCGATATGATTGCGTGGTACCGCAAGCCCATCCGCAAGATCGCGCCCGATACGGAATTTGATGTGCGCGGGCTTGATGCGCTGCCGCGTGTTGACATCGCCTATTGCTATGCGGGGGCGGATGGCGCGGCGATTGATGCTTTTGTTGCCGCAGGCGCCAAGGGCATTGTCACGGCGGGCTTCGCGCCTGGCTATATAACGCCCGCCATGGTGAAGGCGGGTGAGGCTGCGATCGCCGCCGGGGTGAAGGTGGTGCTTTCCAGTCGCGCCGGTTCAGGACGCACCTTCCGCACGCAGCGTGGCGACACATCGGGCTTTATCAGTGCCGATAACCTGACCCCGCAAAAGGCGCGCATCCTGCTTTCGCTGGCGCTCACGCAGGGGCTCGATAATGATGGCATCAGGCGCGTCTTCGCGACCTACTGATGATGGTGTCACGCCAAGCCGCAACCCCGGAACGCGCCTGGGTGCGTTTGCCATCCGGGCGGCGGCTTGATCTGCTTTCCCCTACCCCCTTCGATTGGACGGATGCTGATCTGGCCACGGGGCTCGCGCGTACCTTTCGCTGGGGCGGGCATTCCATCTGGCCGGAACCGCTTTCCGTCGCGCAGCACGCGCTGTTCGTGCTGCAACTCCGCCGCCAGCGCACGCGCCATTGGCTGACACCGCCTGAGGAATTGCGCGAATTGCTGCATGATGCGGATGAGGGCCTGATCAATTTCGATTGCATCTCGCCGCTCAAGCCGTTTTTGGGCGAGCGGTTCGCCGCCTTGCAGGCGAGCCTTTCAGCGGCGGTGGCGCTGCGCTATCGGCTGCCGCTCTGGGGCGTGGAGGACAAGCGCGCGCATAAGGCAGCAGACATTGCGGCCGCGGCGGCCGAAGCCGTGCATGTCGCTGGTTGGACGGAAGCGGAAATGCGGGAGACACTGGGTATTCGCGCGGCCCTTTTGACGCGCGATCCTTTGACGGCGCGTTACGGCGGGGAGGCCTGGCGACCCTGGGCGCCCGCCCTGGCGGCGGAGCGGTTTCTGGCGGAACTGGCGCAGCTTCAGGCGAAGATAGCTTAAGCCCGCGCTGCCAAGTTTCGCAAATTGAAGTCATCAAACTTGAATGGCGTGATCCGTATCCAAGGGATCACGCCAACGCGGTCTAAACCAAGTTGGGCGTTCAGATTTCCTCGTCACCCCAATCAGCACTGGCATCATTGCCGTAATCGGCCGTCGCATCCGGTTGCGCATCACCGCCCCAAGGCGAGGCAGAAGGCACTGCTTCTTGCGCAAAGTCACCGGCGGACGCGGCCTGCGCTGCACCACCGCTGCCAAGTGCGCTCATCAGCATATTGCCAAGCATGATGCCGCCGGCGACACCGGCCGCGGTGGCGAGCGCGGTGCCAAGGAAGCCACCACCGGGACGCTGCTGTAGCGCCTGCGGGTTATGTCCTGGTGGGTAATAAGGTTGTGGGCGCGGTGGCATGGGGGCCGGGCGATTGCCACCAAACAACCCGCCAAGCATGCCGCCCTTCTGGGCCTGGCCTTCACGGCGCGCGGCCTCGGCTTCCCATTCCAATTGCTGCATGCGGTTATTGGCTTCGATCAGCGCGGCTTCCTGCGCGAAAGCCGCTTGCGTGATACGGTAGCGCGCTTCCGGATAACGGGTGAACAAATCGGCGATCAGCCGATCCGCTTCCTGGTCCATGGGCGGCAGGTTCGGCTTTTGCGCCGAACTTGCGCCCCAGGGACCAGAGGGCGCGCTGGCGATCGCCGCATTGCCGCTCATCCGCTCCACAAAAGCGGTAATGATCCGCTTTTCCTCTTCCGTCATTATGAAATCCTTCTCCCGACATTGCTGGCGCTGGTGGGTTTGCCCCATCCATGGACACCTGGGCGTGAGTTGGCGCGCAGTTGGCGGACTTTCAAGCGGTTTGGCGGGTTGCTGCTGTAGGTAACCATGGGTCAGGGTTGCCTTGAAAGATTTTTCCGTGGTTTATAATGGTTTAGGTATAGCTAGAGAGTGGCCGACAGCACCATGCGACACTTTGGATAGCGGCTTACCAGGAAGCCTTATGCCGCAGGCTAGCGGAGGGCTGTCGATTGGAACCGGGGGGCCATCAACTCAGTATTGCAAATTTACTACAGTGAGTGGCTTGTGCGACACGGAGGGGCGCCGAGGCGCTATTCCTTTATCGTCGGCAATGCGAACCATACTAACGGATAAGCCGATTTTCGGGTTTTAGCGGGTGATGGTGCCTCTGCCCAAGAACAGAGATGAGGGAAGACAATGAGCTTTAAAAAGTCCCTCTGGCCGCTGCGGCGGTCGTAGCGCTGCCGGTGCTGGCGCAAGCGCAGCCGGTGACTGGGCTTTATGTCGGTGCAGGGTTTGGCGCCAACATGCTCGACAAGACCGACATCACTCCTACTTCCGCAGATCAAAGGGCTCTCGGTACCCTCGGGGCGGAGTATTCCTGGGGTTATGCCGGGGTACTGAGCCTTGGTTGGGGTTATGGCAACGGCCTTCGAACTGAGATTGAAGGTAACTATCGGTCCAATGACGTTTCCGATTTTACCGCCAACAATGCGCCTGCACGCGGCGCTACGGGCACGGCACTCAGCTACGGTGCGATGTTGAACGTTTCGTATAATATTGATCTTGGCGGCGCGCTGGGTGGGATTACGCCTTTATGTCGGTGCGGGCCTTGGTTACATCTGGCATGAATATGACGAGGTGGGCGTCAGATTTGAGGGTGGGAAGGCAGTGATTAGCGGCGATAGCGGAAATTGGGGCGGTCAGGCGATTGTCGGTCTTTCCCTTCCCATTTCGGCTGTGCCGGGCTTGGCGATGACGGCGGAGTATCGTTACATGATGACTGCTGGACAGACTATGACTATCCCTGTCCAGGGGGGCGCGGAGTTTTGATATTGACAACGTGAACCACTCCCTCCTTGTCGGCCTGCGCTACGCGTTCAACGCGGCCCCGGCTGTTGCAGCTGCTGCGCCTGTCGCCGCTGCCCGCACCTTCCTGGTCTTCCTTGACTGGAGCAAGGCTGACCTCACGGACCGTGCCCGTCAGATCATCGGGGAAGCTGCGTCTTCCCGTGGCCAAGGCGTGACCCGCATTGAAGTGAATGGCTTCACGGACCGCTCTGGCCCGGCTGATTACAGCATGCAGCTCTCCATCCGCCGCGCCAATGCGGTGGCGGCTGAACTGGTGCGTCGTGGCGTTCCCCGGAATGAAATCGTGACCCGCGGCTTCGGTGAAGAAAACAATCTGGTGCCGACGGCCGATGGCGTGCGTGAGCCGCAGAACCGTCGCGTTGAAATCATCCTGAGGTAATTCGGGTTCTGAACAGGAGCGCCTATGGCGGCGAAGGTGCAAGCATGAGGCGTTGCAATTTTACCACAGTCGGTGGCTGATGCGACACGGAGCGGTGGCGGGGCGCCGTTCCTGTCTCGCGCGTGATGCGATTCATGCTAATCGTCTATAGCAGATTTTGGGAAAGCGGCGGAGTTTTCGCCTGCGACCAGAAACAGAGACGAGGAAAGACAATGAGCTTCAAAAAGACCCTTCTGGCCGCTGCGGCGGTGGTGGCCCTGCCGTTGATGGCGCAGGCCCAGCCGGTGAGCGGGCTTTATCTTGGCGCGGGGATTGGTGGGAATTACCTCGACAAGTCGGATATCACCGGCTCTTCTGCGGCCGATAAAGCGGCAGTCGGTAATTTGTCTGCTGAGTTCTCCTGGGGATATGCTGGCGTTATCAGCCTCGGTTGGGGCTTTGGTAATGGCCTGCGTGCCGAAATTGAAGGCAGCTATCGCCAGAACGATGTTTCGGACCTGACACTCAACAACGCTATGCAAAGCGGCGCCACTGGAACTGCAACAAGTTACGGTGCCATGCTAAACGTGCTCTACGACATCAACTTAAATGGTATGCTAGGTGGCATCACCCCGTATGTTGGTGTCGGCGCTGGCTACGTTTTTCATGATTATGACGAAGTCGGCACGAATATGGGCGGCGTCAAGGACGTAAAAACTGGTGACAGCGGCGCCTTCGGCGGTCAGGCGATTGTTGGTTTGTCTCTTCCCATCTCTTCCGTCCCGGGTTTGGCAATGACGGCTGAATACCGTTTCATGATGACCTCAGGGCACGACATCAGCTCAACTACTGCGGGCGTTACGCGAACTGTGGACGTTGACAACGTGAACCACTCGCTTCTTGTTGGCCTGCGCTACGCCTTCAACGCGGCCCCGGCTGTTGCGGCCGCTGCACCGGTTGCCGCTGCCCGCACCTTCCTGGTATTCTTTGACTGGAGCAAGGCTGACCTCACGGACCGTGCCCGTCAGATCATCGGTGAAGCCGCGTCTTCCCGTGGCCAAGGCGTAACCCGCATTGAAGTGAATGGCTTTACGGACCGCTCCGGCCCGGCTGATTACAACATGCAGCTTTCGATCCGCCGCGCCAATGCGGTGGCCGCTGAACTGGTGCGTCGTGGCGTTCCCCGGAATGAAATCGTGACCCGCGGCTTCGGTGAAGAAAACAATCTGGTGCCGACGGCCGACGGCGTGCGTGAGCCGCAGAATCGCCGCGTGGAAATTATCCTGAAGTAATTCGGGAAGAATGCGACACAAAACAGTTGGGGCGCCGCGTGGCGCCCCTTTTTTTGTTGAGTTCCATGATTACCTTTGGAAAGCTTCCTTAATCGGGAAGGATCGCAGCGGGGTATCACCATATCTTCACGTTAAGAACCATGCTGAATAGTAGAAGATTCTTGAGAAATTGTACGGAGTCCCGCAACACCCTTTTATAGATGCTTGACTTTGCGCGCTTTTGCTTTGACAGAAGAACAGTGTTTCTGGGAACCTCATGCTTTAGAGTTGCTCAAGGGGGATCAATGCGCTTCAGGAATTTGAAGCTCCTAGCGGCTTCCTTTATCGCAATCTCAGCTATGGCCGAAGCGCACCCCGTCAGCGGGCCTTACGTCGGCGCTGGTATTGGTATTAATTTTTTGCAGGATACGGACATTACAGGCACTTGGCGCCGAGATCGAACTCGATTGATTGGCGAAAGCAACTCATTTGACACAGGCTATGTCGGTATCCTCAACCTTGGTTGGGGTTTCGGCAATGGTCTACGGATCGAAATTGAAGGTAACTATCGCCGTAATGATACCGACGGGCATACTCTCCTCGACAAATCGCGACAACCTCCGGTGGGTACGGCCTCAAGCTATGGCGGTATGGCGAATGTGCTCTTTGATTTCGATCTCGGCGGTATTCTATTGGGTTTGACACCATATCTAGGTGCTGGCGCTGGTTATATCTGGCATCGTTACGATGACGTTGGCTACAAGACGAGCGCTAGCCGTGAAAATACCTATTATAGCTCCTCGCTTCCGCCGGGCGCTTTTGCCGCGCAGGCGATCGTCGGTTTTGCCTTGCCGATCTCCTCGGTGCCCGGGCTGGCACTGACTGCGGAATACCGCTTTCTCGGAACAGATGGACATAATTTCGACCGCAATAGAGTGAATGGCGTGACCTACGTCGCAGACGCAAACGTCGATAACTTCAATCATTCCATTCTGTTTGGTCTGCGATACGCCTTTTCAGGGACGCGCACTGTTACCCCGCCTGCGGCGGTACCCGTTGCTACCGCCCAAACATTCCTTGTCTTCTTCGACTGGAACTCTGCCGATTTGACCGATCGCGCGCGGCAAATCATTGGTGAGGCGGCCACCGCTCGAGGAACTGGTGTAACCCGTATTGAAGTGAACGGGTTCACCGACCGTTCTGGACCGGCAGACTATAATATGCGGCTTTCCGTTCGTCGCGCCAATACAGTCGCCGCTGAGCTTGTCCGCCGTGGCGTGCCGCGCAATGCCATCGTCACGCGCGGCTTTGGCGAGGAGAATAATTTGGTGCCGACGGCTGATGATATTCGTGAACCGCAGAATAGGCGGGTGGAGATCGTTCTCAAGTAACCCAGAATTATTTCTTGCCCTTTCTAGGCATAACTTGGCTTCGTCCCAGGCCAATTACGGTCCATGTTCGGGCTCTTCAAACCATCGCGGGCGCCTCATGCGGAAACGCGTTCGGACACAGACTGTCCAGAAATGGGACGTATTGAGGGTCGCCGAGCGTTTTGCGGGCTAGCCTAGGCCTGCTTTAGGGGCTAAGAACAACATTAGAAGTGGGCTAGAATGCGGTTTGGCCTGCTGGACATCAAGCAAGGACGGGAGATTCCGATGGCCTTTAGAAAAATGTTTATTGCTGCTGCGGTGGTGGCTGCGGCGCCTATGCTGGCTCAAGCCCAGCCAGTGACCGGACTCTACATCGGCGGCGGCGTTGGCGCCAATTGGCAGCAGAATACGACGCTTAATGGGGCCGTCAACAACGCGCTTGGCCTCAAGGTCGAGAATGAGTTTGAGGTCGGATATGCAGGTGTGCTGAGCCTTGGTTGGGGCTTTGGCAACGGCTTGCGGGCGGAAATCGAAGGTAATTATCGTTCAAATGATGTCAGTGATACCAGGGTGAGCGGTGCGTCTTTTTCAAGCAAGGCGAGCGGCACTGGCACCGCGGTAAGCTACGGGGCCATGGCAAATATTCTTTATGATTTCAATCTTGGCTCAGCCCTTGGGGGTCTGATGCCTTATATCGGTGCCGGCGCTGGTTATATCTGGCATGATTACCAGGATGTTGGCGTTCGCTACGCGTCAGGCGACAAGATCGTCTACAATGGCGATACGGGCGCTTTCGGATACCAGGCCATTCTTGGCGCCGCTCTGCCGATCGCAAACGTTCCTGGCCTTGCCGTGACCGCCGAGTATCGTTTCATGGGTACACTTGGTCATGATATCAACGGAACAGTGAATCAGACCGGACAGGCCCAGGTGCGGGTCAACTCCGATATTGATAACTTCAATCACTCGCTCCTAATCGGCCTGCGTTACGCTTTCAACGCCGCCCCGGCCATGCCGGTCGCTGCTGCGCCGGTGGCTGCTGCCCGCACCTTCCTGGTCTTCTTTGATTGGAGCAAGGCTGACCTCACGGACCGTGCCCGCCAGATCATCGGCGAAGCCGCTTCTGCTCGTGGCCAGGGTGTGACCCGCATTGAAGTCAATGGCTTCACGGACCGTTCCGGCCCGGCGGATTACAACATGCAGCTTTCGATCCGTCGCGCCAATGCGGTGGCCGCTGAGCTGGTACGCCGTGGCGTGCCGCGTAACGAAATCGTGACACGCGGCTTCGGCGAAGAAAACAATCTGGTGCCGACGGCCGATGGCGTGCGTGAGCCGCAGAACCGTCGCGTGGAAATCATCCTGAAGTAATTCGGGAAAATCCCACCTGGGAAAGATTGGGGGCGCCGCGAGGCGCCCCTTTTCATTTGCAGGGCGGGAACAAAACTGCTCAGCCGGAAAGCCTGATCCCAGTCAGTTCCACCAGCGCCCGCCAGCGCGCCAGTTCTGCCTTCTGGAACTCCCCGAACGGCGCTGATGCCATGGGTGCGGCCACAAAACCTTGGCTTTGCAGTCTTTCGCGCATGGTGGGTTCAGCCAAGATTCGCAGCAAAAGGTCAGATAGCCGCGTGATAATCTCAGGCGCGGTGCGGGCCGGCGCCCAAAGCCCAAACCAGGCATCCACCGCCAGATCGGGCGCGTTCAGTTCCGCGAAGGTCGGCACATCCGCAGCTTCGGGCAGGCGCGCCGGGGCGCCAATGCCAAGCGCACGTAGCCGGCCCTCCTGCACCAGGGAAACCACCTGGGGCCAGGTGGAGACGAAGAAATCCACAACACCCGCAACCGTATCCGTGGTGGCCTGGGCGCCGCCGCGATAGGGAACATGGGTGGCATCCAAACGCTCCCGCCGCGCGAAGGTCTCGGCAATCACATGGCTTGCGGAACCGGCGCCGGAAGAAGCGTAGGTCACCTTGCCGCCATTGCGGCCCTTCGCGGCCAGTTCGGCCAAGGTCCTGGCACCGTTGGCCGGCACCACCAAGGCGTGATGCACGGTGGCAAGCTTGGCGATGGGCGCGAAATCCGCAATCGGGTCAAAGGGCAGGGAAGGCAGCATGGCCGCATTCGCCGCATGGGTCTGGTTATTGCCCAGCGCCAGCGTATAGCCATCGGCCGCCGCTTGGGCCACCGCATGCGTCCCAACCACCGCGGCGCCGCCCGGGCGATTATCCACCACAAAAGTGCTGCCAGGGATGGCTTCCTGCAAAGCGGCAGAAAGGGTGCGCGCCAGCACATCGGTGGACCCTCCCGGGGGATAGGCCAGCACAATGCGCACCGGGCGTGACGGCCAGGCTTGCGCGCGCGCCAAAGCCGGCATGGCCAGCATGGGTGCCGCAAGCAATAGACGACGATGGATCATCTTCATTCCTCCCAAATTTGGGCGTTAAGCCTTACCCTTCGCGTTGCGCCCTTGCGCGCTTGGCGGCTGGGCGTTCCAGGCAGCGCGCAAGCCAAGCCTTCACCTTTGGAAAAGCGGTAAAGTCATACCCATTCACGAAGGAGCCATAGAGCACAGAAGCAAGGTTGAGATCGGCGATGGTGAAGCCATTGCCCACGAGATAATCGCGCCCCGACAATTCCGATTCGAGAACCGCAAGCCGCTGATCGGTGGCTTCCTTGCCCAGCGCTGCCTCTGCCGCAATGCGATCCGCGGGCGCGCGAAGGAAGCTGTTATAGGCCCAGCGCATGACATGCGGCTCAATTTCGGTCGCCGCCCAAAGCGTCCACTGCAAGGCGCGCGAGGCATCATTGCCGGTGGGCATCAGCGGCGCCCCGACCTTGCCCGCGATATGCAGATTGATCGCGAGGCTTTCGAACAGCACCAGATCACCATCTTCCAAGGCGGGGATCTTGTTGTTTGGGTTGATCGGAAGCGGGCGTTCCAGCTTGGAGCCGGGTACGACGCCAATAGGGATTACTTCATAAGCAAGCCCGGCTTCTTCGGCCGCCCAGATGCAGCGAAAGGCGCGGGAACGGGCGATGCCGTGGATTTTCAGCATGGTGTTTTTCCTGTCCTGATCTGGCGTTTTCACATGCCGCCAATGTAATTCGGTCCGCCGCTACCTTCCGGCGTGCACCAATCAATATTCTGCGTCGGGTCCTTGATGTCGCAGGTTTTGCAATGCACGCAATTCTGCGCATTGATCACCAAACGCGGCTGGCCTTCTTCCACACCCACCGCCTCATAAACCCCGGCGGGGCAATAACGGCTTTCGGGGCTGCCGAAGATTTCCCAATTCACGCCTTTCCAAAGCCCAGGGTCGCGCAGCTTCAGATGCGCGGGCTGATCTTCCTCATGGTTGGTATTCGCCAAAAATACGGAAGACAGCCGGTCGAAGGAATAAACGCCATCTGGCTTGGGGTAGGTGATTTTCGGTACTTCCGATCCCTTTTTCAGCACGGCATGATCTTCGTGATGCGAAAGCGTCCAGGGCGATTTGCCGCGCGTGATATAGGTTTCAATCGCCGCATTGATCATGCCGCCCCAGAAGCCGAATTTCGCAAAGCCGGGGCGGATATTCCGCACCGATTCCAATTCCGGCCAAATCCAGGAATGGCGCAGCATTTCCGGATAGGCGTTCAGGACCGGCGCGCGATGTTCCGAAGCGCAAGCCGCCGCCAAAGCCTCGGCCGCGATCATGCCGGATTTCATCGCCGTATGCGTGCCCTTGATCTTCGGCACATTCAGGAAACCGGCTGAATCGCCAATGATGGCACCGCCGGGGAAAACCAGCTTCGGGATCGCCTGGAAGCCACCCTCATTCAAGGCCCGCGCGCCATAGGCGATGCGCTTACCGCCTTCCAGCATGGCGCGTACCGCCGGGTGCTGCTTGAAGCGCTGAAATTCCTCAAACGGCGAAAGCCAGGGGTTTTTGTAGTCTAGCCCAACAACAAAGCCGATGCTGACCAGATTATCGCCGAGCATATAAAGCCACGACCCGCCATAGGTATCGGTGTTCAAGGGCCAGCCCACACTATGCCAAATCAAGCCCGGCTGATGCTTTTCCTTCGGGATTTCCCATAATTCCTTGATGCCCAAACCAAAGGTTTGCGGTGCGACGCCGTCGCGCAGATTGAAGGTCTCAAAAAGCTTTTTCGTGAGCGACCCACGGCAGCCCTCGGCAAATAGCGTGTAACTGGCGCGGAGTTCCATGCCTGGCTGATAATTCGCGCCCTTTTCGCCATCCTTCGTAATACCCATCACGCCGGCCACCACGCCGCGCACCTGGCCGTCTTCAATGATCGTCTCGGAAGCGGCGAAACCCGGATAGATTTCAACGCCAAGCGCTTCAGCTTTTGCCCCCAGCCAACGGCAGACATTGCCAAGCGAGACAATGTAATTGCCGTGATTATTCATCGCCGGCGGCGTTGGCAGCTTGAAGGCCCTGGTTTCCGTCAGGAACATGAAGCGGTCATCACCGGCAGGCGTTGCCAATGCCGGCGGATCATCGCGCCAATCGGGTATCAGCTCATCCAGCGCACGCGGTTCCAGCACGGCGCCCGAGAGGATATGCGCGCCGATCTCACTGCCCTTTTCAATCAGGCAGACCGCCAGATCGGGTGCCAATTGTTTCAGGCGGATGGCGGCGGCAAGGCCCGAAGGCCCACCGCCCACGATCAGCACATCAAATTCCATCGCTTCCCGTTCTTCGGACATCACGCCACGCCTTTCCTCATGGCCGGATCATGACCCGCTTTCACGGATCATGATCCGGCTTGATTTGAGCGACTGATTCACCGCTTCGGCGATGCCACCTACGCGGATCAGGCGCTGATTCACCCATGTAGCGAAGCCGCGGGTTGCACGGAACCCCGCGCAGGGCCGATATGTAGTGGATGGAGCAAGACAAATCCGCCCTGGCCGCCGCCCTTGCGCTGCAATGCGACTGGGGCGCGGATGAGGCGCTCATGGAAAGCCCCGCAGATCGCCTGGCGGTGCGGGAGGCCCCCGCGCGCGCGCCGGAAGCCCAGCGTCCCGCGCCTGAACCAGCCCCGCGCCCGATCCGCGCTGCCCCGGTCGCCCTGGCCGCCGTGCCCCCTGCCAATACGCGCGCCGAAGCCCTAGCCGCAGCCGCCCCCGATCTGGCGGCGCTGAAGGCAGCCATTGCGGCCTTTGATGGCTCACCACTCAAGGAAACCGCGACCAATCTAGTGTTTGGTGAGGGCATCACGGATGCCGGCCTGATGCTGATTGGCGAGGCGCCGGGGGCGGATGAAGACCGTGCCGGCCGGCCTTTTGTCGGCGCTTCGGGCCAATTGCTGGATCGGATGTTCGCCTCTGTTGGCCTCTCGCGGGAAAGCAATTTCTACATCACCAATATCCTGCCCTGGCGGCCACCGGGAAACCGCACCCCGACGGACGCGGAAGTGGCGCTTTTCCTGCCCTTCCTCCGCCGTCAGGTGGCGCTGATCCGCCCGAAGCGGCTGGTGCTGATAGGCGGTGTCGCGGCCAAGGGGCTGATCGGCGGGAAGGAGGGCATCACTCGGCTTCGTGGCCGCTGGCATGAGGTGGAAATCGCGGGGCTTGGGCCGCTGCCCGCCCTGCCGACGCTCCACCCCGCCTATCTGCTGCGCAGCCCTGCTTCCAAGCGCGAAGCCTGGGCGGATTTGCTGCTGCTGCGCCGCATGCTGGATCAGGCGCCGGGATAGGTCCTGGTGGCGGAGTTCCTGGCCAATTGCCTGCATGGGCTGGAAGCGCTTGGCCCGGGCGGGCTTTGGGCGGTGATGGGCGCGTTGTTCCTGGCCGGCTTGGCGGGCGGGGCCAGCCATTGCGCTGCCATGTGCGGTCCCTTTGTGCTGGCGCAATCTGCTGCGGTGGCTGATCAGGCGGCGTCTGGCGGGATGCTGCGGCGCCTGTCTGGGGCGGCATTGCTGCCCTATCATACTGGTCGCGCGATTGGTTACGGCTTGCTTGGCGCGCTCGCCGCCGGGGTGGTGGGCGCGGTGAGTCTCGGCACCGGGTGGCGCTTGGTGTTGGCGGGGATGCTCGCGCTCGCGGCGCTGCTGATGTTCGCGCAAGCCTCGGCCCGGCTTGCCGCGCTGCTGCCGCGCCTCGCCGCGCCGCGATTGCCGAGCCCGTTGGAAGCACGCCTTGGCCCGCTGCTGGCAGCGCCCACTGGCCTGCGTGGGGTGGCGCTTGGCTTGCTGCTCTCAGCGCTACCTTGCGGCTTGCTCTATGGCGCCCTGGCTGGGGCGGCGGCGACCGGCAGCGCGCTCGGTGGGGCCTTGGCGATGGTGAGTTTCGTCGCCGGCACCGTGCCGGCGCTGATCAGCGTGGCTTGCCTCGGGCGCTTTTTTGGCAAAAGGCATGGGTACCTGACGCGTAGCGTGGCGGCAGGGTTATTTGTGCTGAATGGGGTAGTACTGGCAGTGATGGCGGTGCGGCTGCTGGGGTAGGTCGAGGCAGAACCTACCACCGCAGACTGCGCAACGCCGCGAGCGGCGCCACTTTCTCCGCAGCCGCAACGGCCGCCAGCGCCTCACCGCTCGGATCCGCGCCATGCGCTTCGCCAGCCAGGCCCGTCAGCGCCCAAAGCGCATCAATCCCCACGGCCTGAGCACCCGCCAAATCCGTATGCGGGCTATCGCCAATCGCGAGCACCCGCGCCTTCGGGATCGGTCCCAGCAATTCCATCACCGGTTCATAAATCGCCGGGTCCGGCTTGCCGATTTCCAGCACATCGCCGCCGAATTCGCGATACACGTCAGCCAAGGCACCGGCGCAGATCACCTTCTCACCAGCCACCATCACATGCCGATCGGGATTGACGCAGAGCATCGGCAAGCCAGCATCGAAACAGGCGCGCAAGGCCGCGCGATAGGGTTCCGCGCTTTTCGTGCCGCCATCAGCATCCGGGCCGGTATTCAGCAGGAAATCCGCCTTGGTCGGGTCTGTCACAATTTCGGCAGCATCTTCTTCCACCACGGAAAGGTCTCGTTCCGGCCCGATATGCAGAACGCGGCGCCCCATGCGCGCGAACCACGGGTGCTTGCGTTCCTTCATCAGCCGCCAGGAAGCCTCGCCAGAGGACATGATGCCATCATACAGCCCGCGATCGAGCCCCATGCGGTCCAGCATGCCTTGCACAAACCAAGCGCGCCGCGGCGCGTTGGTGAGAAACACGATGCGCTTGCCGCGTGCTTTCAGCGCGGCAAGGGCTTCCGGTACGCCAGGATAGGGTTGGCGCCCATCATGCACCACACCCCAGAGATCGAGCACATAGCCATCGTAACGATCCGCGAGGCCAGCGATACCTTCCAGAATTTGCATCACGCATCCTTGCCGACAGCATCGGCGACCGAGGTAAAGCCATCACGCGCAAGCAGCGCGGCAAGGCCATCAAGAATTTGCCGCACCAATGCCGGCCCAGCATAGGCGAAGCCGGAATAAAGCTGCACGAGCGAAGCGCCGGCGCGGATTTTCGTATAGGCCTGTTCGGCACTGGCAATGCCGCCCACGCCGATCAGCGCGATGCGCCCTTGCGCCAAGCGATAGCCGCGCCTCAGCAGTGCGGTGGAGGGGCCAAAAAGCGGTGCGCCGGAAAGCCCACCCGCCTGGTCCTTAAGGGCCGATTGCAGGGACGCCGGGCGCGTGATGGTGGTGTTGGAGATGATCAGCCCCGCAATACCCTGCGCCACGCAGGCTTCCACAATCGGGCCAAGCGCATCATCGGCCAAATCAGGGGCAATTTTTACCAGCAAAGGCGGGCGCATTGGCAGCGCTGCGCGGCGCGCATTGATGGCGGAAAGAATCGCAGCCAGGCGTTCTTCCCCCTGCAAATCCCTAAGGCCCGGCGTATTGGGGGAGGAAACATTGACGGTCACGTAATCCACATGCGGCGCCAGCGCTTTATAGAGCGCCGGGTAATCGCGCTCCGGATCGGCACCTTCCTTGTTGATGCCAATATTGGCACCGAAAATCCCTGGCAAAGGCCGGGGCAGCGCCTTCAGCCGGGCGATGAAGGCATCCAGCCCGGCATTATTGAAACCAAGGCGATTTATCACCGCGTGGTCTTCCGTAAGGCGGAAAATCCGCGGCCTTGGATTGCCGATTTGCGGGCGTGGCGTGACAGTGCCGGCTTCCATGAAGCCAAAGCCGAGGCGCAGTAGCGGCAGCACGGCTTCCGCGTTCTTATCGAAGCCGGCGGCGAGGCCGAGCGGATTGCGGAAGTGAAGGCCCGCGATCTCTGTCGCGAGGCTCGGGTGATCCGCGCCGCGATCCCGGCCGGCAAGGCCCAGGGAAAGGGCACGCAGCGCAATACCATGGGCGGTTTCGGCATCCATGCCGCGCATGAACGGCATGAGGGCGGAGGCAATGGCAGGTGTCATGGCAACCCTTCTGCCCCGGAAGGTGGCGCGGTGGAAGGGCTCAAGTGGCGCCTGGCGCGCATTCCGCCAGGACGGCTTGAGGAAAAGACTTTGTTTGGACTGCGATAGTCCCCTAATGTTTAGAGCTGGCTCGGGGAATCTGCACATCTGGGATAAGTGTATTTTCTGCCTGAGAGCGGCATGATGCCGTGAACAGGAGACACCATGACGAGACGACCCCGCCGGAACCATAGCCCTGCCTTCAAGG
>Ga0315900_10002712_pt1 | contig 26637 bp, 22 predicted proteins | sample LakEriMetagenome_FD_203521 | JGI IMG/M metagenome (GOLD analysis project Ga0315900, IMG submission 203521) | Freshwater fungal communities from buoy surface, Lake Erie, Ohio, United States - Buoy 12 MA114 | ecosystem: Environmental > Aquatic > Freshwater > Lake > Lake biofilm | place: USA: Lake...
GCGATCCGCCGCCCGTTGATGAAGAGCGTCAGTTCGTCGTCCACGTTGGCGAAGAGCACGTCCCAGCGACCGCTGCCGCGAACCGGCGTCGCGGCCGTGGCGGCCGCCGCCAGGGAGGGGCTTTCCAACCGCGCCGTGCCGGCACCGAGATCGAGCAGGCATTGATGGCGTCGGCCATCCTCGACCAGGTCCAGCGTGACCATGCCGCCGGCCCGTCGGCTCTCCAGCCGAAACTCGATCGCCAGGTCTCCCACCGGGTGGGGCTGTGTGGCGATCGCGTTGTAGGGCTGGAAGTCGGTGACGCGAGTCGCCCGGGCACGGTCGGCAACCGGCTGCCCCGCCGCGACCGCCGCCCAGTCGTCGGCCGTGGGGACGAGGTGCCGATACCGGAGCCGCGCCGTGCCACCGTCTCCGCAGGCGGCTGTCCACGAGCGGCCCTCGTCGGCCGTCGTCCACCGGCATGGGGCCGCAGCCTCCGGCGCCGCCCAGTCTGCCCAGCACAGGGGCCAGCCGGCCGCCAGCAGCTGTGGCGCCACGTGCCGACTGTCATGCACGCACTGCAGCATGGCCCGCAGTTTTTCCGGCGGTTTCCTGGCGATCACCGGCCGCGCGTCGCCCCGACTGGTCCACAGGTCGCCACCGGCGATGTGCACCGTCTCGTTCGGCAGACCGACGAGCCGCTTGATGTAGTTGGTCTTGGCATCCTCCGGATAGCGGAACACCACCACGTCCCAACGGTCGGGAGACTTGAAATCGAAGGCAAACTTGTCCACGAGAATCCGATCGCCGCTGAACGACGGATAGTCCCACTTGTAGCCCCGGCCCTTTCCGGGCTGGTTCTCCATGAGATCGGTGACGAACCCGCAGTTCGGGCAGCGGGCGGCAGGCACCATCTTGCTCGTCAGCCGGGCCCGCAACTCGGCCAGTGGCCCGCGGTCGCTCTCGATCAGCTCCAGCCGGCGGCGGGCGGCCTCGCGGTCGCGCGGGGCCGCAGTGGTGTCACCGACGGTGCGGCCGAGCGCGGCCGCCTCCCGCTCCAGCCGGGCGAGCTCCGTCCGCAGACTCTGCGACTGCTCGTCCTCTTCCGTGCTGCAGCCGACGCGAAAGTCGCGGCCGCAGGCGGCACAGGCGAGATCCTTGTGGCGGCCCATGAGCGTGGGCGCCATGGAACCCGTCGGGATCACGAACGCCTCGGCCTCGAAGCCGCGAAAGAGCAGCGCCAGCGTGAAGGCCACGACGATCGACTCGATCGTCTCGATCCAGCCGGGAAACGGGTTCCAGACCGTGTCACCGTCGGCCCGCGGGACCGGGGCCGGCCCGGTGGCTACCGCCGTGCGCGAATCCTTCTCGAAACGCCGCCGGTCGTTTTTCGCTCCGCCGCCCATAGTTCGGCCTCCTCGTTCGGCCGCATTGTAACGGCACGACGGCATGTGATCTCGACGGAGAGGCGCGCGTTTCGATGATGCGGCAGTCTCTGACCGTCGTGCCCTCCTCTGTAGCGGCGGTCTCTGACCGTCGTGCCCGGGGCTTGAAATCCGACCGGATTCGGCGGTCGGAGACCGCCGCTACAGGGGAGGCGTCCTCGTTTCGTGATTCCGAAAAGTCACCTGCCCAGGCAGGCCTGCACCTCGGCCTCGACATCGGCGTATGTGAACGGCCGGCCGAGCCGCCGCTTCGCATCGTCGTCGTCGAAGCGGCGGGCCAGCGAACCGTCCGCACGCCAGACGTAGACGGCCGGCACGCTGTCGAGCTCGAGCTTGCGATACATCGCATCGGCCTCCTCGCGGGACAACAGGTTCTCGATCCCCGCGGCACCCACCGACGCGAGGAACCCACGCACCCGCTCCGCCGCCTCCTCCACGCTGCCGATCCCCTCGTAGTCGAACGAGAGCGAGAGGCAGGCGACAGCCTGCGGATGGGCGGCAGCGAGCCGCACGAGCCCGGGAAACTCGCGGATGCACGGCGGGCAGGATGTGCTCCAGCAGTCGAGCACCACGACCTTCCCCGCGTGGGCCCGGACCCGCTGCATCAGGGCGGCGTGATCGACGAGATCGAGCTTCAACGCCGGGGCCGGCGCGACGGGAGCCCGACTACAGCCCCCCCCGCCCACCGCCAGGACGAGGGCCAGGATTCCCGCCCGGCCGACGATGCACGACAATGCCGCCTGCCCGCCCGCCTTCCGCTCGACCGCCATGCACCGCTTCGCCCACATTCGTCACAAGCCTCCGGAACAACTCGCCGCGCCGCGGGAGCTCGTCGTCGCCTGCGCGGCGATGCGCAGCCACGTGAACCTGTCGCACATCGTACGCACCTGTGGCTGCTTCGGCATCAGCCGGGTGATCGCCTGTGGGGCCGGGCGGCTCCATGAGCGAATCGCCCGCGACGGGGCCGACTCCGTCGCGCTGGAGGTGCATCGCAGCCTGCCGCCGGTCCTCGACCGGCTGCGGGCCGATGGCTATCAGATCGTGGGGCTGGAACAGGCGACCGGGTCGGAGCGGCTGTTCACGTTTCGGTTCGCACCGCGGACGGCGCTGGTGATCGGCAACGAGCGAACCGGGCTGGAGGCCGACGAACTGGCCCGGCTCGACCGGGTCGCCGAGATCCCGATGGCCGGCCTGCCGCACAGCCTCAACGCCGCCACCAGCGCCGCGATCGCCGTCTACGAATACGCGCGGCAGTTCCCGCCCCCCGCCGCGCCATGACACTCGTCATCGGCACCGACGAGGCAGGCTATGGACCGAACCTCGGTCCGCTGGTGGTGGCGGCGACCGCCTGGCGGGTCGCCGCCGACGCGACCGCTGCCGAGCGGGTGTTGGCGCAGGCCGTCGCGGAAGCCGGCGCCGACCACGACGGTCCGCTGTGGGCCGACTCGAAGCGGATCTATCGCGGCGGCGGCGGTTTCGCCGCGCTCGAGCGCGGGGCGCTGGTGGCGGTGGGTCTGGCTACCGGCGGGCTGCCGCGTTCGTGGCCGGATCTCGCCGCCGCCCTCGGGTGTGACGGCAGCCCGGAGCCCGCGTCGCCGGAAGCGGCCCAGCTCGCGCTGACAGCGCTGCCCGCGGAAACGGCCGCCGACGCCTGCCTGGCGTTGACGACGCGGCTCGGCCCGCGGCTGGCGGGGGCCCGCCTGGTGGCCATCCGGTGCCGCATCATCCAGCCCGCGACCTTCAACGGCCTGCTCGACGCCGGGCTCAACAAGTCGGACATCCTCTCGCAGACCACGCTCCAGCTGGCGGCGGAGCTCGCGGCCCCCGGCGGCGGGCCGACGCTCGTGTGGTGCGACCGCCACGGCGGCCGACGGCGGTATGCACCACTCGTGGCCCGGCACTTCGGCGCCCCACTCGTGCAGGCCGTCGAGGAGACGGCCGTGCGGAGCGTCTATGCACTGCCCGCGGCGGCGTGCCGCGTCGAGTTCAGCGTGGGGGGCGAGTCGCGGACGCCGGTGGCGGTGGCGAGCATGACGGCCAAGTACGTCCGTGAGTTGGCGATGCGGGCGTTCAACGCCCATTGGTCCGGCCTCGATCCCGCGCTCGCGGCGACGGCCGGCTATCCCGTGGATGCGGCCCGCTGGCGCGGCGAGGCCGCGGCGGCCGTCAAGGCCGCCGGCATCCCCTGGGATGCCATCTGGCGGCGGGCGTGACCTTGCCGCGGCGGGCTGGCGATCGCACAATCAAAGTGCATGCCCGCACTCACCACCCAGCTCTACGTGATCCGCCATGCCGTCGCCGAGGACCATGCGCCCGACGGTGGCGGCGACCATGACCGGCGGCTGACGAAGAAGGGCCGGCGGAAGTTCGAGCGGCTCGTGCGCCGGCTCCGGGCGGCCGGCATGGAGATCGACCTCATCGCCACCAGCCCGCTCGTCCGCACCCGACAGACGGCGGAGGTGCTCGCCGAGGCGTTTGCCGGCCGGCCACCCATCGAGGTGGTCGATGCCCTGGCACCGGGCTCCGATTGGCAGGCGCTCGTCGCGTGGACGATCCGCCAGGACGCCGAACGGATCGCCTGGGTGGGGCACGCCCCCTGCGTCGGCCGACTCGTCGCCCTGACCATCGGCGACGGTTCGGCGGCGATCCGCATGCAAAAAGGGGCGGTGGCGGCGATCCGGCTCGACGACGGCCCGGGCCAGCCCGGGGAACTCGAGTGGCTGGCCACGACCGACCTCGCGGACGACGACTGACCGTGCCACTCCAGGCTGCCGCCGCCGGCCATGTTGCCGCCCGGCCGGAGCGGTTAGAATTCGCCATCCGCGGCGGCATGCACCCCGCGGCCCAGGAGATCCTGCCATGACCGACTCGTTCCTCGCCCAGCGTCTGTACCTCGGCGGCGCTGGCTGTGTCCTCGCCCTGCTCATCGGCTGCGCGCCTGCCGGCGGTCCGGCGCCCAAGGGCGAGGTGGTGGAGATCGAGACGATCGAAATGCTGCCGGCCGACAAGCCGGCCCAGCCGGCCGCCCCCGGGGCCATCGCCGCCCAGGCCGCCGCCGTCCGGCAGGAGGTGGACAAGCGCGTGGCCGCCGCCGATCGCACGATCGACGAGGCAGCCCGCTCGATCCCGGCAGCCACTCCGGCGCGGGAAACGATCGTGCTCGGCGATGCGGCGCTGACATCCGGCGTTCCCGGCGCGGGGCCGATCACGAGCGAACAGATCGACCGCTGGCTGGCCGACCCGAAGAACTCCGTGACCCTCGACCCCGTGCTGCCGCTGGGGCTGTCGCAGGGCGCCAAGCAGATCACCGGCCTCGACACGAACCCGCTGACGCGGGCGAAGATCGAGCTCGGCCGGCAGCTGTACTTCGACACCCGGCTCTCGGCCGACGCGACGGTCTCGTGCGCGTCCTGCCACGACCCGGCGATGGGCTACACGGCCCACACCGCGACCGGCGTCGGCATCCGTGGGCAGAAGGGGGGCCGCAACTCCCCCGTCTCGTTCAACCGCATCCTCTCCGGCAAGCAGTTTTGGGACGGCCGCGTCGATTCGCTCGAGGCGCAGGCGGTGGGCCCGATCGCCAATCCGATCGAGATGGGCTTCACGCACGAGGGCGTCGTCGAGCGGCTCGGCGCGATCCCCGTCTACAAGAAGCAGTTCGACACGATCTTCGGGGAGCTGACGATCGACCGCGTCGGCCAGGCGATCGCCGCCTTCGAGCGGACGATCGTCACCGGCCCTTCTCCGTACGACTACCACGAGGAGCTCCTGCCGTTCGCGAAGCTCGATGCGGAGGACATCGCCGACGACCGGGAACTGGCGGCCAAGTACGCCACCGTCAAGGCGGCCGCCGCGGCCCACCCGATGAGCGAGTCGGCGCAGCGGGGCCGGGGGCTGTTCTTCGGCAAGGCGAACTGCTCGGCCTGCCACGTCGGTGCGAACCTGGCTGATGAGAAGTACCACAACATCGGCATCGGCATGGACAAGCGGGAGCCGGATCTCGGCCGGTTCGCGGTCACCAAGGACCCGGCCGACACCGGAGCCTTCAAAACACCCACCGTCCGCAACGTGGCGCTGACGGCGCCCTACATGCACGACGGCTCGGTGGCGACGCTGGAGGAAGTCGTGGAGTGGTACGACAAGGGGGGCCATGCCAACCCGCACTTGAGCGACAAGATCAAGCCCCTGAACCTGACCAAACAGGAGCAGGCCGATCTCGTCGAGTTCATGAAGGCCTGCACCAGCCCCACGACGCCGGTCGAGACGGGCCGGCTGCCGGCCGCGGCCGACCTGTGACCGTCACCACCGGCCGCCGGCTCGTGCCGCTCGCGGAGGCGACGCCACCGCTCTATGCGGGCATCGACCTCGGAGGCACCAACATCAAGGCCGCGCTCGTCGATGACGCCGGCCGGATGATGGCCTTCCACTCCGAGCCGACGCACGCCGACCGCGGGCCCGAGGACACGGCCGCGCGGATGGGCGGCACGGTGCACGTGCTGGCCCGCATGGCCGGGGTGGCGGCCGCCGACATTGCCCGCGTTGGCCTGGGCACACCTGGCTCGCAGGATCTGCCCAGCGGGCGGATCCTCCGCGCGGGCAACCTGCCGGGCTGGGACAACTTCCCGATCCGTGACCGCGTGGCGGCCCACTGCGGCCGCGACGTGACCTACGCCAACGACGCCAACGCCGCCGCCTACGGCGAGTTCTGGGTCGGCTCGGGCCGCGAGTATTCCAGCCTCATCCTCCTCACGCTCGGCACCGGCGTCGGCGGCGGCATCATCATCGGCGACACCAACGTCGAGGGGGCCCACAGCCACGGCTCGGAGTGCGGCCACATCATCGTCGACACCTCGCCCACGGCCCGCACCTGCCCGTTCGGCCACCAGGGCGACCTCGAGGCCTACGCCAGCGCCACCGCCCTGGTGGCGGCTGCCCGGGCGGCCCTCGCCGCCGGCGGCCGCGGCCCGCTGGCCGACGCCGTGGCCGGAGGCGATGCCCTGTCGCCGATCCTCATCGCCCGGGCCGCCGCGGCCGGCGACCCGCTGGCCATGGACCTGATCCTCGACGCCGCCCGCTGGCTGGGCATCGGGATCGTCACGCTCATGCACACGATCGACCCGGCGGCCGTGATCATCGGCGGCGCCATGACCTTCGGCGGCGCGGACGACCCGATCGGCCGGGCCTTCCTCGACCGCATCCGGGCCGAGGTCCGGGCCCGGGCGTTCCCCGTGCTCGCGGAGCAGACCGTCATCCGCTACGCCGACCTCGGGGGCGACGCCGGCTCGATCGGCGCCGCCGGCCTCGCCCGCCTCGCCCACCAACGCGGGTAGAATGGTTGCCATGGCTATCGACTGCAAACACATCCGCAACTTCTCGATCATCGCCCACATCGACCACGGCAAGAGCACCCTGGCCGACCGGCTGCTGGAACGGACCGGCACCGTGGAAAAGCGGCAGCTCAAGGAGCAGATGCTCGACGACATGGAGCTCGAGCGGCAGCGGGGCATCACCATCAAGGCCCGGGCGGTCCGCATGGAATACCGCCACGGCGGCGAGCTCTACGAGCTGAACCTGATCGACACGCCCGGGCACGTGGACTTCCACTACGAGGTCTCCCGGAGTCTCGCGTGTTGCGAAGGCGCGGTGCTCCTCGTGGACGCCTTCCAGGGGGTCGAGGCCCAGACGGTGGCCAACGCCTACGCGGCGATCAACCAGGATCTGGCGATCGTGCCGGTGATCAACAAGGTCGACCTCGTGCATGCCCGGGTGGACGAGGTGCTCGCCGAGATGGAACAGAGCCTGGCCATCGAACCGGCCGAGGTCATCCGGGCCAGCGCCAAGACGGGCATCGGCATCGACGACCTGCTGGCCGCGATCGTGGAGCGGATCCCGCCGCCGGAGGGCGATCCGCAGGCGACCCTCCGGGCGATGATCTTCGACAGCCACTACGATTCCTACCGCGGCGCGATCACCTACGTGCGGCTCCTCGACGGCACGATCAAGAAGGGGCAGAAGATCCGCTTCCTGCGCACGGGCGTGACCCACGACGTGCTCGAGCTCGGCCAGTTCGTCCCCCAGCGACGGGCCTGCGAGGAGCTCGTGGCCGGCCAGGTGGGCTATCTGGTCTGCAACATCAAGGACGTGAAGCAGGTCCACATCGGCGACACGGTCACGATCCCCGGCGACCAGGCCGCCGCCCCGCTCTCCGGCTACAAGCCGCCGCAGCGGATGGTCTACTGCGGCCTCTATCCCAGCGAAGGCGAGAACTTCGAGGAGCTCCGCGATTCGCTGGAGAAGCTGGCGATCAACGACCCGTCGTTCGAGTACGCCCCGGAGAGCTCCGAGGCCCTGGGCTTCGGCTTCCGCTGCGGCTTCCTCGGCCTGCTGCACATGGAGATCATCCAGCAGCGGCTCGAGCAGGAGGCCGACCTCGACCTCGTCCAGACGGCCCCCAACGTCACCTACCAGATCCTCAAGACCGACGGGGAGACGATCGAGATCACCAATCCCCAGGACGTGCCCGAATCGGGCCAGATCGAGGAGTTCCGGCAGCCGATCGTGCGGACGAACTTCCTCGTGCCCGTCGAGTACATCGGCCCGATCATGCAGCTGTGCACCGACCGCCGCGGCACGTACCTGAAGACGGAGTATCTCTCCCCCACCCGTGCCATGCTGTCCTTCGACCTGCCGCTGGCCGAGGTGATCTACGACATGCACGACAAGCTCAAGAGCGTGACCCGCGGCTACGGCACGATGGACTACGAGCTCGTCGGCTACTTTCCCGCCGACCTGGTGCGGCTCGACATCCTCGTGGGCGGCAAGAAGGTCGACGCCCTGTCGATCATCTGCGACCGCCGCGACGCCGACCGCCGGGGCCGGGCGATCGTCAAGAAGCTCCGCGGCGAGATCGACCGCCACATGTTCGAGATCGCGTTGCAGGCGGCGATCGGCACGAAGGTCATCGCCCGGGAGACGATCTCGGCGATGCGGAAGAACGTCACCGCCAAGTGCTACGGCGGCGACATCTCCCGGAAGAAGAAGCTGTGGGCGAAGCAGAAGGAAGGCAAGAAGCGGATGAAGAGCATCGGCTCGGTCGACATCCCGCAGAAGGCCTTCATGGCGGTGCTCGACACGGGCACCGAGCGGCAGTGACACGATCCCCGGCTCGCCCCGACGGCAGCGGCCGATCGTTCACGACCTGGGAGGGGTTGCCCATGCCCCGGGAGCCGGCGTGGCTGACCAGCGGAGCCATGGATGGCGGAGCGCAGGCAGCCTCGAGAGAGCGGAGGCCCGGAAGGCCGCAGCGAACGTCCGGCGATGGGGCGTGGGCAACCCAGACCCGCGAAAAGTGCAAACATCACGTGTGAGCCGTATCAAACCATGCCACTCGGTGACCGGTCTCGCGAAGCGGTGGGGAAACTGCCCGCCACGGTCCGGGCCTTGGGCTGGACGAGTTTCCTCACCGATCTCTCCAGCGAGGCGATCTATCCGCTCCTGCCGAACTTCGTAAAGGCCCTGGGCGGCTCCGCGATCGACGTCGGGCTGCTCGACGGCATCGCCAACGCCGTGGCCGCCGTAGTCCGGCTGTTCGCCGGCGGGCTCTCCGACCGCATCGGCCGCCGGCCGCTGGTGATCGCCGGCTACGGGCTGTCGGCGGTCGTGCGGCCGGCGATGAGCCTCGTCGCGACGCCGCTGGCCGCGGTCGTCGTGCGGGCCATCGACCGCTTCGGCAAGGGGATTCGCTCCGCGCCCCGCGACGCGCTGGTCACCGACCTCGTGGGACCGGAAGTCCGGGGCCGCGCCTTCGGCCACATCCGCGCGCTGGACCACGCCGGCGCGGCGCTCGGTCCGCTCGTGGCCATGTTCTTCCTGCTCGCCTTTCCCGGCACGGAGCGGACGCTGTTTCTGCTCACCATCGTGCCCGGACTGATCACGCTGGCGGTGATCGCGAAGTTCGTCCGCGACCCGCCCCGGCAGGCGGCCGCCGGCGGCCCTGCGCTGGCGACGCTCACAGGGGCCCAGTGGTCGCTCCTCGGGTGCGTGGCGGTGTGGGCCCTGGGGGCGGCGAGCGAGCTGTTTCTGCTCCGCAGGGCGGAGGAGCTCGGGGTCGCGCAGCCGCTCGTGCCACTCGTCTGGTTCGGCATCAGCGGCGTCAAGAGTGCGGTGGCAGCCTGGGCCGGGCCACTCGTCGATCGCCTGGCGCCACGGCGGGCGCTGGTGGCCGGCTGGCTCGGCTTCGCCGCCGCCTACGCAGGACTCGCCTGGTCGGCGTCCCTGCCTGGCGCCATCGCCTGCATGCTCGGCGTGGCGGCGGCATACGGCCTGGCGGAACCGGCCGAGCGGGCCCTCGTGGCGGCACTCTCACCCGCCGGACGCCACGGCGCCGCCTTCGGGTGGTACACGCTCGTGCAAGGCCTGATGGCCCTGCCCGCCGGACTGCTCGCGGGCTGGTTGTGGGAACGCGGCCCAGACGGGCCGGCGCTCGCCTTCGCCGCCACGGCCGTGCTGGCGGCGACGGCGTCCGGCCTGCTCGCCGTCACCGTGAGGGACCACCGGCCCCGCTCCGCCTGATCGGCGACCGTCGGCTCACTGCCGGGGAATCAGGCCGAGGTCGAGGCCGAAGACGAACATCATCAGCGTCAGCAACAGCGCCAGCCCGATGTAGCTCAAGACCGCCACGACGCCCTCGCTCGGCGGCTTGCCGCGGAGCAGTTCATAGACCAGGAACACCATGTGCCCACCGTCGAGCACCGGGATGGGCAGAAAGTTCACGACCGCCAGGTTGGCCGAGAGCATCGTCAGAAACAGCAGCAGGCGGCTGAAGCCCTCGCTCGCCGAGCGGCCGGCCTGCTTGGCGATCTCGATCGGCCCGCCCAGCAACCGGGCGCTGATCTGCCGGTTCCAAAGCTTGCCCAGGAACCCGTAGACGAGCGACAGATCCGCGCCGGCCTTCCGCAGGCCCTTGCCCAGGGCGGCGGGAATCGATTCGGCCCGCACCAGCCGGTACAGCGGCTCGAAGACCAGTCCGCGATCGACGACGAACTGGTCGGCGGCCTCGGCGGGCACGAGATCGACCATCCGGCTGTCACCCCCGGCGGCCACCACCTCCAGCCGCAGCGCCGTGCCCGCCGGCAGGTCCTGGAGGATGCCCATCACGCCCGGCCAGTTCGGTTCCCGCGCCGTAAACTTCACCGGCGGCCCCTGCTCCTGGGCGGCGATCGTCTCGGGTGTCCGCAGCCAGGCCTTCGCGATCCGATCGCCCGGCACGATGCCCGCGCGGGCGGCGGGACCGTCGGCATCGACGGCCGCGACGAGCGCGTCGACCGGCAGTGCGACGCCCAGCGACGCGATCGAGGCGGGGCTGCCGATGCCGCTGGTCGAATCGTCCCGCCACGTCACCTCGCGGGGCCGGACCTCGACCGTCCGGTCAGCCGCGGCCTCGCGGCCGATGGTGAGCGTCACCACCGTGCCGGCCAGCCGCCGGAGGCGGTCGTCGAGCGTGAGCGGGTCGCCCACCTCGCCGCCGTCGATCCCCAGCAGTCTGTCGCCGGGCAGGATCCCGGCGGCCGCGGCGGGCGAGCCCTCCTGCACGTCCTTGATCGGCAGCGGCGTCATCGCCATGCCGGTCTGCAACCGCCGCTGGGGCGGCAGCTCGACGGTCACGGTCTCGGCCGGAGCCTGGGGGCCGGCGGATCGTTCGATCGTGAGCGTCACCGGCCGACTCTCGGCCCGCGCCAAGGCGGCGAGGAGGGCGGCATATCCGTCGACGGCCTGGCCATCCACGGCCTTGATCGCGTCGCGGGCCTGGAGCGGCGGCTGGGCCTGGGCCGCAGCCCCGGCGAGCACGCCGCTGATGTCGTCGGGCAGGCGCGTGGAAAAGGGACTGGTCACGCCGATCGTCGGCTTGCCGAGATCGGTGTCGGGCTTGAGCCGCACCGTGCGCTCGGAGCCGTCGGCCGGCCGCCGCACGGTCAGGTCGATCCCTTCCTTGACACTCCCCACGGTGATGCCGTGGAGCAGATCGGCGAAGATCGGATCCGGGCGGCTCCCGATGGCCACGATCTCGTCGCCGGTGCGCAGTCCGGCCCGCCAGGCCGCGCCGCCGGGCCGCACGGAGGAGATCATGCAGGTCATCTCCTTGACGCCCAGACCATAGGCCCAGGCGGCCATCAGCACCGCGAAGATCACGTTCATGATCACGCCGGCGGAGATGATCGCCATCCGCTCCGGCACGCTCTGGGCGGGATAGCTGCGCGGATCCCACTGCGGATGCGGCCCCGCGACCGGCTCCGGCGGCAGGTCTCCGGAAAGCCGGGCCCGCTCCGCCTCGGCGGCGGCGGCGGCCGGATTGTCGTCCTGGCCGAGCATCTTCACGTAGCCGCCGAGGGGCAGGATGCCGATGCCGTACTCGGTCTCGCCCCACTTGAAGCTGCAGAGCTTCAGGCCGCCGACGTCGAAGCCGAGATAGAACTTCTCGCACTTCACGCCACAGGCCTTGGCGACGAGGAAGTGCCCCAGTTCGTGGACGAAGATCACGAATCCCAGGCCGCCGGCCACCTGGAGCACGACCCACCAGTTCGCAGGCTGCGCGATCCATTCCAGCCACGAACCCGCCGCCACCAGGCAGCCACACGTGACCGGTGTCATGTCGATGCCCATGCGGCAACCTCCTGCCTGGCCCAGGCGTCGAGCCTGCGCACCTCGTCGAGATCCGGATCCTCCTGGAACGGGTGCTCGTCGAGCAGCCGGCCGCAGACCGCCGCGATGTCGGTAAACCGTATCCGTCCCGCCAGGAAGCCGCGCACGGCCTCTTCGTTGGCCGCGTTGAGCACGGCGCCGGCGGTGCCGCCCCGCGCCGCGGCCTCATGCCCGAGCCGGACGGCCGGAAACCGCTGCGGATCGGGGGGCTCGAACTCCAGCGCCCACGGTCGGGTGAAGTCGAAGCGGCGGGCCGGGCCGGGAATCCGCCGCGGATACGACAGGGCGTATTGGATCGGCAGCCGCATGTCGGGCGGGCTCATCTGCGCCAGCACCGAGCCGTCCACGAACTCCACCATCGAGTGCACGATCGACTGCGGATGGACGAGGACCTCGAGCGTGGCGGCGGGCACCCCGAACAGCCAGCGGGCCTCGATCAGTTCCAGGGCCTTGTTCATCATGGTCGCTGAATCGATCGTGATCTTCGGGCCCATCGACCAGGTCGGGTGCTTGAGGGCCTCCGCCGGCGTGACGGCCGGGAGCGTCTCCGCCGACCGAGTGCGAAACGGCCCCCCGCTGGCGGTGAGCACGATCCGCCGCACCTCGGCGACGGTGCCGGAGCAAAGCGCCTGGTGGATCGCGGAATGCTCGCTGTCGACCGGCAGGATGCGGGCGCCCGTCCGCTTGGCCAGCCGCATCACCAGCGGCCCGGCCATCACGAGCGTCTCCTTGTTGGCAAGGGCCACCGTCTTGCCGGCCTCGACCGCGGCCCAGGTGCTCCGCAGGCCGGCCGCTCCCACGATCGCGGAGACCACCCGGTCGATCTCATCCGCCCGCACGAGCTCGTCGAGAGCTTCCGGGCCGACCGCGAGCCGCGTGCCGGCTGGCAGGGCTCCGGGGCCGATGCCGGCGGCGGCTTCGGGATCCACGACGACCACCCACCGGGGCCGCACCGCCGCGGCCTGCTCGAGCAGCGGCCCCACGCTGCGGTGCGCGGCCAGCAGATGGCAGGAAAATCGTCCCGCCGAGGCGGTGATCACGTCGAGCGTGCTCGTGCCGATGCTGCCCGTCGAGCCGAGCACGGCGATCCGGGATCCGGCGGCGCAGCCCGGATCTCCATCCATCGTCTCTCGGCTGTGGGCGGCTGCCCCCGGAGGCGAGGGATCGCTCATGGAAAGCGGCATGATGCGGGCGCGGTCGATCTCGGGGGCCGGAATCCCAAAAGTCTAGGGAACGTGCCGGGGAACTTCCACACGCATTTCCCATCAATTCCGCCGGGTGTTGGTCTGGCGTTTTTTCGGGCGTAATATGACTGATCTCGCCCCGACACACTCGCGCAGGCGGCACCAGCTCCCCGTGACGGCCAAGAAGAAGGACATGCCGCGGCGTTCCCCGGATCGCCGCCCGCTCGGCGGCAATCTCGTCTGGCCGCTGATCGCGGCCGGCGTGGCGGGCCTGTTCGCCATGAGCCTGATCGGCTCGACGCCGGAACTCGAGTTCTCCTACAGCGACCTGGAGCGGCTCGTTTCGGCCGCCAAAGTGGAGGGCGACGCCCGCTGGGTCGATCTCCATCCCATGGGCGCCGACCCGCGGACCGCAGCCCGCTACGGCTCCATCGCCGACGTCGTCATCGGCCCCGTGCAGGTGACCGGATCGGTCCGTGAGCTTCCGGCCGGCGGTCCGGTCGAGGGCCAGGGCCGGCCGGCAGCCGCGGCCGCCAAGCCCGCGACCCGCAAGTTCCGCGTCGCCAAGCTGCCGAGCAACACGGCCGAAGAGGACCTGAAAAAACTGCTCCGCGAGCAGGGCATCCCGTTCGGATTCGAAGCCGCGCCCAGCGCCTGGCGGAACTGGCTGCCGATGCTCTTTCTGACGGCTGTCTTCGGGCTCGTGTTCTACCTCATGCTCCGCCGGATCGGCGGCGCCGGCAGCCCGATGGCGTTCGGCCGCAGCCGCGGCAAGATGTACGCCCAGGAGGACCTGGGGATCACGTTCGACGACGTCGCCGGCATCGACGAGGCCGTCGAGGAGCTGCGCGAGGTAGTGGAGTTCCTCCGCAGCCCGGAAAAGTATCAGGTCCTCGGGGGCCACATCCCCAAGGGCGTGCTGCTCGTGGGCCCACCGGGCACCGGCAAGACGCTCCTGGCCAAGGCGATCGCGGGGGAGGCGGGCGTGCCGTTCTTCAGCCTCTCGGGCAGCGATTTCGTGGAGATGTTCGTGGGCGTGGGGGCGGCCCGGGTCCGCGACATGTTCCAGCAGGCGGCCGCCAAGGCGCCGTGCATCATCTTCATCGACGAGCTCGACGCCCTGGGCAAAACCCGCGGCACGAGCGTCGTGGGGGGCCACGACGAGCGGGAGCAGACGCTCAACGCCCTGCTGGTGGAGATGGACGGCTTCGGGAGCAACTCCGGCGTCATCGTGCTCGCGGCCACCAACCGCCCGGAAACGCTCGATCCCGCGCTCCTCAGGCCCGGCCGCTTCGACCGGCACGTGCTCGTCGATCGTCCCGATGTCCGCGGCCGCGAGGCGATCCTCCGGGTCCACGTGGCCAACGTGAAGCTCGACCCGACCGTGAATCTCGAACACATCGCCCGCATCACCTCCGGCTTCGTCGGCGCCGACCTGGCCAACCTCGTCAACGAGGCCGCGTTGCTCGCGGCCCGCAACAACAAGCCGACCGTCGGGATGGACGAGTTCAACGAAGGCGTCGAGCGGGTCACCGCCGGACTGGAAAAGAAGAAGCGGGTGATCCACGAGGATGAGAAGCGGCGGGTCGCCTACCACGAGGCCGCCCATGCCCTGGTCGCCTTCTCGCTGCCGAACACCGACCCGGTGCACAAGGTGTCGATCATTCCCCGCGGCCTGGCAGCCCTGGGCTACACCATGCAGCGGCCGGAGGACGACCGCTACCTGCTCACGCAGAGCGAACTCGAAAGCCGAATCCAGGTGCTCCTCGCCGGCACGATCGCGGAGGAGCTGGTCTACGCCGACGTGTCGACGGGCGCCCAGAACGACCTGGAGCGGGCCAGCGAGATCGCCCGGGCCATGGTCATGGATTACGGCATGAGCCGGCTCGGCCGCGTGACGTACCGGGAAAGCCCGCGGTCGCCGTTCCTCGCCGGATCCGGAGCCGATCTGCCCACCGCCCGCAGCCACAGCGAGCAGACCGCCCGCGAGATCGACGAGGAGGTGCGGCGGATCATCGATGCGGCGATGGCCAAGGTGCGCCGCATCCTGGAGACGCGCCGCGGGGCCCTGGAGGCCGTGACGAGCCGGCTCATCGAGTGCGAGGTGATGGACGGCGAGGAACTGCGGTCGATCGTCGAAGCCGTGACCGCAACGCCCCAACTGGTGCCCGGCACCGAGGCCGAGCGGCGGCCCGGCCGAACGGCAGTCGAGCCTCCCGATGTCGCCGCCGGCACCGCCGAAGGCTGAATCCCTCGTGGCGGCGGCCCGGCAATCGCTGCAGGCGTTACGGCCTGCCGGGCCGAACGGGTCGCTCCAGGCCACAGGGGTCGGATTCCGATGATCCCGCCAGACGGCCGTCCGTGGCGGTCGCATCGTCGCCTCATTCCGGCTCGTGCCGGCACCATCGCCATCATGTGGAAGAGTTTTTGCCTGGCCGCCGGGATCTTCGCCTGCATCCTGGGCGTCGAACTGCTGCTCATCGACTCCGCGCTGATCCTGCCGGTCCGCGGTGGCGGGGGACCGCAGACGTTCACCGCTCCCGACTGGGCTCCCTGGACGCTGCTCTCTGCCGGTGCCGTGACGGTCATGCAGTTCGTGACGCTGCCCAGCCGCGGCGGCTCCGCCCAGCCGTTCCACGGCCGGTGAGCGTTAGCCGCGGTCCGGCCCGGCGGTTCCCTTCATGGACCCCGCCACCGGCTGGCATCCCGAGGCGCCGATGATCCGCACCGCGACCAAGCCCGTCCGCGACACCGTGCTCTATGACGGCGGGTGCCGCTTCTGCCGCGGTCAGATCGCCCTCCTGCGGCGGCTCGATCCGACCGGCCGCCTGGCCTTCACGTCGCTCCACGACCCGCAGGTCGCCCGCGACTTTCCGGAGATCCCGCCGGAGGAACTGCTCGCCCAGATGTATGTCGTGGACCGGGCCGGACTGGCCCGCGGTGGCGCGGAGGCCGTCCGCTATCTCTCCAGGCGGCTCCCCCTGCTCTGGCCGCTGGCGCTGCCGCTCCACATCCCCGGCACGATGCCCGTGTGGAACAGCCTCTATCGCTTCATCGCCCGGCACCGCTACCGCATTGCAGGCCGCTGCGACGAAGGCACGTGCCGGATCGGCTGACGGCTATTCGGCGTCTTGCTGCACACCGTCGGCGATTTCCCGCAGCAGCCGCGTCATCGTGTTGGCGTGCACGCCCAGGAGCTTGGCGGCGTTCGCCTTGTGGCCACGAGTGATCTCGAGGGCCTCCTTGATGGCCTGCTCCCGCAGCTTCGCCAGATCGAGGCACGGCAGCCGGGCCGACGTTGCTTTGCCGGGCCGCGAGCGGACCGGCAGAGCCGGCTCGCTCTGTAGCACGTAGCCCTGCTCGATGACGTGCTCGAGCTGCCGCACGTTGCCCGGCCACTCGAAACTGCAAAACGCCGCCAAGGCTTCCGGCGACGGTTCCCAGAGCGGCAGGCGATAGCGCTGCGCGAACTTCCGCGCGAAGAACTCGATGAACGACGGGATGTCTTCAGGCCGCTCGCGCAGCGAGGGAACCTTGAGCTCGATCATGTTCAAGCGGTAGTAGAGGTCCTCGCGAAACGCGCCCTTCTCGACCTCGGCTTCGAGATCGCGGTTGGTCGCGGCGACCACCTGCACGTCGATCGGCACCGGCTCGTTGGCGCCGACCGGCAGCACTTCACGCTGCTGGAGCACGCGGAGGAGCTTGGCCTGCAGTTCGAGCGGCATCTCCCCGATTTCGTCGAGGAACACGACGCCCCCCTGGGCGGCGCGGAAGATGCCGAGCGAGCGGCCGGCAGCCCCGGTGAACGCCCCTTTCTCGTGACCGAACAGTTGGCTTTCGGCAAGCGATGGCGTGAGTGCCGCGCAGTTCACCGGCACGAAGGCCTTGTTGCGCCGCGGACCGCTGCGGTGCAGAAGCCGAGCCCACAGTTCCTTGCCGGTGCCGGTCTCACCGCACACCAGCACCGTGCACTCCACCTCGGCGGCCCGCTCGACGGCCTTGGCGATCCGCCGGACCGTGGCGTTGGAACCCAGCACCCAGTTGCTTGCGACGGGCGCTTCCTCGACACGCACGCCGCCGGCGTCGGTGTCGCAGATCACGGCGGGATCGAGCGCCCCGCCACGAGGATCCCTGGCTGCCACATCACTGCTGCGGAAACTGGAGGGGCGAAGAGCCATGAGATTCTTCTCTTTATGCGACAAGCCGACGCATTGATGTCGACCCGGCCGAACCGACCCGCCTTGCCGAAGCGTAAGTATCGTGCCCCCCCCAGGCCATTGCAACACGCCATCGGAGTTTTTTTGGGGTTTTTGCCGGCCCCCCAGAATTCTCATGAATTCGGGGGGTCTACGGGGTCCTGGGGGGGTCTCCAGGGTGAGTCTGGGACCGGCTGGCCTGAAAAAACACCAGGTGCTGCCAAGGGAGCCGGTTGAACTCGCCGGCGACCATGAAGCCCGCCGGCTCCAGTTCCGCCCGCATCTGCTGCTTGGTCATCTTGTGCAGCGGTTTGATCGGCACGGCGGGATCTTCGCCGCGGAACTCGGCCAGCACCAGCCGGCCGCGCGGCTTCAGGCTGGCCAGGATTCGCGCGAGCATCTCCTCGGGGTGCGAGAACTCGTGGTACACGTCCACGCACAGCACCATGTCGACGGCGGCAGCGGGGAGCCGCGGATCGATCGGCGTGCCCAGCATCGGCCGGATGTTGTCGAGTCCTTCGGCAGCCGCCCGTTCGGCGAGCATGCGGAGCATCTCGGGCTGGATGTCGACGGCGTACACGAGCCCCCGCGGCCCCACGCAGCGGGCGAGTTCGAGCGTGTAGAAGCCGTTGCCGCAGCCCATGTCGCAGACCGTCTGCCCCGGCTGCACCGCCAGCGCCTCGAGGAGCATCCGGCAATCCTCCTCCCGCTGCCGGCTCTCGCGGACCAGCCACGGAGCGCCGGTGTAGTGCATCGTCTGCGCGATCTCGCGGCCGCGATGATGCGTCCGAGACGGAGGAATCTCCGCGGCGCGATCGACGGCAGTGTCGACTGTCAGGGGCGGCGCCGCGACCGGCGGTGCGGCGCGTGCCACGGCTGCCACCAGTGCAGCCAAACCCACGCAGAGCGTCATGAGGCGGTTCACCATGCAGCCGATTCTACTACCGGGGGCATCCAAGAGTTGACATTTCGCGAGCATCTTCCTGTGACCTTTGCCGAAGGCGCAACCAAAGCACCCTCACCCCGACCCTTTCCCAGCAGACTGCGGAACACGTCTGCCCGAGCAGGATGCGACGGCCAGCGACCCAGGAAACCCTCGGCGTTTCCTGCGGTCGCTCAAGTGGAAAAAGGCCATGGAGTGCTTTTTCCACGGGCAGCCAGAGGGAGAGGGAGTAGGGGGCATCTGGCGCGTTCAACAGGATTGGGCACTCGCGCTTCAGGCGGCGACGGCATCCTCGAGCACCGGACTGCCTGCGACGTCGTAGAAACTCGCGACCGTGATCCCATGCGCGACGGCGAACGTCGCGAGTGCGGCGGCGTCGACGAGAATCGTCCGTCCGGCCTCGACGGCCAAAACGGCGGCCCCGGCGGCCGCCAGCGATTCGAGCGTGCCGATGCCGATCGTCGGCATGTCGAACCGCAGGTCCTGCTGCGGCTTGGCGACCTTGACGACCGTCATGCCGCCGGCCGGGCACAGCTGCCCCGCCCGGCGGATGCAGGCGTCGGTGCCCTCGATCGCCTCCAGCGCCAACGGCGCCCGATTCTTGACCACGACCGACTGGCCGATGTCGAGCCGGCCGAGTTCCTTGGCCAGCCGCCAGCCGAAGGCGACGTCGGCCAGCTGCCGCGGGGTCAGCGGCCGGCCGGCGAGCACGCCCCCGGCGGCGAGCAGTTCGGGGGCGAAGTCGGTCGCCGGGCAGATCCGCACGCCGCGGGCGTCGAACGCCGCGGCGATCGCGCCGAGGAGCGAGTCGTCGCGGTTGTCGTGCCGTCGGCTGACGAAGTGCGGCCAGAAGGTCTTCAGGCCCGTCCAGTCGGGAAGCAGCCGCCGCCACGCCCCCTGCTCGAAGAGCTTGGTCTTGTGGATCTTCCCCGCCATCGTCGCCCGGCGCACGCCGTGCCCACGAAAGAACTCGATCGCCGTGCCGATCTCGGCCACGCCCACCTCGCCGTAGGCGTCGGCCAGCGGCTCGAGTGCCGCGTCGGCATGGCCGCGGATGGCGAGGATCGCCGGGCGGCCACCACGGCGGCGGATCGCCTCGGCCACCGCCACGGGAAATCGGCCCCAGCCGGCGAGGATGCCCACCGTCTCACCGGCCAGGGGGTCGGGCTGCATGGTCGACGATCCCTGCATGGCGCCCCCCTCAGGCCGCCTCGGCCGCGCCGCGGCCGCCGGCCCGCTCCAGGTTCTCGACCCGGGCGGCGAGCGTCTTCAGGTCCTTGCGCATCTCGGGCAGCTTGCTGATCGTCGCCAACTGCAGCTTGCGGTCGCGGAGGTCGATCGCCGGCTCGCCGAGCACCGTCTTGCCCGCCTCGATGTCGCACGACACGCCGGAGCGGGCGCCGAGCACGGCCTTGTCGCCGATGTGCACATGGTCGCGAACGCCCACCTGGCCCGCCATCACCACCCAGTCGCCGGTGGTCGTGCTGCCGGCCACGCCGACCTGCGAGCAGATCATGTTGTGGCGGCCGAGCCGGCAGTTGTGGGCGAGCATCACCAGGTTGTCGATCTTGGTGCCCGCGCCGATCACGGTGGGCCCGTAGGTGCCGCGGTCGATCGTCGTGCCGGCGCCGATCTCCACCGCGTCGCCGATCTCCACCCAGCCGAGCTGCGCCGAGAGCACGTAGCCCGCGGCGGTCGGCTTGTAGCCGAAACCGTAGGCCCCGAGCACGGCATTGGCGTGCACAATGCAGTCGCGGCCCACCACCGTGTTCTCGTAGAGCACGGCGTTGGGAAAGATCTCGGTGCCCGCCCCGATCCGGCAGCCGGCCATGAGCCGCACACCCGCGTGGATCGTCGCCCCGGCGGCGATCTCGACATCGGGCCCCACGGTGGCGAAGGGATGGATGTCGACGTCGGCGGCGATTCGCGCCGTGGGATCGATCGCGGCCTGCGGGCTGACGCCAGACCGGGTCCGCGGCCGGGGCGGCCGGAAGCGGGCGATCACCGTGGCGAACGCGGCATGAACGTCGCGGACCTCGATCGTGGGCCGGTCGAGCGGACCGGTGCCCGGCGGCACGATCGCCGCCCCCGCCCGGCTCTTTGCCAGGAGGTGCAGTTTGTCGGCCGCGTCGACGAGCGTGATCTCGTCGGCAGCGGCGGCTTCCAGCGTGGCAGCACCGGCCAGCGGCAGCGCGGCGGCGTCGCCGACGAGCGTGCCGGCCACGGCGGTGGCCAGTTCTCCCAGCGTGATCGGCATGGCGGATCCTCCCTGATGGCCGCCCGCGGACGGGGCGGGGGCGGGAGGATAGGGAAGGCCCCGCGCGAGCCGCAAGGCCGGCTTCCACGCCGGCGTCGGGCGTTTTCAGCCGCTGGCGACGGCATGTCACGTGATGTCCCGGTTGAAACCCGCATCGCATGGCACCCGGGAAGGGATGCGGCCTATCGGCCCCGCAGGTCGGCCAGGCCGCCGTCCACGCCGAGCACCTGCCCCGTGATCCAGCCCTGAGCGGGGTCGAGCAGGAAGTGAATCGCCCGGGCGACGTCCTCCGGCTCGCCGAGCCGGCCCAGCGGATGCATGCCTACCGAGGCTTTTTCCGCCAGTTCGCTCGCCACCAGCCCCTTCGTCAGCGGCGTGCGGACGAGCCCGGGCGCCACGGCGTTGAAGCGGATCTTCTGTTTCGCGTAGGTGGCCGCCGCGGACAGCACCAGGCCGATGACGCCCGCCTTGGCGGCCGCGATCGCCTCGTGGTTGGCCAGGCCGACCCGGGCCGCGGCGCTCGACACGAGCACCACCGATCCGCCCGTCGCCTTGAGGAGCCGGCCGGCGGCACGCACGCAGCCGAAGGCACTCGACAGATTCGCCGCCAGCGTGGCCTGCCACTCGGACGTGGTCGTCAGGTGCGCGGGCTTGAGGAGCAGTGACCCGGCGCAGTTCACGATCCCGTCGAGGCCGCCGAGGGCTGCCGCCGCCGCATCGGCACAGGCGTCAATGGCGTCGGGATCGGCCGCCTCGACCGATCCGTATGGCATCCTGAGTTCGCCACCGACCGCAGCCAGCTTCGCTTCGTCCCGGCCCGCGAGAAACACCTGCCCGCCGCCGGCCACGACCATCCGCGCGACCGCGGCCCCGATCCCGCCGCCCCCACCGATCACGAGCACCCGTTGCGACATCACCTGGCTCCTCTTCTTTTGGACACTGGCCCGATACCGGCAGGCACTACCTTCTCACTGACCCTTCATGGCGATCTGATTTTCGCCACGTCGTCTTGAATGGATCATTTTGGATCCCAACTCACAGATCGTTCGTCATGAGGCCGGCAAGGAAGGGGTTGCCCATGCCCCGGGAGCCGGCGTGGCTGACCAGCGGAGCCATGGATGGCGGAGCGCAGTCAGCCTCGAGAGAGCGGAGGCCGGGAAGGCCGAAACGATCGTCCGGCGATGGGGCGTGGGCAACCCCGACCGGCTCCGCGACACCCCTACAGCCAGTCTCCCACCGTCTGCTCGAGCCGGGCCGCGGCGGCCATGCCGCGCAGCTTTTCCATCGCCCGGCCCTGGATCTGCCGGATCCGCTCCTTGCACACGCCCATCGTCGTGCCCAGTTCGCGGAACGTCCGCGGCGCCTTGCCGTCGAAGCCGAACCGGGCGACCACGATCTCCCGCTCCCGCGGCTCGAGGTCCGCGAGGAACTGGCCGAACAAGCCCTTGAGCATGCCGATCTGCTCGGCCGAGCAGTATTCCTGCGTCGGCTCCTCGGCCGCCCGCTCCCGCAGGGCCTCGTCGTCGGCGATGAACCGCTTGCGGAGCTGGCGGCCGCGGTGCGAGAGGCGGAAGAAGTGCCGCTGAATCGCGTAGGTGGCGTAGGTGCTGAACCGGTTGCCGAGGGCGAAGTTGAACTTCTCGACCGCCCGCATGAGGGCGACGTTGCCCTCGCTGACGAGTTCGTCGAACGAGTAGGTGGTGTCCACGAACTTTTTGGCGATCGAGACGACGAGCCGGAGGTTGGCCGTGATCAGGATTGCCTTGACGGTTTCCGCCTCCGTCAGCCAGCCCTCGATCCGCTCGATCTGCGAGGCCGTGGCCCGCCGGCGGTCGAGCCGCCGCCTCATCCGCGCGGCGCGGTACTTCAGCCAGTTCATCCGCCGAAAGTAAAACTGCTCCTCGTCCTTCGTCAGCAGCCGGGTGCGGTACAGGCTGGCCAGATACGGAGTCAGATCCTTGCTCGCGGTGGCTTCGGGCCGCGACAGCTCCAGCGGCACGGCGGCGGCGTCCGGCGGCGTCGTGGCCAGGGCCTCGGCCGATTTGCGGCGAAACTGCGGACAGGCGACGAACTCGATTTCCCGGGCGAAGAACTCCTCGCGGCGGGCAGCCAGGGCTTCCCGCCTGCTGGCCACCGCCGCGGCTTCTTTGCGGCGGGCCTGATCCGCGGCGAGCGCCACTCCCCGGCCGGAGGGGTGGGAGTTACGGGCGAGTTTCGGAATCCGCGGAGCCTTGCGAGCGTGAGCGATCACGGCGTTCCTCCTGGCAGCCAGCCGAAAAGTCGTCTGTGTCTGCCAGGAGGAACCGCAGGGGCTGGTGCGGATTAACCGGCGATTTCGGTCGCCGTTGAATTCCGGCCGGCAGCCCGCCGGCGACGCCGCCAGCCAGCGGCCAGAACGCCCGCCACGCCCAGCCCGGCAAGCGCCACGCTCGACGGCTCGGGGACTGCGGTCAAATGGACCATGGCATCTACGCCTGCTTCGAACTGCTCGGCTCCCAACCCACGATTGAACACGATCAGGAATGGATCCGACGTCGAGAACGTGCTCGATCCAGCCGGAGTCAGCTCCAGGAGCACGCCATATGCGCCAAGGGCTGCATTATCAGCGATCTCGAACGTGAAGTGTTCGTGAAAAGTACCGTTGGCCTCCGTCGCTCCACCGAGACTGAAGCCTGGTGTAACCGGCCCGTTTGTGCCAGTCACCCGCAACGTTTCGAACGCCCACGTCAAGTCAAGCCCCAGACCGACTTGCGGCGACGTGAGTTCCGCACCGTCCCAATACAGAAGCGGCCCGAGAACGTTGAAGCCGATTTGCTGAGGATTGTCTCCCTCTGGGTCGTACACGAGCAAACCCGGAGCCGAGTCAAACCCTGGGCTGGTGCTCCGATAAACCGATGGCGTTCCGCTGATAAGCGTCGTGAACGCAGACTCGAAATACCGGCCGTTGTGCGTGACGAGCTTGCCACCGTCGATTTCAAGTTCGATATCGCCGACATGAATTTCGTCGGCTCGTGCGGGCGAGAACCACAGACCACCGGCCACGACCGTTAACGCAAATCCAAGTCGGCGACCGGCCGCACGAGATCGTGAGTGATTCAGAAAGCCAAACATGGAGATCCTCCTCAGGTGAGCTCAGGTGAGATAGCGCCCGAAAGCGACGGCCACGATCTTATTGCACAGTCGTCGCACTTGCAACTGCGTTGCCTTTTTGGACAGTCCTAGTCCGGCGGCGGCATCGCCTCGCGACTCCCGCCACAACGCCAGCCACAACGAGGCCCAGGGTGGACGGTTCCGGCACGGCAACCAAGGTGGCCGCCATCGCGTCCAAGCCCGCCTGCGGATTCAAAGCCAACGCATTTCTTCGAAACGCGATCAGGAACGGGTCCGAGGTGCCGAACGTGCTCGTGCCGGCCGGCCCGAGCGTCATGACCACGCCGTACAAACCCGCCGGGGCAGCGTTCCCGATCGAAAAGTTAAGATGCTGATGGAAGGCACCGATTCCATCGCCGCCCGCGATCTCGAACCCCGCCTTGCCGCCGAAATCGGTCGGGGTGAGGGTGGCCAGGGAACTGCCCAAGCCAACCGTCATCGACCGCTCCGATTGCGTGAGCGCCGTGCCGTTCCAATACAAGACTTCACGGACAAAGTCGAAACGAATCGTTTCGCCCGGCTGAAGAAACCCGGCAGCCGAATCGAATCCGGGATTACTCGTCAAGCCGTTTGACGGAAAAATGCCCTCAAAAACCCGGCCGTTGAGCGGTCCTGCATACGTGCCGCCCGACGTGGTCAATTGGGAGTTGCTCAGCTGCAATTCGATATCGCCCGAATGGGTCTGCGCCTGGCTTTTGGATGCCATCGACCCAACGACGACACAGATGCTGAACAGGAACGCTTTTTCAGTACGGCTTGGCAAATTCATAATTGCTCTCAATCCATTCCCGGATCTGCGATTCACTCACGAGCTCGACGTGGCCATCCGCATAGAGAAAATGGCTCGCCGATGCATGCCGAGCGACGTGCGTTTCACTGGCAATGTCGGAAAAAACCCGAGCTCGATCGTCTTCCCACCAATCGAACCATGACGGCGAATGGTTGTGATCGAAATGGGAGCTCGTGATGTCGGCAACCTGCTTTGCCTGGTCGGAGACAGCCATCGGATCGGAGTATTTCTCAAACAGCATCACGGTTTTTGACCGTGCAGGAATCTTGTTCAGATTGTTGATTCCCTTGGAAAACGTGACCGCCTCGTCGAAGGAGAGATAACCATTCACCACGAAGCTCGACTTTGGGGCGAATCGCTTCGTTGCATCCGCATGCTGCGGATCGGCATGCGCGATGCCACTACCCGGCAGCCCCTGCATTCGAAGTTGCCCGAGCGGGTCGTCGGGGCATCGCCGAATCGCATCGACACTTTCAACGAACGGTGCAATCTGATCGATCCAGTGCAGCCGCCTCGATTCCTGCCCTGGGTTGTTGTGTGTCCGTGAAGGAAACCGGCCGCGATGAGCATCGGCGTACTGGATCACGCCCAGCCCGACCTGCCGCATGTTGCTGGCACACTGCGTCCGCCGCGCGGCGGCCCTGACCGACTGCACGGCGGGCAACAGCAGCCCGAGGAGCGTGGCGATGATGGCAATGACGACGAGTAGCTCCACGAGCGTGAATCCACGGACCGCCCGGAGCGTGAAGCACTTTTGTCGCATGGGTGATCGCGTTGCCACACATGAGCGGCCCTGATCCGGCGGGCGACGCTGGCTGGTTCTCCGCGTTTCTGCCACGAGGCAAAAACGCCACCCCGCGTGGGGCGAACCTGGGGAACTGCCGGGCGACGATCAACGAGGCGCACGCTTTCCCTGACGGGAAGGCCGGGCACCACGGATCAGGACGCGCTCACGAGCAGTCTCGAAGATGTGAGGCGAAGGCCGCGACACCGTGTCGCAGGCCTTATTGCATCACTGTTGCAGAAGATAGACAGGCCCTCCGCCCCCGTCAAGCGCTCGGCCAAAAATTTTTTTTGGGGCCCCCGGCTGGCGGCCTGAGTTGCAGAAATACCCGCATAAATCGCGAAATCCGCGTTGGCCCGCCCGGCCGCGGCAAATCGTGCCCATCCCCGGCGGCGGCGTACGATACCGCGGTCCCCCGTCCCTCCCTCCCGGTCTCGTCCGCATGCCGCGGCATCTCGTCATCGTGCTCGGCGACCAGCTCGACCGCTCGGGCGCCGCCTTCGACGGCTTTTCCCGCGACCGGGACGTCGTCTGGATGGCGGAGGTGGCCGAGGAAAGCACGCACGTCTGGTCGCACAAGGCGAGGATCGCCGTCTTCCTGGCGGCGATGCGGCATTTTCGCGACGCGTTGCTCGAGGAGCGGATCGACGTCGACTACACGGAACTCGCCGCGCAGCCGCGGCCGCAGGAGCCGGCCACGCTCGCCGCGGCCCTCGCCGCGAGCCTGGCCCGCCTGAAGAAGGAGCAGGCAGGCCCTGAAAAACTCGTCGTCGTCGAACCGGGCGAATGGCGGGTGCAGGAGGCACTCCGCACGGCGGCCCAGGCCGCCGGCCTTCCACTCGAGATCCGGCCCGACCGCCACTTCTTCTCGTCGCGTGAGGACTTCGCCGCGCACGCCACGGGTCGCAAGCAGCTGCGGCTCGAATACTTCTACCGGCCGCTGCGGGAAAAGTTCGGCGTGCTCATGGACGACGGCGAACCGGCCGGCGGCCAGTGGAACTTCGACGCCGAGAACCGCGGCGCATTCCCAAAGACCGGCCCGGGAACGCTTCCCGCCCCGGTGCGGTTCACTCCCGACGCCACCACCCGCGGCGTGCTCGACCTCGTGAACGCCCGGTTCGCGAAGCACCCCGGCAGCCTCGCCCACTTCGACTGGCCGGTGACACCCGCCGACGCCCAGGCCGCACTCGACGATTTTCTGTCGCACCGGC
>Ga0315900_10002714_pt1 | contig 26629 bp, 24 predicted proteins | sample LakEriMetagenome_FD_203521 | JGI IMG/M metagenome (GOLD analysis project Ga0315900, IMG submission 203521) | Freshwater fungal communities from buoy surface, Lake Erie, Ohio, United States - Buoy 12 MA114 | ecosystem: Environmental > Aquatic > Freshwater > Lake > Lake biofilm | place: USA: Lake...
GTGGATCTAGCCAAGCCATGACTGAGTTTGTGGTGGCTTGTAAGCAGCGGGGATTGTTGCCATTTATTCACTTTAATCGAACTCATATTGTGCCACCTTGCAATTCATCAGCAGCCGAGATCACTGAAGGTCTACAAATTATTGATGAGGCACTAACTGAAATAGGTAAGTATTACCAGGGTAGTTAGTTGAACTTCTTAGATATTAATTTATCTAAGAAGTAGTAGCACAAGCACACAAATACGCCAAACAATAAAATTACAAATACAGTAATGATGGCTGATAAATAACCTAACTCAACTACATCGATAAACCCATATGGATACTGATTGATAAAGGCCCCACGCAAGAAGGTGTAACCAACCCAGATAATTGGAATTACCAAGGCTGCTGGGATATAGGAAAGTTTTATCCATTTTCGAGGTCCAGCAATTACCCACACCAAAATAGTTAGCACTGGTGTGATGTAGTGCTCCAGCCGGTTAGATACGATATTAAAACTCTCTGGCTGGTAATAAGGGGCAATCAATAAGTGATAAACCAAGCCAGTAACCGTAATCATCAGCAGACTATCTAGACGCACAATTCGAAACAATTTGTTATCTCGGGATGGATCTAAGTAGAGCAAAGTCATCACGACTGCAACCGTTATATTGCTCCAGATTGTGAAGTAACTCAGCAAGTCAACAACTCGCCCCAGTGCCCCAGCAGCCCCAGGCGGGTTATGCCCCAAAATAGAGGGAACATCACTTTTATAAGGAACTAGATCAAATAGATCGATAAAGAATTGCATCAAGAAACCAGTAGCAGCAACCACAGCGTTTAGGCCGTACAACTTCTTCTTAGTGGCTAACTGCATGGGATAACGCTAACTGCTACCTACAGGTAATTGCAGATTTAGGAAGCTAAAACACTTATGGCTTGGGTAGCTGCCCCACAGGCTCGATTGTGTTCCCCACAGCGAACCCCCAGTCAAAGAGCTCAGTTGCTAGGGCATCGCGCCCATATGGCAATCCCATGAAGGCGATGATTAGTACCTGACCATTTTGTCTGGCAGCCCCAACATAAGTATTTTTCCCAAGGGTCGTGAATCCAGTTTTTCCAGCAATTAGTCCCGGATAGGTGGTTAATAACTTATTGGTGTTGTAGAGAGTCTTCTTCACATTCTCTCGACCCGATCGAGGAAAGACATAACTCTTGGTCCTGGCATATCTTCTAAACTCATCTTTTTCAAACACAGCGCGACCTATTAAAGCTAGATCAAACGCCGTAGAAACTTGTCCTGGTGCATCCAAGCCATGAGGAGACTTTGGAATTGTGTTCATTGCTTTAACACCACGGGCTGCAGCAGTCATTTCTTCTAAAGTTTTTGTAAGTCCTCCACCTGCATGGGCTAATGCCATACCAGCATCATTCCCAGAATGTAGCAATAACCCGTACCAGATAGATTCAATCTTGTATTTGCGACCCGGAAAAATACCAACCTTGTTACCATAAACTTTTGCATCTGATCTCTTAGCGGTGTACAGATCATCTGGGTCAAGTTTGTTCAGCAATGCTAAAGATGTTAACGCCTTCAATGTGCTCGCAGGTGGTAGTTGCTTGTGCACATTCTTAGCAGCCAATATCTTGCCAGTGTTCATATCCGCAATAATGAAAGATTTTGCCTTAGTGGTTGGCAGTACTGGTAACTCAGTAGTTTGATTAACAACTACACCTATTGCGTTTAACTGCTCATTATTGGCAATATCTGACTCACCAAATACTGATGTCAAGCCAAATGTGGCTAAAGCCACAGATAAGACCAAGGTGCTCAAAAGTTTCCAGCGCATTATTGCCCCACCTTATTGCCCGGGCTGGAAACTTTTGGGACACATTTTTGCTAGTTTTGGAAAATTACTCCAGATGAACGATTCACCAGAAACTAACAAGAATCCCCTAGAAAATAGGTTGAAGAAGCAGGTTATAGATCAGCGAACGACAACTAGCAGTTCCTGGTCTAAAATTGGAAGATTAGAAACCGGGGGAATTAAAAGTGATGAAGCGATTTAGACAATTCGCTGCAACGGTAGTTAGCAGTTTGGTGCTAACCGCAACCCTCACAACAACCCCTGCCCTAGCCATTCAAGGGGGCGAAATTGCCACCTCAAATGGCATTGTGGTGGCTTTGAGTCATGGCATAAATTCCAATCGAGCCTTCTGCTCTGGATCACTTCTTGAGCCGCGAATAGTTGTAACTGCGGGACATTGTGTTGTTGAAAATGGTGCAGCAACGTTCTTCCCAAATGGGATTTACATACCAACTCCTGGTGCTGACTTAAACAAAGATGTTAAGTCAACAAGAGCTCGAGTTATTCAAAGATTTTGGGTTAACGGCTTTACAAACTCAAGCGATAGTGTGGAAGCTAATGACTTTGCAGTTTTAGTGTTAGACAAAGATCTTGCTAAACCACTACTTACCCGTCTTGCTACCCAAACTGAGATCAGCAGCTTACAAAGTAGTCGAGCTCTCATTACGCATCTAGGTTATGGAAAATTAGGTCTAAATACTGACAACGATGGAGTTCCTAGGCAACTAACTTTGAACATGCAACCCCGTTCCATTTTTTCGGGTTTTCCAACTAACTCTAGTTTTCAAACTAGGGGTAGTTCGACAAAATCGATCTGCCCAGGAGACTCAGGTGGACCAGTCGTTACCAAGATTGGCAACGACTGGGTATTACTTGGTGCACAAGCAGGTGGAGATATGTCTTGCGCTCGGCCATATTTAGGCTCAGACACCACAACTATATTTTCTGCTACTTACTTCAACACAATTATTGAAGAGGCTAAAGCATTTGCCTTGGCATCTACTACTCCATCTGAGCCACAAAACTTCACAGCCAAGGCCACGATGGATCAAGTGACCTTGTCATGGACTACGCCAGCAGCAGAGGCCACAACAATCACTTCTTATCAAGTTGAAGAAGTCTTGGAAACCAAACGTGCATATTTAGGCGTTTATGTTGATGATGCCCCAACTGGTGGGGTCTTGATCACTAACACAATTTTGGAAACGCCTGCTGAACTTGCTGGCATTGAAGCAAACGACATCATCTTAGAAGTTGGTGGTGTGCCAGTAAAAGTCGTAGCTGATTTGCTAGCTGAGATGAAGAAATATCGTGCAGGTGCCAAACTTGTGTTTAAGATCAAGAAATGGTCCGGTGAAACCAAAGATCTAATAATTAAAGTAAGTGAAATTGGTGATCCAACTGGTTACCAAACTAAGTGCACACCTAATAAGGATCAGCTCACCTGCACATTTACTGGCAAACCGGGCACCACTAAATACCGAGTTTTTGCTAAGTCCAGCAAAGGTGATGGCACCCCTGCAGAATTAAACGTTGTAGTTGGGGCAGGTTCTGCCCCAACCAGAGCAGACGCCACACCTGATGGGACCTCATTAGTGGTCACCTGGCAAGACCCTGAAATATTAGGTTCTGTGCCAAGAGCCAACATTAATGTTTCGGTTATTGACTTAAATACCCAAGTTACTTTATGTACCGCAGCTCTTACTGCCTACAGCTGCAAAATAGATAAAGGAGTAGGCAGCTATAACCTTGGTATTAGAACTGAGACATCTTTAGGTAATTCACTAACTGAAGAAATAGGTGAAGTTGAAGTTCTAGCAGCAGCGCCTGGACAAGTAACTCAATTTAGAGCGGTGAAGACCTCAACTGGCTGGAAGCTAGTTTGGCAAAAGCCTGCAAATGATGGTGGATCAACTATCACTGGCTATCAAGTCAAGACTCTTTCTGGCAAATCACTTTGTCGGGTAACAGCTAAGACCAATACCTGCATAGTTAAAAACACTGCTGTTTCTAAAGGTACCAAAATTAGAGTATTTGCAGTAAACAGTGTTGGAACATCAAAACCTGCAACTGTCACCTTGTCCTAAGACTAATTCTCAACCCCACTGAGTAGGGTTCCTCTCGTGCCCAAACGAATCAAGCCCAAGAATGCTCTCTTTGGGCACGTAGCCTTAATTATTTCAATCTTGTTGTTTGCCAGTAATGGTTCAGTTTCTAAGTCATTGCTAGTTTCTGGGATTGATGCCACCAGGCTTAGTCAAATTCGAGTAACTGGTGCTTTCTTAGTCTTACTAGTTTTTGCACTATTTTTGGTACGAGATCAATTAAAAGTTAAAAGACCAGAATTACTACCAATCATTAGCTACGGGATTATTGGTGTGGCATTAGTTCAATTTCTCTATTTTGTGGCAATTGAACGAATGCCAATTGGGGTAGCACTGGTTATTGAATACACCGCTCCCGTTCTAGTAGCCCTTTGGGCCAGGTTTGGTGAGAAAGAACCTGTGAAGAAGAGGGTGTGGTTAGCGCTTGCACTAACCCTTTTTGGTCTTTCATTGGTAACTAATATTTGGAATGGCTTCACCCTTGATTCAATCGGTTTTATCGCAGCCGCTTTGGCGGCTGTGTCTTTAGCCATTTATTTCATAACTGGTGAAAAGTTAGTCCAAAAAAGATCTGCACTTGCCATCGTCACATTAGCGTTTGGTGCCAGCACTATTTTTTGGGCGATAATTCTTCCTTGGTGGAATTTTGACACTGACATCTTTTCGGGTCAGGTCAGTTTCCCGGAGAACTCTTCAAATATGGTTTCAATATCTTTTATGATGCTTTGGATGATTGTGATGGGAACCATCGCTCCATTCTTCTTATCTTTTGTAGCACTTTCGCACTTAAAAGCTAGAACTGTGGCGATAGTTGGAACACTTGAGCCGGTATTTGCTTCGGCAGTTGCCTTCTTTGTCTTGAATGAGTCATTGCTGGCTATTCAGCTTTTGGGTGGGGCGGTAGTCATTGCCGGGGTTGTGCTGGCAGAGAGTGCTAAGGAATAGGGTAGACAAAGGGCACCTTTGCTGCAGTTGCTAAAGATTGATACTGATTTAACCTTTGGTCATGAAGCGGTTTATATCGGTGGTGGTAACAGCCATTTTGGCAGCTGGCTTATTTAGTTTGCCAGCAGCAGCGGTCAAACCTGGAACTGCCTGCAAGCCAGTCAAAAAAACTACTGTGGTGAAAAATGTTAAATACACCTGTATTAAGCAAGGCAATAAGTTTGTTTGGAACAAAGGTGTGAAAGTTAAAGCCACTGCTCCTGCAAAACCGCCAGCTACTTCAACCAACCCCACACCTGCTAAACCGGCGGAGCCTGCTAAGCCAATTGAGCCTGCTAAGCCGACTACACCCACAACTCCAACTAAAACCAGTTACACCATGGAGCAGGTGCGAGCAAATAGAACTAGCGCGAAATGCTGGACAGTTATCGATGACAATGTTTATGACTTAACTAGCTGGATTGGTCCTCATCCAGGCGGGGACGATGCCATTGAGTCACTATGTGGCGTTAATGGAACTTCTGCTTTCAGGTCAAAACATGGGAGATCAGGATCCCCTAACCAACAACTAGACCGATACCTCTTGGGGCCTTTAGATAAGTAAGGTAGACATACCCGCCTAATCTGAGTGAAGTCCCCACAATGCTTCTATAGGAATGCACTACCAGTCAATGACCTTTTTGATCTCAATAACTCAAAGTAAGTTAGTTCCAGGTTTGACCCAAAGCTGGGTGATCTAGATTCAAATACGCCAACCGCTTAGTCTCTTCCCAATCGTAGGCTGGCTGACGGTAAGTCGTGGAAGTGTTTACATTTGCTCGAACAACTGAAGCAGTTCCAGTTTTTACATACAGAGGAGCATGCCAAAACTGTGGCCGATGAAAAAAGTAGGAACCCGCGGTCATGATCCCTGTTCGCCCAAGCAAAGTGTCTCCATATACCTTAAAAGATTCTTCAAAGTTTGGGTGAGATTCTTCTTGTGGACTTTCCCAGCCTGGTAACTTAGCCGAAAAGTAAGAAATTCCGTAATCGTTTCTTCTCAACCACTTTAGCCCAACTCCAGGCTCTAAGGGCTGGTCTCCATTCCATTCCGGAGAGTCCCAAGTCATGCTTTCGACATGGCGAAAAATTGACTCTTGTTTTAATGGCATGTTATTTCCAAAATTCTCAAATTCAAATACAGGCTTGCTAAAAGTTGCAAAATACAAAACTAAGGCACCATTAGTTGGCAGGATATTTACCTCTTGCCCCTCTAGCAAAAAACCATAATGTCCTGGGGCTAGGGGCTTGCCGTTCAATTCGCCGTATCCCTGGAGCACGAATAAGTCTGCCGTGAATTTCATTGTGCCAACTTGTGGTGTTCGGAATTTAACCAACGAAGTTATGGAACCGTCCTCTTTATCCTCACTCAAGATCTTTCGCGTGCCAGATCCTGCTGCTCCAAATTCCCCAATTGGGACAGAGACCCAGGCCAAGTCTTGGCTTTGGATGAATTCAACATTTTCGCGATTCCACATATTTCCAACTTTCTCAGGTAAGTGAATAAAGGAATGCCTCCCCAAGTAAAGATCTTGGGGAGGCATTCTCAGGTTTAGGAAGTGTGTTTTGGTTTCCTCAACACATAGTTTCGATCAAACTGGTTTATTCCTCTAATTAGAGTTCCATCCCAAATCTGGTTCACTGGAATAGGTGCCTTAATGTATTCGGCTAATTCAATGAACTTCATGGCTCCAGTCCAACGCGAAGTTGGTAAATCGCCCCATTGCCAAGCTTTGGCTGTCCATTTAACAGGAGGACCATATTTAGCTTGATCAGGTGCGGATGACGAGAATGCCGACTTCAGAACTAATGCGTTAGCACGCTTTTGCTCGGAGTAGCTCTTCCCAGCCAACTTAAGTGTTGGGAATTCGCGGAATCCATAAAACATTGCGCTCTCTGGTGAGTTAGCTGAGTAGTACTGACCCATGAACATAGCGCGAGTAGCGCGAGTGAGCTTGTCTCGTTCTACCTTACTTGCCAGTTGATCAGTTCGAGCAACTAATGAAACGCTGAACATGCTTTCAAACACGGTAGAAGGCGGAGCTAGGTATCGAACAGCAACTCCAGAGTTCTCACGGACTTGCCAACTGTCATTGAAGTCTGCCAACGCAGTTATTCTCCCAGTTTGAAGTGCTGAAGTCGCAGCCGCACCGGTTCCAACAGGGATAATCTGAACATCTGTTAGCTTTAAACCCGCTTCTTTAATGGACACGCGCGCGTGAGCCACACCAACAGATGCCATGCTAGAAACACCAATACTGCCACCTTTAAGATCGGCCATAGTTTTCACAGTACTTCCGGGAAGTACTCCAATTTTCCAAGGCCATGTAATTGTGAAGCCAGAATAAATCTTGACCGGAAGCCCTTGCTCTACAGCCTGAGCTACGTTAACGGAACTGGCAAACCCAATATCCGCACTTTTGGATAGAAGAGCTTGGATAGAAGCAGTGGAACCATTTGCAAAAATTGCCTCCATCTCTATGCATTGTTCTCTGAAGAATCCAGCAAGTTTTGGAACAGCATAAATTGTTACTTCTTCTGCCGCTGCAATGTTGGTATGTGCAATGGCCATAGTCATCTTGTCAAAACTCTTACACTTGGCCGCGTTCGCAGGGGTAGTAAAAGCAAGAGCGCCGATTGCAAACATCGACACAGTGAACATAGCAAGTAGTCTCTTTGCCATCTGCTTCCTTTCTGTATAGGTTCACAATTTCTACTATTCGAAAGAGTGAGATAGGGAATTGTGACAACAAGATCTATCTATGTCAACACCAAATCTGGACAAAAAATTCAAGTTTGAATTTCTTATAGAAAAATTACACGTAAGAAATCTCAATCAACTCTCCCTAGTGAGTTAATTGAGATTTTCTAATAACAAAAATTACTTGACCCGTGCCTCCGGTAATCCATCAGTAAATAACTCAGTCTTGGTGATTGTTCCATCTGCTAAAGCTTTTAGCCAAGTATCGCATGCCCACTGCAAGCGATTAAAACCCAAAGGGTTAACTAAGAAAGTTAGGGATTCGACCAGTTGGGCTTCAGTAAATTTCATTTCTAGGCAATTGATTAAGTGGAAAGTGAATGGTTCTTTATTCCGCAAGACAGCGCTTGCAGAAAGCATTACCAGTTCAGCTCTTATTCCTAAATTTAGATAATCCTCATTCTTCTGAACAACTGTGGCATAAGCCTTAATAGGATCAGGCATCTGAAATCTTCCCCAGTTCTCTGAGGTCGTTTTTAGGTAAGGCCACACTGCTGCCCTAGAAGCTAATCTGATAATACTTTCGCGTGCTTCTTGATCTATTCCAACCTCAATCGCCCTCTCAACGTGAATCGAGCCAACAGCATCACCAACCATTGAGAGAATAGCGATCCACACGGTTTCCTTGGTTTGAGCATCTAGATGCGTAGTTTTTAGTGTCGCATGTTTGTAATAGTCCGCATAGGCAACTAAGTAGTCTAGATTGGTTCTAGATAAAAACTGATGGAAAGAAAGAAGGTAGCCCCGATCTGCCTTCATCTCATCAAGCACTTCAGTGTAATTGCGCATAGATGCTTGAGGCAGATCGGTCATTTTCAGTCTCCCAAAATCTTTACTTGCTCAATGAGCAGATTGTGATCTTCTTGGGGTGGCATACCTGATATGGCTACTCCACCAATCAATTGGTCATTAATATAAATTGGGAAAGAGCCACCTAGGTCCATGTAAAGGTGCGGATCCAGCCACGGAAAATCATGAACATTTCTGGAAGTTGAACGCATCCAGAAATGCCACCAATGAGAACTCTTACCCCATCTTTTAGCGACGTTCAATTTTAGTTTTGCTGCTTCCAAATTATTTGGAACAGAACCATTTGCAACTGCTTGAAAAACAACGATACCAGCCAGTTCAACAACAACCGAAATCGGCTTCGGTGAATTCAAAATTAGATTAGTGCCTAACTTAATGGCTTTTTCATTATCAAAACTGTTAAACCTAAAGAGTTTCTCTTCACTTTCAATCTCAGCTAGCTTAGATTTGAAATCAAACTCCTGCCCTGTAGTCATCGCGCGGTCGCTCCACCATCTACCGGGAGAATTACTCCTGTTATAAACTCAGCATTTTTGCTGGCCAGAAATACTGCTGAACCAACAATGTCGGCAGGGTAGCCAGGGCGATTTAGAGGAATTGTTTTCACAGCAGCTTCAAGTCTTGCTGGATTATTCTCAAATAAATCTCTGTTCATCTCAGTTAAAATCAAAGCCGGTGCAATTGCGTTGACGCGAATATTGAGCGAAGCAAGATCAATTGCCATAGCTTTAGTTAATGTTGTAAGTGCGCCCTTGGAAGAGCAGTAGGCTGCATTATTTGGCCCGCCGCGTGTACCAGCTTTTGATGTAATATTGATAATCGAGCCATGACCAAGCTCTTGCATGTGTGGCAAAACTGCCTGCGATGCAAAGAATGGACCATCAACATTGACTGCATGTGTTAATTTCCATAACTCTTCTGAAAGTTCACCAAATGGTGATTGCTTCATTATCCCAGCGCAATTCACTAAAATAGATATCGGTCCAAAAGTGCTTTTGATTTCTCCAAACAAAGTATCTACTTGTGATTTTGAAGTTATATCGCCAACTAAAGAGGCCACATTTTCCTGCCCAAACTTAGTTGCTAACTCACTTCTAACAGTTTCTACCTCTGGATTTGCATCAAACAAAATAACCCGTGCACCATGTTCTAGGTATGAAGTTGCAATGGCCCGCCCGAGCCCTCTCGCAGATCCAGTGACCAGAGCTAATTCACCAAACAATAAATCCGACACATTCGCCCCCTTGAATTAAAAGATATAAGTTGCGGAATACTATCCCTCACGAACAGCTAATAAATGGTCATGTGACACATGTCACATTGGTACGAGTGTGACACAACTAACATAAATTTAAATTGAATTACGTTTATCGTTTCACCACTACCTAATCTAGTTGCAGAGTTGCTCATCTAGATTTTCCAGCGCTGGGGACGAATGAGAGATTCAACAATGCGAGATGCCATTTTGGCGCTTGACCGAGAAATTTTAGACCTCACTCCAATCCAGTTAATTTCCAAGGCGGCCGTTGCATCAAATTTAGAATTTTTCAGTAGTGCTATCAGTCAGGCTTGGCCAGATGAAGTTGATTATTACTATGCCATCAAAGCGAATCCACACCCTGACATCTTGCAAAAAGTAATCTCAGCAGGTTATGGATTTGAATGTGGCGGGATGCAAGAGATTCAACTTGCATTAGATAACAATGTCAGATTTATTGTCAACGGTAGTGGTAAGTCAAGTTCGATACTTGAAGTTACTGCGGCAAATAACGGAGTTATAAATGTAGATAGTGGTGATGAGCTGGACACAATACTCAGCCTCAATGCCTCAGCAAGGATTGCATTACGACTTAAATTTGTATTTACTAACGAGCCTGAGAATCAAATGGATTTTTACTTTCCTAGCACTTACGACTCTGTCAATGCATATCTTAGAAATAAACGCTGGGGTATGTCTTTAGATGAGATTTCCACAATTCTTACCACAGGCTTGCCAAGCAGATTAACATTTGAGGGAATTCACATCCACCTTGGCAAGCTGGGTAAAACCCTCGCTAGCTTTGAATTGGTAGCTAATGATCTAGCGAGACAGGTGAATCAACTGTCTGCAATAAGCAAGCAAGAAATTAAGACAATAAATCTTGGAGGTGGATGGAATAATTCCAACCCAAAACCAGATGGTTCAACTAGCTTTGACATGCCTGAGTTAATGACTGCATTTATTGAGAGTTTTAGATCTGGACTCAAACTCAAAGAGTTCCCTTCACTGATTTTTGAGCCAGGGCAGGCAATTGTTGGCAGCGCTGGATGCACAATAACTACCGTAACGTCAACGAAATTTGATCCAACTTCTGGAATTCATTGGACTCACGTGGATGCTTCAACAATGACCACTAATCCAGTGGCAAACTCACTCCAAGGCTCATCCTATGCAATCTCTAATTTAACTAGTTCAAGTAATGAAGTTATCAAAACCAGCATAGTTGGTGCACCATGCATGGGAAGCCCGTTTGCTGTGTCAGTTGAATTACCAATTCCTAGAGAAGGGGACCTATTGGCAATCTGGGATACTGGCGCCTATTCTTATGGTCTTCAGCGTGACTTTAATGGCTACCTTGGAGCGCAAACTCTTTTGCTCGAAAATCTAAACAATGATATTGGGGAGGCACAGTGAAAATTTGGTTCCAAAAACACACCGTGCAAGGTAGATTACCAATTTTAGATGAGATGTATGAAAAGCACTTTCAGAGCATTCTTCGCAGCGATGATTTGATTCATGTTGAAAGTCTCCCTGCGAACACTTACGACAAACAGCTCCCCGAAGGTTTAGTTAGATTCGCTGGAGCAGAGTCGATTTTTTTGACACACTTTATGAAGATGGCAGCAAAGGCCGAGCGAGACGGTTTTGATGCTTATATCGTTGGCACCAGCCAAGACCCTGGGCTTCGGGAATGTCGAGCCCTGGTCGACATTCCCGTTATTGGATACGGGGAGTGCGCTGCAATTTACTCATTGATTTCTGGATTCAAAGTTGGCGTAGCAGGTTTCATTCCAGAACTATTTGAAGCCATCGAAGAAAATTACATTCGAATGGGTTTGAGTAAAATGCTGGTTGGATCTTCTGCGCTCACTGGCGGTCCAGACATTATGGTAGAAGCATTTAAAGGTAACCCGATTCGACATAGGGAAGCATTCTTTGCTTCAGCCAGAGACCTCATTAAGCAAGGTGCCACTGTTATTGTTCCAGGTGAAGGATTGTCGAATGAGTTACTGGTCAGTCAGGGAATAAAAGAAGTTGATGGGGTTCCAGTTCTTGATCCCGTAGCCCTTACACTTGAGTTTGCTCGATTGATGCATTCACTCAAAGAGTTAGGCGTACCGAATAAATCACAATTTGGTTATTGGTCGAAGAGTCTTGATAAAGAAGCAAGAGACAGACTACTATCCATTTTCTTGAGTAAATAGTTAAGAATTAATCTATGAACCAAGAACAAACGAAAGGATCGGCTTTGGAGGAAAGCAATTCTACACTTATCGAGGTAAAGGATTTATCGAAGACTTACCCTCCACGGCGCAACTCCCCACCAGTGGTGGCATTAAACAAGATAAATCTTGAGATCAAACGTGGTGAATTCGTTTCGTTGATTGGCCCATCTGGTTGCGGTAAAACCACTTTGTTAAAAATGATTGCCGGCTTAATCTCTAAGTCGGAGGGATCAATCCGAATTGCTGGAAATGAAGTAAGTAAACCAAGTCGTGATATCGGTGTAGTCTTCCAGCAACCAACATTATTACCTTGGCGAACTATTAAGCAGAATATTCTCCTCCCTGCCCAAATTCAAAGTTTAGAAATGAAGAAGGCGTCTGTCCGGGCCGATGAATTGATTGACTTTGTAGGCCTCGGGGGATTCGCCGACAATTATCCAAATGAATTGTCTGGTGGTATGCAGCAGCGTGCGGGAATTTGTCGTGCGTTGATCACCGACCCAAAGGTGTTATTGATGGACGAGCCTTTTGGTGCTCTTGATGCTATGACTCGTGACTACATGAATATCGAGTTACAACGCATTTGGGCTGAGAGTAAGAAGACCATCGTGTTGGTCACTCACTCATTGTCTGAAGCAGTTTTGCTTTCTGATCGAATCTTTGTTATGACGCCGCGTCCAGGAAAGCTGCAGGACACAATTTCTGTAGACCTTGCTCGCCCCAGAACACACGAGACTTTAGCCACAGACCAGGCTGGCAAGTTCCTCAAAGTTGTTCGAAATCACTTTGCAAATAAGACTGTCGAATAACGGAGGAGAATCAATAATGAGTGCTCAGACATATAACAAGGCTAAAGATCGAACTTTAAAGGCTGTGATTACTGCGTTCACTTTAACCATTTTCCTCTCAATTTTGGAATTTGGTACTGAGGCTGCAGATATAAGTAATTACATTCTTCCCCGCCCTAGCGAAATTTGGGGTGAACTCAGTTTCCTAATTCAAAGCCCAATATTCTGGGATAATTTCAGAATTACCGCGACTGAAGCTCTAGCTGGATTTGTGATTGGTAGTTCTGTAGCTCTTTTCTTGGGTACCTTGATATCACAGTTCAAAATTGCTGAGATTATTCTGATGCCTTACATTGTTGGACTACAGTCAATTCCAAAAATTGCTCTGGCTCCACTATTTCTAATTTGGTTTGGTTTTGGTATCTCATCAAAGATTGCGGTGGCTGCGGTTGTGGTTTTCTTCCCCATGTTGATCAATACTATTGAGGGGCTACGTTCTGCTGATGCCGATCTTGTAGAAATGCCTAAAGCATTTGGCGCAAATAAACGACAAATTTTCTTCCGAATTAAAGTGCCAAATGCGCTACCTTTTATTTTTGCTGGCCTAGATATTGCAATTGTTTTCTCAGTACTTGGAGCAATTGTTGGTGAATTCCTTGGTGCAAAAGGTGGCTTAGGTGCAATGTTACTTCAAGCTAACTACAACTTTAATATTGCTCAGTTGTTTGCTATCTTGATTTGCTTATCACTTTCTGGTCTGACTTTGCACAGTATTGTTAAATTCCTAAATAAGAAAGTTGTTTTCTGGAAGCAGACCGACATCAACGTAATAGGCGTTTGATTTAAAACTAATTGCTTTGTGTGGGAAGGAGGTAGCATGGGGTTCCCGTTACTACAAAAACCCAAGCTACCGCCTCACACTAAGCATTTTGTTGAGCTCCCCAACCGCAGAGTTTCGTATCGAACCCTGGGCACTGGGCCCGTTTTGGTGTTGATTCATATGTCTCCTCTAGACAGTTCACATGTCCTAGTTCTAGCAGACCAATTGAGACACCAATTCACGTGCTTGATGCCAGATACACCTGGATATGGGGAGTCAGATCCATTAAGTATTAAAGAACCAACGATCGATGACTATGCAGCTGGCTTGCATGACTTGCTACTCGCGCTTTCAATATCCAGTTGCTTTGTTTACGGTTCTCACACCGGTGCAAAAATTGCTTTAGTACTTGGGGCCAAGAACCCTGAGCTAGTCGCAGGTGTGGTTCTTGATGGGCTGCGCATTACCTCACCCGAACAGCGCGAACAGCGAAAGTCAAATTACGCCCCCCTGATAGTGCCGGTACCAGATGGAAGTCACCTGCTTACAACTTGGGAAAGAGTGCTCAAGACAAGCAGTGCTTGGTTTGTTCCAAATCCTTCTTTTCCAAAACTGCCGCAACTAGTTAATTTAATGAGATCTGAGCTTGCAGCGAAACCTTGGTACGGTCAAGCCTACTCAGCTGCGTTTGCTTTTGATCCGTTGCCAACTTTGGAAAGTTTTAAAGGTGAAGTTTTGTTCATCGCTCGCAATGTTGACCAGTTAAGCCTTGCGTGTAAAGAGAAATTACCATCGAGACCAAATATCAAATCAATCACCTCAATAGACGATGGAACTGAAGCTCTCATTGCAACAGATGTAGCGGAATTCTTTTCAGATGTTTGCGCCAAAATTCCAATTAATATGATTGAAAATAGACCAAGTGCGACTAGGTGGGTTGAAACTCAGTTTGGTACCTCAAGGGTTAACAAAAAAGACCAACAGAGCATTCACTTAGATTTGCTCAGCACAGTTAGTCTCTTGGACTCAGAAACTGCTTCTACAGTATCGATTCAGCTGCCTGGATTTGGAGATTCAATTTGGAAGCAGGAATTTCCAGCTACTAGAAAAAATCTGATCGCTCATATTTTGGAAGTTGCTCAGTGCTGTAACTTAAAACTTACAGAGGACGAAGCCTTCGAAGTGGTCGCTAGCTCAAGGCTCTCTGCGTTGAGTCAGCTGCTGGAAGATGTCCAGATGATTGAGCCTGATCTAGCGGGTGAGTATCTTGTAAAGTTTTGGCAAGCAGTTAATCAGAATGAGTTGTTAGAGAGACCAACAAATGAGGGCGAGGCCACTCAATTGATCGTGGATTTGCTATCTACAACACAGGAATGTCTTGCGGTATCTGAGTTGATTTGACTAAAACTTGACGCAACAAACTATCCACACTGAAGGGAATGCAATGGAGTTCGAAAATTCGGGAATAGTGCCTCCTAAGCGAATCACTTTACCTATCAACACACCAGATACAGGAACAGTTGCTGCCATTTTGGCAGTTACTGCTGAACTTGCATCTTTGCAAGCCCAGATCAACGATTTGAAAAAACAAATTAATGGGGAGAATGATTTTGATTTAACTGTGGATAAAGAGAAGTACTCACAAACTCTAATCGAGAGTGTTTTGGGACAATACCTAAAGAAGGTGGAACTATGAATGAGATATTTCTAGATGCCGGGACCAAGGGTTACCAAGCTTATTTGACAGCTGTGAGGAATTGGTGGGGATCTACTGTCTTTTCAAATATGTATAACGAAGATGAGCAGATAGCCTCTAGCGCATATGTTGTCTTTAGTGCATTAGAAAATGCAATGCAAAATCTGAAATACTCTGGCACACATGGCATTGTGCCAACCACTGAAACCCAACGTGAAGAGTTGTTGAAGCTTCTAAAAAACAAGCCAGAAGGTAAAGCAGAATTAGTCTTGAATCCAGATCTCGAACTTCCTGATTACTACACGTCTGTGGATTTTCATCACCATGAAGGTGGAACGTTTAGCAGCCCAGTATCTGGATTCGTATATGAGTATTTTTCTGGCTCAACTACTCGTATGGTAGATAAATCGAGAGACATGCATTATCGGTTTACCAAAGAAATCAAGCAGGTTACTGTTGATCCCAATTCAGTTATCGTCGACGCTGGTTGTGGTTTTGGAAAGAGCACCCAGGCGATATCAAATGAATTCAATGATGCTGAGATTTATGGGGTTGATATCAGCGCTCCCTTATTGGATCTAGCTCACCTTCGCGCTCGCCAGCTAGATAAGAGAATTAGCTACCGCCAAGAAAACTGCACCAGCACTAACTTTGCAAGTGGATCTGTTGACACAATTGGTGCTTCGATGCTCATACATGAGCTTGCCAAGCCAGCAATATTGGATTTCTTCCAAGAGTCAAGAAGAATTTTGAAAAAAGGTGGCCATTTAGTGTGTATGGATTTCTATGTTCTATCTGATCATAAAAAAGATTTGAAAGAAGCACTTCACCTTGGTCATTCATCTCGAAACAATGAGCCATACATGAAAGATCTGCTTGAATTGGACCTACCCCAAGTACTATCTGATGCAGGATTTGAAGTAGTGAAAATAGAAGGAGTAATGCAATCCGATAGTACTGACGAGTGGGCACTACCGTGGACATTTATAGTTGCTAAGGCGGCATGACTATGGCCAAAATAATGACCGTTCGCGGTGAGATCGATAGTTCTGACTTGGGTATTTGCCTCTCTCATGAGCATTTATTTGTAGATTGGTATCTAGTTGATAGAAATCCAGACCACTGGTTAGATCACATGGGTAGTGCAGTTGATGACCTCAAACATTACAAAAGCATTGGTGGCTCAGCACTTCTTGATCTAACCAATCTTGGTTTAGGGCGCGATCCTAAACGAATCAAAGAGGCTGCAGAGTCCTCTGACCTTCATATCGTGATGGGGTGTGGGTGGTATCGCGAACCGTTTTATCCAGCAGAGATAAATCGGCGCAGCCTAAATAGCTTAGCTGCAGAGTTGATCGATGAAATCGAAAATGGTGTTAATGGTGTTAAGCCAGGAGTAATTGGAGAAATTGGCACTGACCGTGAATTCGTGTCTGGCGTTGAGGAACGAGTTCTGCGAGCTTCTGCTCGTGCTGCACTACACACGGGCCTTGCGGTGGTGACTCATGCGATCAAAAGTAGAGTTGGTTTAGATCAGCTCGAAATTCTAGCCGATGAAGGTCTGCAGCTAAATCGCGTTTCGATCTCTCATTGTGACTCATTTATGCACTTTGACTACCATGAAGGAATAGCCAGCCAAGGCGCTTACGTTTCCTTCGATTCCAACAATCCTCGCAATCCCCTATTGCAACGCTTGCGTGTTGAAGCGGTGCTAAATCTTGTTCAGAAAGGTTTTGAAGATCGGGTCGTCCTGTCGCAGGACGTATGTAAGTCTGACCATCGCCGAGAAGCTGGTGGACCTGGGTATAGCTATGTTTTGGAAAAGATGTTGCCAGAATTACTATCAAGGGGCGTAACCCAAGCACAAGTAGATAAATTCATGATTCATAATCCACGACGCTTGCTCACTGGGGAGAATTGAGCAAGCAGATGATTCCATTTCCCCAACCATCAGATCCATTTAAATACAGTGATTCTGGACTGATGACATTTGACGGAATCCCTCTGCCAGAGTTGGTCGATCAATTTGGAAGCCCGATGCAGATTTACTCGGAGCTAGCGATAAGAAGCAACATAACCCAAATGTCTGACATCCTGCGGGGCGCCTGGGGGGATCAGTTCAATATCAAATATTCCATTAAATCGACAGGTTCGCTGGAAATTGCAACGATCTGCGTTTCGGCTGGTTGTGGCTTAGAGTGTTTTGGACTTGGTGAGCTAGAGATTGCACTAGCAAGTGGAATTAAGCCCAACAGGATTTTACTAAACGGGAGCGCTAAAAATAGAGCCACTCTTGAGCGAGCAGCATCAGCTCAAGTTACTATATCTATTGACAATCTGACAGATGTACAAAACTTAATCCACATTCTAAATAAAGACCTCACCGGAATCAACTTTTATATTCGGGCCAAATTAGTGCCAGACATATCAGATCACTTGCCAGAAACTGCAAAAGCTGAACTATCCGACTTGATTACATTTGCTCAACAAGAGAAATGGGGAGCATCGCTAGGACTCTCCAATCAAATTTATAGCCAGATGGTGGCCCATGGTGCAAAATTCGAGGGAATCAACGTGCACCTAGGGCGGGTTTTAAAAGAAGACTGGAGTTTTGAATACTGGGGTAGATTATTTGGTAAATATCTCAACCGGTTTATTGCAGCCACAAATGCTGAACTAAGAAATATCGATATTGGTGGGGGATGGACTAGGCAACGTGACCCAATGCCCAATGCGTTGCTGGCCAGACTTGGTGCTGACTTTGGTTTACCCCAATTTATCAAGGCAATGCAGCCAGAGCTACCTAAATTTGCCAAGAATCCGATACTAGAAGTTGAAACTGGAAGATTTATAGTGGGCAATGCGGCAGTTGCCATAACTGAGGTTGTAAATAAGAAAGTAGACCTTGAGGTTGGTTGGCTCCATGTCGACATTAGTACTAATTTCTTAGTCCGTATTGACACTAGCAAGTATAGATATGCAGTCTTGCCAGTATTGGAAAGCACCAAAACCGAGAAATCAATCCGGGTAGTGGGCGAAACCTGCATAGATTCCACAATTGAGCCAATTTTTAATTACATAAACGTCAAACCAGGGGAACTTCTTGCCATACTCGATACTGGCATGTACACCATGAGTACCGCTAACAACTTCAACACTGTTGAGAAGCCAATTGCCTTACTAAATACTTCTTCGGATGGTATCAAAGTCCTAAAGTACTAATCTCGCTTACAAGCCACAAAGCCAAAGTAAGTTTGCACTAAAGTGATTCCCGCCAACATCAATAGTCCTGGATTCCAAGAATTGCTGTTCTCATATATCAGCCCAACTACCACGGGACCTCCAAAAGCTAGTGAATAACCGATAACCTGACTAGCAGTTGAAAGTTGCTGTTTCCCTGCTATTGATAGTGAGTTTGAGACCATAAAGTGAATCGCCAGTGCATAAGTGGCAAACTTTCCAACTGCTACCACCAGGACCATTACTGTCAATACAACAGCAGAGTCTGAGGTGATTCCAATTAACCCTACTAGCGTTAAAGAAGAAGCAGCGATGGCGATCATCTCTGGTCGGCTCGAATACAAAATCTGTCGCGAAAAAACCAAACCAAGAAGAGCGCCAGATGCTGACGAAATTGCAAATAGATACCCAGAATTAACAAGAGTAAACCCCTTGTCATAAAGAATTGTTGGTAACCAAGCTCCTATAGTGAAGGTTGAAACTGATTGAGTAGCAAAGAAAACAATCACACCGCGGTATTTTTGGTTCGCTAGTAATTCCAGGAAACTATTCCAGTTTGAAGTTTGCTCACTTGCCACTTCATGCAAGTTACCTTTCAAACTACTGACCTTCCAAATGATTAAATTTGTAACTACGCTGAGGACAGCCCATGGGATCAAGGCACTTCGCCAACTAAGACCTGGAATCAATAGTGTTAAAGGTGCTGCTGCTGCAATAGCAATTGAAGCGGTGAAACCCATTGCGGCAGAAAAGTAACCAACTAAGCCTGCTTCTGCAGTTTTTTCAAGTTCCGAGATCCAGATCGGCAACCCAACATTCAACAATGAGATACATGCCGCCATTGCCAGGGTACCAAAAAACAACGTCTCAGCGTTTCCTACCAGTCTCAACATCGAGAACAGAGCAAAGAATAGGAATGAGAATCTAATTATTGCTTGAATACTTACTCTGACTGCAACTCGGTGATAAAGCAATGGCACTGTTGCATAACTAAATAATGGGATAGCAGTCAAGAGCGACAATTCAAAAATACTAAGCTCTAAATCTCGGCCCACAATTACGAGCACTGGGGGAATAGAGCCTAATCCAGCTCTAAGGTTAGCTGCTACTAAAATAACTAATAAGCGAGATCTCACTCTCTGATTAAACACTTTGATCCTGGGTTGGGATTAATCCATAACCTCTAATTATCATGGCTAAAGTCTACCTAATTAACACTACAAAACAAACCCCTTAAATCTTTATAACTTATCAATCTTGCTCGGATTATCGCTGTATTGTGCTTTTAAGCTTGGGGCAAAAAATCTAGGGGACAATCACATTTCTCAAAGTCCTGTTGAAAATTCATTGTTTTATGGCATCTAGAGTGTTTCTCATAGATACAATTCTCCCACCGTTTTTTGACAGAAAAGTAAATGGAGAATTGTGGAACTTCTAGTTGTTGTCCTTGTGATACTAGCAATTTTTCTTATTGCTAAAAATGGGTCAAGCAAGCGAAAATGACAGCGTGAGAAAACTATTAGCATCAGCAAAAATACTTTTAGGTTTCAATAACAAGGCGATCAGTTTGCTTTGAAAACATTCTCACTAAATACCCTCACTAGAAAAGAGATGCTCGCACTTAGTGCGATCTCTTTTTTATTTGGATTGTCAATTATGTCCTTGGCTCCACGCACTCCAGACTTAAAAGCAAATCTTGGTGTAAGTAATGGAACATTTGGAACTTTACTAAGCATCTCCTCCATTGGGGGAATGGTGATGCTTCTAATTGGTGGTCAACTTGTTTCTAAAATAGGCTCTAAACTGGCTTTACATCTAGGATCAACAGTAATTGCAGTCGCCTTTATTACCTTAAGTCAAACTAACTCGGTAATCATCTTTTCAATAGCAAATATTGCTGCTGGTACTGGAATCGCTACTTACCATATTGCATCCACTGGTCATACCCTTAACCGTCAAGCGGAGATTAATCGCACAATTCTTCCAAAACTACACGGAGCGTGGGGGGTTGGTGCTCTCTTAACTGCCGCCATAGCATTTTTGGTTGCTGACCACGTATCTGTTTCTGTGCATATTACTGCCTTGATGGTTTGTGTTTGGCTACTAACTCAGTATGCAATTTTGTGGCTTTCTCCAACTTTTCCAGTTAAAGAAGAGTCAGCAGATAACTCTCAACTTACAACACTTAAGCAATTCAAACTTCAAATTAGCTGGTTCCTAGGAATTGGTTTTTTCTGTGCGTCACTACCCGAACATATTGTTGCTGATTGGGCAACCCTATTTGGCAAAGAAGAGCTAAATCTGCCAGCTTCAAGCTCTACTTTAAGTTATTTGGTATTTACCCTAGGACTCATAATTGGAAGGTTTCTTGTTGGTTACGCTTTAAAATTTCAAAGTGAAAGTTTTTGGCTAAGACTTGGTGGGATTGTTGGGGGATTTAGCTTTACCCTCTTGATTTTAAGCTCAACACTTTTGATTGATTTCAATCGACAATTGGCAATAACAATCGCATTCCTAGGTTTTTTCCTAGCTGGCCTTGGATCGTCTGCCATGTCACCACTCTTTTTTTCAATTGCTGGACGTCTCTCTAACAGAAACTCGGCAATAGTTGTTGCCCAAATGAGTTTCGTAAATGTTTTAATGCTATTTTTTGCAAGAACAATTCTTGCTTGGGTGATTGAAGCAACCTCAATCACAGTCGCTTTATTCATCGCTGCAGCTGCGATGAGTAGTTTGGTCTATTTTGGCAAAATCGGAAGTGATTCGCGCTAAGAAAAGTCAATATCTGTTCCAATGATCTATGAGTACACATAGGAGAGATTTATAAAAAGACCTCCGCCCAACAAATAGATAGTTCAGTTTTAGACTCAAGCACTTAAAACTATTTTTTAATTATTTTGGTGTATCCCTTAGGGCACTTAAAGGGAGCGGTCGAGATTCGTTTTTTCACTGAACCCTTTTGACAGAAGATGGTCTTTGATTTCTTAAGTGCAGCTGCTGCAGCAGCCTGTTCTCGATCTGCTTTGAGTCGCTCAGCATCCCTTATTTCTTTCTCCCGCATCTCTTTCACAAATTCCTCAGCCTCTTTGACCATATCAAGATGCTTGTAGATTGGTGATGAGTACCAGATGCCACCAATTCCATCATAACCTGTGGCAGCGCCACAGGCATAAACGTTTGAGCCATTTGGAGTTGGACCTAAATAAGTTACCTCACCCTGATGGACCGTTGTGATAGAACCACCAGAATCCCCACTGCATCCAAAACCTTGCTTTCCATTAAAAATGATCAAGTGGTTTATGAGATTTGGTCGTTTGTATCCAACGATATTCTCAACTGCAGCTAATGTTGAAAGAGTTGCAGTTAGAGAGCGTGGCTGTTCAGTTGGCAGAGCGCTGCCACAAGGAGCTATTTCGCCAACCTTGCACCGATCCCCATACTCGCCATAACCGTGCATCGTAATTGGTGACTTTGAAGCGATTAATTCCTTTTCAATGTCTGGAGTTAACAACTTTGAGGGGCTCATTTCGACTAAATCTCGGTCCAATATATAGATTGCAAAATCATCTAGTAATTGATTTCGATAGTCCTTGGCAATAATGCTTTTGATCACCTGGACTGCACCAGCGCTTTCACCTGCTCTGGTGTTTGGCTTACCAACCACAATAAATGGTCGATCGAATTTGACCTTATTTCCATTGTTGTCAAAACCTATTTCAGCATGCGCTGCCGAAAAAACGATTCTGGAAGAGTAAAGAAATCCAGACCAGTCAGCCTGCGCCCTTGAACTTGGCACCTGGCCGGTTTGGGACACATAAACTGGCACAATGCGCGGATTTGTTAAATCAACAGTGGCATCAAGTCCCGCTTGGGCTGAGATCGGATTAAGCAGCATCGCTGCCGAAAGAGCCAGCGAAATTAGTGAGCCTAAGCGAACTGCGAATCTGCGTCTTTGATTATTACTGCTACGCACACACAGACTGGCAGCACCATCTAGGTCAGTCATTGCTTCCTTCCTGAGCTGACTTGGATAAGGACATCTTCTTCCAGTTTCTTGAAGGGGAAACCTAATTTCTCCAACTGATACAGAATTTAGTGTTGACTGCCCTCAATCCCCAGAGACTTCAAGGCAATTAGTATTTCCAGCGACACATACCAACTGCAAGCATCTCCTTAAGGCTCATTGCAGTTCAAAATGGTATTGGTAGAACAGGTTACCTGGCAAGTGCTTCAACCATCTACGGGTAAAAAGTAAGTGCAGGGGCACTCGATAGGACAGAAACTGACCGGTCGCTTTTGGGATACGCTATGAGAATGAGACCTAGAACGGCAGTTTTACTATTCCTCACCGCCATCGCCCTCAGCGCCTGTGTTCAAAGCACCACTGCGGGGATAAATAATGTCGATGCCCAAAGTTTTCTTGCAAAGATTGCTGATAGTTCTGTGACTGTCATTGATGTTAGATCTGCTGAAGAGTATGCAGAAGGACACCTGGTTAATTCCATAAATATCAACGTTGAATCTGATCAATTCAGCACCCAGATTGCAAGTTTAGATAAAGAAAAAGAGTATGCCCTCTACTGCCGAAGTGGCAGGCGTTCAACGCTTGCTGCCCAGCAGATGGCTAGTTCTGGCTTTACTGCAATTACCAATTACAACCAAGGTGGTTTCACTGAATTAGCTCAACTGGGTGCAGCCACAAATTAGCCAATGACAGCCCCTAAGACAGACTCCAAAGTTCAGCAAAAAACTATATCATGCGAACAAGAAGTCAGATAGAGATAAAGATGGGATTGCGTGCGAAAAATGAGACAAGACTTATATCTACCAGATTTCAGCTAAGCTCATTTTGAGCAGAGTGATGCTGCCAGAAGTAAGCCCATAGGGGGTAATTAATATGTGCCTGAGTTGCGTTCAAAATGGACTTGTTATCGCTGATTCAATTGGCCTGCAACCTCAAACCACAAAAGTGCTTTCGATTGCAACTGCAGCTGTGATGCTGTTCTCACTGGCAGTGCCAATGGCAACTCCTGATACTAAAGTTAAAGCTGGAGATGTCTGCACTAAAGCTAATGTCAAAATTGTTAAATCTGGTAAAACTTTTGTTTGTAAAAAAAGTGGAAACAAACAGGTTTGGCGAGTACAGGCCAAAAAACCATCAACTTCGATTACGTCACCAACAACAACTCCAACCACGACCCCAACCACACAGGTACAGCTACCTACTGCGGGTAGTCCCTGTCCAAAACTTGGCACCAAAGTTGTTGGTAATAATGGATTCATGAAATGCGTATGGACTGGTGGGCCAACAATTGATTTTCTCAATAATATTAGATGGCGCTATTACCCAGTTGTCAAAACTTCTTCATCAAAATCACATAATTACTCAACTACGCCGGTAGAAAATTCAGCCTGCACAAATTCAGGTGATAATTTTGATATTTCAGGTGGAATACTTGAATGCCGCTGGATAAATGGTTCAAAGCTTGTGTGGATCAAAATTAATACAGTTAAGTCCACTTTTTCTAACGCTAAAAGCCCAGTATCAATTGATGTTTGTAAATTACAAAATAGTGCTTCAGTTGCAGATCGCACGGGACGAAATTCAGGAGGTGGCTTAGTTGGTTTCCCTTTGGTTGATACTAACAAGAATCGAATGAATTTAAAGGGAACAAATGAGGTGCTTATTGTTCCGATAGATTTTCCCGATTTTCCTGGGGGAAATGAAGTTATTGCGCAACTGGAGTATGACAAGAAATGGATGACCGATTGGTTTGAGTATTTCAGTAATGGGCAATCAAAATTTAATGTGACAACGATAAATAAGTGGTTACGAATGCCAAAAGAGCGCTCGGCTTATCCCAGCGATGCCAAAACAAAAGATGCGTTTGCCTCAGATCATGGGCGCAGGATGGCTGACCAGGCCCAACCGTTTATTGATGAGATTACAAAAGAGATTGACCTTCGTAAGTTTTCGACAGTGTATTTTTTCTACCCAGATGGAGAGATAACTTTTGTTGACTTTATAATTCGAAATCAATGGTTTAAAGTTAAAGAAGGACAGATACAGCTAAATCTATTTTCCTGGGGGCGAAATTTAGAGGGAATGGAGACCCTAAAATGGTCTTACTATATTCACGAAACGTTGCATGACTTTAATATTTCAATGCATGCGCCGGGTAATGGATGGCCTATGAGTATTGGAACTAATCAGTCTGGAATCAGCCTGGTTTTAAACGCATGGGAGCAATTTCTTTTTGATTGGTTGCCAACCGATCAAATCTATTGCGATGATGCGGCAACATTAAAAAAGGCCACAGTCTCATTATCACCCCTAGAGCGTGAAGACCGCCAGACCAAGATGGCGGTAATTAAACTGTCAAAAACCAAGGCCATCGTTGTTGAAGCACACGGAATCGATAAGTGGAGCAATCTTAAATTTGGCGATCGAGAGTTTCCAGCTGGCTTTTATGGTGTCATGACTTATGTAGTGGATTTAGACAAAAATGCAGCGCCCCCAATTAATTCAGATGGAACTTCTCTAAGCAATGACGACTGGGCTTGGGCGGTGTTTCAACAGGTGCAAGGTGGTTCTTCTAATAGATTCAATATCTCGGTTGGCAATCAAAAGAATCTGTCAGATTATGTAGCTGTGCTTGGTGACTCTTTTCTGATAGAGGGTGTTCGAATCAAGTTAGTCGCAACTGGAGATTACGAGACTATTGAAATCTCTAAGGACTAGCGGAGTTATCGTTCTGCTTAGGGTTGAGGTTCAAGCCCCAAGCCCACTGATACACGATCATTGAGTCAATTCCTAGACAAAGCCTTTGAATTTAGTTAGGTTTCATCAGGGCCCTTAGAATCCTCACCTGAGAGGACAGTCATGAAAAAGAACTTGGTGCTTTTGATCGCCCTTGCATTTATGGGCTCCTCTCTTTCAGTCCCAGCCTTTGCTGCCGTCAAGTCAGGTGCAGTTTGTAAAAACCAAGGGCAGGTCAAGACAGTCTCAGGTTACAAGTACACCTGTAAGAAAACTGGAAATAAACTGGTTTGGATTAAGGGCGTAAAAGTTTCAGCGAAGCCGACTAAGCCGTCAGTTTCCACCCAGACTCCCACAGAAAGAGTTGCACCCGAACCAATTTTTGGTGCTGCATCCATTACTTCTAATGGTTTTACAGTCCCGATTTTGAATCATGATAATCATTGGAATAGATGGGATGTAACTGTTTCCCCGATCGGCTCGGTTAGGTTTAATTATAAAAACAATGTCAATTCTGGCTTTATCACAGGTGTTACAGTCGATTTACCTCCCAGTACTTTAGGTACTTTAGCCACCGTAAAAGTTACTGTAAGTTGTGCTGGTTGTACATCTACTTCTGCCACATTTTCAGCAACTTCTTTGCCAAGAACCAAGACGTTGCTTGAAACTCAATTATCAAAGGCCTTCAAATCAGAGTTAGTCCGTGACCTTCCATTCACACTGGTGATTGAAAATCCAAACTTGAGTCAAAAAAATAGATTCTTGATTGAAGAATTTAAGAAACACCTTCGTTGGTTATCGGGAATGGGCGCAAACGAAAAAAGACCCTTTTATGTTATTTACGCAGACACGGCAGATTGGATGAATGACGAATTTAAACGTCAAGGTTGCGAGTTTACTCCAGGACATAGATTACCTTTAGGTGGATACGCAGTCATGGCTGACTGTGCTGGTAAAGTTCTCATCACTCGACCAAACGCCGATCGAGAAGTACATGAATCTTCAATTGAGGCCCAGAATGGCTTAATCCATGAGGCGTTTCATCTATGGCAGAACCAGTTGGTCCGAGGAGCATCAGAGTATGGTCGTCTTTGGGGTTTGAAAGGTGAAGATTGGCCAAAATGGGTTGTTGAAGGTGGCGCACATGCATTTTCAAGATATGCATTTTGGTATACAAATGGAGCAAAAACAAGTCCCGAACAAATCATGAAAGATTGGTTTAAGGAAACCCCTTCTCTCACGAGAGATTGTGTTGGAGTAACCATTAGAGACATGGTCAAGAACATCTCTAATGGCGAGAAAGGTGGGCTATGCCCTTATTCAACAGGT
>Ga0315900_10002715_pt1 | contig 26629 bp, 18 predicted proteins | sample LakEriMetagenome_FD_203521 | JGI IMG/M metagenome (GOLD analysis project Ga0315900, IMG submission 203521) | Freshwater fungal communities from buoy surface, Lake Erie, Ohio, United States - Buoy 12 MA114 | ecosystem: Environmental > Aquatic > Freshwater > Lake > Lake biofilm | place: USA: Lake...
GCTGGGAAACTCTCTGGCCGCGACCGTGTTTTACCTCGTGGCCCGCGCGTCGGCATGCGCGCCCCGGTGGGCCTTCGTCGGAGCGCTGGCCTTCGGGCTGGCGCCGTTCATCTTCGCCCAGCAACCCTTTCACATCACCTGCGAATGGGTGTGGCAGATTCCGCTCTTCCTGCCCGTGTGGCGGAGTGTCGCGACCCCGCCCGGCCTGTCCTTCGGCAGTACGGCGTTCCGTCGCGCCTTGGCGGTCGGAGTCGTGGCGGGACTCATGAATCCGTATTACACGAACATCCTTTGCCAACTCACGCTGCTCGGCGCCGCCGTGCAGTTCTACCGATCCCGATCACGGCCGGCACTTTTGGCCGCGTTGTGCGTCATCGGGGCGGCTGCGGTGGCATTCTCGTTGATGAACGTCGACACGTGGACCTACCGCTTGGCGCACGGCCCCAACAGCGGGGCCGTGGTTCGCGAGTACAAGTGGCTGGAGATCTACGGGCTGAAGATCAAGGACCTGTTCATTCCCCCGCCCACGCACCGGTCGGCCGCCTTCGCGGCCTTTTCGGTAGCCCATCGTCAAGCGGCTCCGCTGCTCGACGAGGCCGCCTCCTATCAGGGCATCGTCGGCCTGGCCTGTCTCCTGTGGCTGGTTTCGGCGGCTGTGAAGGCGAGGCTCGACGGCCGCAACACCGACGTTCCGCTGGAGGTATGGCAGATCCTCTGGATCGTGCTCATGTTCACCACCGGCGGCCTGAATGCGATCATCGGCACGTTCGGTTTCACGCTGTTTCGCGGCGGCACCCGGTACACGATCGTGATCCTTGCCATCACGCTCATGTACGCCGCCCGACGGTTGTCGCGGCTCGAGGCCGACGAGGCGGCTGGCGGCCGCTCGGGTTCGAATCTGCTCTGGCCGGTGGCCGCGGCTGCGGCTTGCCTCGTGATCCTCTGGGACCAGGTGCCGCGGCCTCCTACGTCCGAGGAAAAGGCCGTCATCGCCCGGCAGGTGACAGCGGATCGGGAGTTCGCGGAGCGGATCGAGGCGGCGCTGCCCGAGGCTGCGATGGTGTTTCAAATGCCCGTCATGGAGTTTCCGGAATCTCCGGCCCCCGGGGTGCCACCGTACGACCATTTTCGACCGTACCTGTACACCAAGAATCTGCGCTTCTCATTTGGCTCGATGAAGGGCCGAGATCGGGAGCGCTGGCAACCCGCCGTGCAGGCTCGGTTTTTCGAGGGGGCGGCGCTCGATCCGCAGGCCAATCAGATCCGCTGCAATCCGGAGAACGCGCGGGCGGCGGTCGATGAACTGCGCAGGCTGGGATTTTCGGCCATCTACGTCAATCGCAATGGCTTTCCGGATCGGGCCAAGGGCTTGGAGAACACGCTCCTGGACCTCGGTTACACGGCGCCACCGATCCGCAACGCGACGGGTGACCTGGCCTGCTTCGTCCTCGAGGGCCGCCCCGCCGCTGACTCCAGCCCCACCGGAAACTGACCCGTGGTGCTCGATCCGTGGAGGCAGGTGGCGACGCTCGTCGGCATCACGCTCGCCGTGTTCGCCGGCACGCTCTCGGTGGGCCTCGTCTATGACGCCCGGCTGCAGATTCTGACCGACAGCTTCCTCTTCGACTCCGCCAACTGGTTGCCGGTCCTCACGTACCAGACGTTGGCGATGGACGTGCTCGATTTCAACCGGCCTGTGAACCTGGCGTCCCTGATGCTCGACGCCGCGGTGTGGGGCCGGGAGCCGTTCGGCTACCACCTCACCAGCGTGCTCGTGCACGTCTTGAATGTCCTGCTCGTGTGGGGAATCGTGGGGCGATTGGCGCCCGGGCTGCCGCCGCTCGGCCGCCTTGCCGGGCCGCTGGTCTTCGCCGTACATCCGCTGGTCACGGAGGCCGTCTGTGAGCCGTCGTTTCGCGAGGATCTGCTCGTGTCGTCGTTCACGCTTCTCGGCCTGCTGCTCGCGATGGAGAAGAGTCCGGCCGCGGCCCGTCACGACGTCTGGCGTGCAATCGCGTGCGTTGCGTGCGCGCTGCTCGCGATCGGGAGCAAGGAGTCCGGCATCGCCGCGCCGGCCGCGATCGCCGTCTACCGGCTGACCCTCCGCCGTGGCGAGCGCGGCTGGTTCTGGCCCGTCGTGATCGGCGGAGCGACCGTCGCGGTGGTCGCGTTTCTCGCGGCCCGATTTCTCCTCGAGCCTACGCCGTCGAAAATCTTCGAGGCCAGGCCGCAGTATCCGGGGGGGTCGCTCGCGGCCGCGATGCTCATCGAGCCGCGGATCCTCGCGCTCTACGTGCAGTTGGTCTTGCTGCCCGTGAACCAGTGCGCCGACTACGGTGTCTACTCGGTGTCGCATCTGCCACTCCCCGTGGCGGTCGGGGTGGTGTTGGCGGTCGGCGGAGCGGCTGCGTTGGCGATCCGGGCGGACCGGCGGATGGCCGTCGCGGCGACGCTCGTCGGCGTGCCGATCCTGTCCGTCGCGAACCTGGTTCCGATCTATCGAGCGGCCGCGGATCGGTATCTGTATCTGCCGCTCGGGGGCGTGGGGCTGGCGGTCGGTCTGCTGCTCGACGCGCCGTGGCTGGCGGGGCGTGAGCGACTGCGGCAGCGGTTGCTCGCCGGCTGTGGCGTGGTGGTCATCCTCTTGGGGGCGACCTGCATGGAGCGGGCGAAGGTGTGGTCAAGCCAGCTCTCCTTGTGGACGGATACCTTCCGCAAGAACCCCGCGGCCTTCACGGGTGCGAGCGGACTCGCCGAAGCCCTCCGTGAGACGGGCCGATTGACGGAGGCGGAGCAGGCGGCTCGCAGGGCCATTCAACTCTCGGAAGGTCAGCGGGGCGACGCGTGGGCGACGCTCGCCCTCATCCTGGACGCCCAGGGTCGCATGGTCGAGGCTTTCGAGGCTCTCGATAAGGCGGTGACGTTGGAGCCGAAACTCGGTGACCCCGACGGCCGCGTGGCTGTCATGGCCATGGAGCGACCCTACGCCGAGGACCTGAAGCGTCTCCTGGCGAGACGGAAAGTCCTTCCCTGACTGCTTCTTCCCTTGGTTCACGCGCCCTACTAGACTCGTGATCGATGGGAACGAATAAGCGCACAACGCGACCGCGGCGAGATCCGGTCCGCCCGGCTGTGACGGCGGGGGTCATTCAACCGACCGATTTCCGTGACGAGTCCGTCGATCGCTGGCGGGATCTGCTTTTCAAGGTCGCGCTGATCGTTCTGGCATCGCTCTGGGTCTATGCGCCCGCCTACCACGGCGACTGGCTGTGGGACGATGACCAGTCGATCACGGCCAACGCCGTCACGCAGGGCCCGTGGTCGTTTCGCGACATCTGGATCGCGCCGCCGGGTGCCGACTACTTTCCGCTCACGGCCACCGGCTTCTGGATCCAGTGGCAACTCTTCGGGCCGCGGCCCGGAATGTCGCCTGCGGAGGTGGCGCAGGCGATGGAGGCGGTGAAAGCCTGCTACCACGTCGTCAACGTGCTCCTGCACATCCTGGGGGCACTGGCATTTTGGTGGCTCTTGCACGTGATGCGGCTGCCTGGAGCCTGGCTCGGCGGACTCTTGTTCGCCCTCCATCCCGTATGCGTGGAATCGGTGGCGTGGGTCTCGGAGCTCAAGAACACGCTCTCGCAGCCGTTGTTCCTGCTGGGCTGCGCCGCCTTCGTGCAGTTCGATACGGACGAGGACGTGCCCGCGCAGCGGCGTCACTACGCGTTGGCGATCGTGTTCTTTCTCCTGGCGATGCTCGCCAAGACGTCTGTCGTCATGTTTCCGATCGTGATCCTCGCCTACGGGTGGTGGAAATGGGGGTTCACGTTCGACGCCCGCGGCGTGACCACGCTGCTCCTCGCCGGCGCGAGCCTGGGACTGACGGTCGTTCCGGAGATGATATGGCTCAAGGCGCTGCGAGCCGGGGCCAGCACCCCGGCGCTGTGGACGATCTGTGGGGCTGTCGCCTTGCTCGGCCCGATCACCTCGATCGCCCTGGCGATCTTCGTGACGGCATCCCAACGCCATGCAAGCGAGACGAAAGAGGCGGCAGTTGCAGCCGGGGGCAAGACACTCGAGCACTACACGCTCTACTCCCTGCCGTTTTTTTGGATTTCGGTCGTTCTCGGGATAGCCACCTGTTACTTCCAGTGGTCGCGGGCGATCGGCCAGGAGGCGATCCCCGTCGGCGGCGTCGCGTCACGGGTCGCGACGGCCGGCATGGCGATCCTTTTCTACCTCTGGAAAACGGTCTGGCCGTTCGACCTGCTGACGATTTATCCCCGCTGGCAGGTTGATCCGCCGAAGGTGTGGCAGTTTCTCCCTTGGCCGATCATGCTGGCGACCGGCTGGTGGCTGTGGAGCCAACGCGGCACCGCCGAGCGGCCCACCTGGCAGCGGCACGTGATCTTCGTGCTCGCCTTTTTCGTACTGATGCTGCTCCCGATCATCGGCATCATCACGATCTCGTACATGCGGATCACCTGGGTCGCGGACCACTTCCTGTACACGCCCATGCTCAGCGTGCTCGGGATCGCGGCCGCCGGCATCGCCACCTGGTTTGGCCGGCTGAAGGCGGAAGAACGCCCCCTTGCGTTGGTGGCCGGCGCCGCGCTGCTCACGCTGTTGGGCTATTCGTCCTTCCGCTATTCGTATGCCTGGGCCAACGAAGAGGCTCTTTGGCCGCACACCATCGCCGGCCATGCCAACCCTTGCTGGGAGGGCTGCGGCTGCTGGCAGGCGCACAACCGGTTGGGTGCGAAGAAGTTCGCCCGCGGCGACGTGGAGGCGGCCCACTATCACTTCCAGAACTCCACCCGCCTCCGTCCCGACCTCGGCGAGACGCACAACAACCTCGGCACGACCCACTCGGCGCGGTCGCAGATGGCGGCCCAGCAGGGCAACCAGGAAGTGGCGCGGCGCGAGATGGAACTGGCGATCGAGCAGTTCCGCGAGGCCTGCCGCGTCACGCCGCACGTGCCGGCGATTCAGGTCAACTACGCCAACTCGCTGGCGGCGGCCGGACGGTTCGGCGAGGCCGCAGACCAATACAAGGAACTGCTCGCGAAGATGCCCAAGGAGGCGGCGCTCTGGAACAACTACGGCGTCGCCCTCTTCAAGCAAGGCGACAACGACAAGGCGATCGAGGCGTTTCGCCGGGCGCTGGCGATCAATCCCAATCTCAAGGACGCGAAGGAAAGCCTGGCCGTCGCGACCGGTGAAAAGCCCGCCCCCGCGCCCGCTCCGCCGCCCGGCGGACAGTTGCAGCTCCAGACGCCGCTGTCGCCGACGCTCGGCCCGGCGCCACTCGGCCCGCGCTGATCAGCGCTGATCAGCGCTGATCAGCGGCCAAGCCGCGCGGCTGCGGCCAGCTGCAGCAGCCGCCAGCCGCCGACGACTGACTCCCGCAGCCCTGCCTTGCTGGAGCCGCGCTCGCGGTTGGTGAACGTGATCGGCACTTCCACGAGCCGCCCACCGGCGCGGTGGATGCGCCACAGCATCTCCTCGAGAAACGTGTAGCCGGTCGCGTAGGGTCCCGGCGCAGCGGCGAATGCGTCCAGCCGCACCGCCCGGAAGCCGCTCGACGCATCCCGCACCGGTACGCCGACCACGTACCGCGTAAACCATCCGACGAGGCGACTGACGACGTGGCGGGACGGCGGCCAGCCGACGATCCGACCCCCGGGCACACGCCGCGAACCGATGGCCACGTCGGCGGGGCGGCCGCCGGCCGGGGCGAGCGCCGCCAACAGCCGCGGAATGTCCTCCGGATCGTGGCTCAGGTCCGCGTCGATGTTGACCGCGACCTCGAAGCCATGGCGGCGGGCCAGGTCGAACCCCTCCAGGATCGCACCGCCGAGGCCCCGGCGGCCGCGGCGCACGAGCACGTGAAGACGGGGCTCCCGCGCGCACCGCTCCAGCGCGGCGGCCGCCGTGCCGTCGGGCGAATCGTCGTCCACGATCACGAGCTGCAGTTCGGGGTCGGCGGCGAGCACGCGGTCGATGAGCGGCTCGATGTTGGCTCGCTCCTGATAGGTAGCTGCGACCACGAGTATCCGGCCCGGTGGCCAGTCGGCATGGGAGGCGATGTCGGCGGTGCCACGGGAGCGAGTCACGGCGACGATGGTATCCCGGCGCCGGCTCGGGTCACGTCCCGGAGTGGCCCGGGCGGTCGCCGCGGCGGAGGCGGGCGAAGAGGCTGCGGTAATCGCCCAGACGGACGGCCGCGACCACCGGCCGCCCCGCAGTCGGAACAGCCTCCAGATCCTCCTCGATGACGACCATGTCGGAGTCGTCCGCCTCGCCATCCATCGCCGTCGCCTCCGCGACGGCCGTCGGGGTGCCGGCCACGCGTTCGCCGGTGGACGACGTCGCCGGCGTCGCCACCGCCGGCAGCGTGATCCGCTCGCAGGCTGCGAGCTGCCGGGCCATCGTCTCGCCCTCGCGGCTCGACACTTGTTGGCATTGGCGGAAGTCGTCGGGGCCCCGCATCAGGAACCGTTCCACGGCGTCGCGTTCCTGCTCGAAGAACTCCTCGAAGGGGTCGCCCGATCCGTCGAACACGAGTTCCACCTCGGGGCCGCTCCAGGGATCGCCCGCGCGGCCCGCCCGCGGCGGCGCGTCGTGGTCGGCCACGGCGACGCCGTCGTCGAAACCGCCGAACTCGACGACGTCCAGATCGGCGCTCGTGGTGTCGTCGGCGAGCGGATCGAAGTCGTGCTCGACGCCGTGCCCGAACTCCAGGCACGGCTCGCCGCCGTCCACACCGGCCGAGGCGTGTGCCGTCGGGGCCGGCAGCCGCTGGATGTCGCGCCACGCCGCGGCGATGGCGGCGGGCGTCACCGGCGCCGTCGTCTCACCGCGCAGCACGAGGGCGTGGTCGCAGAGCTGGTTGATCAGCCGGGGCACGCCGTCGGTGGCGGTGAAGACCGCGTCGTCGCAGCCCGGAGCGAACAGGGCGTCCCAGTCGCAGCCGGCCGTCTTCGTCTGCGTCCGCAGGTAGGCGACCGTCTCGGCGTGGTCGAGCGGTTCGAGATAACTCCGCACGGCGATCCGTTGGGCGAGGCTTTCCATTCGCGGCAGGCCGAGCAGTTCCTCGAGCTTCGTCGAGCCGGCCAGCACGATGTGCACCGCGGGCAGCGGGGTCGGCACGTTGGTCAACAGCCGCAGCTCCTCGATGAGCCGCGTGGGCAGGGTCTGCGCCTCGTCCACGAGCACCACGAGCCCCGAGCCGGTCGCGGCCAGGCCGCGGATCCGCTCGACGAGCGCGATCCGCAACTCGGCCTCGTCGATGCCGCGATACGGCTCGCCGATCTCGGCGAGGATCGCCTGCCACAACGCCCGCCTCGTGCAGATCCGCGCACCCGAGAGAAGGGCCACGTCGAAGTCGTCGCGGACGCGCTCGGCGACCAGCGCGAGCAAGAGCGACTTGCCGGTGCCCGGCGGACCGACCACGAGGGCCACGCCCTCGGCGCGGCGGATCGCCCGCTCCGTCCCCGCGATCGCCGCCTCGATGCCTTGCGCCGGATGGTAAAACTGCGTTCGCGGCGCGGCCATGAAGGGGCGCGTCGAGGGGTGGCGACGGCGGGCGTGCATCGTGGAATCGGTTCCGAGGGGACGGCGGCCCGACCGGCCGCCTGCACCATGAGGTTTCGGCTCCCGCCCCCGGGTTCCTGCACCATCTGACGGCCGCGTAGACTTTCCGGATCGGGCAGTCGGCACCCCGGCGCGCGGTCGCGCCGAATGTGCCGCCGCCGCGCGGCGGTCCGACACGAGGTGGGAATGGTCGAGCCTTTGTTCCACGTGAAGGTCTGTGGTGTGACGTCGCCGGGCGACGCGCGGCTCGTGGCGGCCGCCGGTGCCGATGCGGTGGGGCTCAACTTCGTCGTCGGCTCGCTGCGATGCCTCGAGGTCGAGGCCGCGCGGGCGGTGGCGGCAGCGGTGCCGCGCGGCGTGCTCAAGGTCGGTGTGTTCGCCGGATCGACGGCCACCGACATCCGGCGGATCGCGACGGCCGTCGGTCTCGACGCGATCCAGCTGCACGGTCACCTTTTCGCCGCCGGTGACGACCGCGTCGTCGATGCACCCGAGTTGTGCGCGGCGCTCGCCGGGCTGCCCGTGATCCGCGCGGTGCGGCTCGAGGAAGGGGCGGCGACCGGCGACCCCTTCGCCGCGGCCCGTCGCTGGATCGATCAGGCCGCTGCCGCCGGCGCGGCGCCGGCGATGGGGCTCGTCGATGCTGCCGTGCCGCGGGGGGCCGCCGCCGGGCAGCTGGGAGGCACTGGCGCCCGGGCCGACTGGTCCGCAGTCGCCAGGGCGGCGACCCTGCCCATGCCACTGGCGCTGGCCGGGGGGCTGACGCCGGAGAATGTGGCGGCTGCCATCACTGCCAGCGGCTGCCGGGCCGTCGATACGGCCAGCGGCGTCGAGGCGGCCCCGGGCATCAAGGATCCGGGCCTGGTGCAGGCCTTCGTGGCGGCCGCCCGCCGCGCTCTGGGGCTGGCAGTCAACTAACGGTCCCCGCGTGCCGGCCGACCCTTTGCGAATCGGTGCTGCCGGCTAAGATTTGTTCATTCTCGTCCAACCCATCTCCAGGAGGTCTTCCGTGGCCCACGTCGAAACCCGTCTGCCGTACAAGGTCGCCGATCTGTCGCTCGCCGATTGGGGCCGTAAGGAGATCATGCTGGCCGAGAACGAGATGCCGGGCCTGATGGCCCTGCGGCAGAAGTACGGCCGCACCAAACCGCTCACCGGCGCCCGCATCGCCGGCTGTCTCCACATGACGATCCAGACGGCCGTCCTCATCGAGACTCTCAAGGAGCTCGGGGCCGAGGTCACCTGGAGCAGCTGCAACATCTTCTCGACCCAGGACCACGCCGCGGCCGCCATCGCCAAGGCCGGGTTTCCCGTCTATGCCTGGAAGGGGCAGAACAACGAGGAGTTCGACTGGTGCATCGAGCAGACGCTGTTCTTCCCGGATGGCGAGCCGCTCAACATGATCCTCGACGACGGCGGTGACCTGACGTCGATGGTGCACAACAAGTTCCCGGAGCTGATCGGCGGGATCCGCGGCCTCTCCGAGGAGACGACCACGGGCGTCCACCGGCTCTACCAGATGCATGAGAACGGCGAGCTCAAGCTGCCGGCGATCAACGTCAACGACTCCTGCACGAAGAGCAAGTTCGACAACCTCTACGGCTGCCGGGAGAGCCTCGCCGACGGCATCAAGCGGGCCACCGACGTGATGGTAGCCGGCAAGGTGGTCGTCGTGGCCGGCTATGGCGACGTGGGGAAGGGCTCGGCCCACGCCATGAAGTCGCTGGGCGCCCGCGTGATCGTGACGGAGATCGACCCCATCAACGCCCTCCAGGCGGTGATGGAGGGCTTCGAGGTGACCACGATGGAGGAGGCCGCCTCGCGGGGCCAGATCTTCGTCACGGCCACCGGTTGCCGCGACGTGATCCGTGGCGAGCACATCGCCCGGATGCCAAACGACGCCATCATCTGCAACATCGGGCACTTCGACCTGGAGATCGACGTCGCCTGGCTGGAGAACACGAAGGGCATCAAGAAGGTCGAGATCAAGCCGCAGGTTGACCGTTACACCCTGCCCTCGGGCAACAGTGTGATCGTGCTGGCCGAGGGCCGGCTCGTGAACCTCGGCTGTGCCACCGGCCACCCGTCGTTCGTCATGAGCACGAGCTTCACCAACCAGGTGCTCGCCCAGATCGCCCTCTGGACCGAAGGCGACAAGTTCGACATCGGCGTCCACCGGCTCCCCAAGAAGCTCGACGAGGAGGTGGCCAGGCTGCACCTCGACAAGTTGGGCGTGAAGCTCACCAAGCTCACCGCGGAGCAGGCCGAGTACCTGCACGTGCCGGTCGAAGGGCCCTTCAAGCCGGAATATTACCGGTACTAGTTTCACGCGAAACACCGGCATCGTGCCGGTTTTCGCTTGGGCCGTCGCGGGCACAGCCAAGGTGTGCCCGGCGGCCGGCTGCTCGCACCTCCGGGTGAGCAGAGCCGTGTGAGCCGGCGCCGTGGTTTGGCGCCGGCTCGGGGCTGCCCGTGCCCCGTCGCCGGACGCTCCCTCCGCCCATCCTGGGCTCCGGTCGCTCGGAGCTGCCTGCGCTCCGCCCATCCTGGGCTGCGCTGGTCAGCTACGCCGGCTCTCAGGGCAGCGGGCAGCCCCGAGCCTCCTCGACCGGGATGTGAGCGAACGCCGGGCTGGGGGCCAGGCTGCGGCGACGTTTCACGGGAAACGCGGGCGGCCTGATGCATCTTGGTTTGCGCTTTCCAGGCCACGCGGCGAAGCGAAGCGGACATGCAGAGAGCCGAGGCCGGGAGGGCAATCCTGTTCGGTACGGCGCGGGATTCATTTCGATCAAAGCCCCCGGCGGAAGCCGGGGGACTCCGCGTTCCGCGACGTCCCGCCCTCTATGCAGAACGGTATCGCCCAACACCCCGTGTCCCCGGGCTTCCGCCCGGGGCTTGTTGGGCTTGGTGTCCCCGGGCTTCCGCCCGGGGCTTGTTGGGCTTGATGTCCCCGGGCTTCTGCCCGAGGCTTGTTGGGCTTGGTGTCCCCGGGCTTCCGCCCGAGGCGAACGTCCGGCGAGAGGGCACGGGCAGCCCCGAGCGGCCGCGTCCGGGCAGCCCCGGAGGGCGGTCGTCGTTTCACGTGAAAACCGGAAGGTGAGGGTAGTGGCGGAGCTTGCGAGGGCTGCGCAAGGTTCGCGGTTTCACGTGGAACCGAGGGCCTCCGCCTGCGGCGACCTTGCGCGCTGAACCGGTTCTGGCGGGGCCGCGCGCACGGCGTACCGATCGTGCCTGGCGTGGCCGATATTCCGAAGGCACCTGTCGTGTGCGTGCGTCCGTCGGGAAGGATTCTGCGCGTGGGAAGGATTCTCTGCGTGGCCAACCAAAAGGGTGGCGTCGGCAAGACGACCACCGCCTCCAACCTGGCGGCCGCCCTCGCGCACGGCGGCCTGCGCACGCTGCTGGTCGACCTCGATCCGCAGTGCAATGCCACGACCGGCTTCGGCGTGGCGCCGGCTGCATCGCACCCGCTGGTCTCCGCGGCACCCCTGCACGAGTCGGTCGTGGCGACCGGCGTGCCCGGCCTGGCCGTCCTCCCCGGCAGCCGGAGTGTCCGCGACGTGGAGCGGATCGCCGCGGCGGCGCGGGCCGGCTCGATGGTGCTGGAGCGGCATCTCTCCGGTGGGCTCAACGCCTGGGACTATTGCCTCATCGACTGCCCGCCGTCGGCGGGCGAGCTCACCCGCGCGGCCCTCGCCGGCAGCACCGAGGTGCTGATGCCGATCCAATGCGAGTACTTCGCCCTCGAGGGGCTGACGCAGATGATCGAGGTGGTCCGAGACGTGATGGAGGAGCGGCCGGGCCGGCTCTCCTTCAGCGGCATCGTGCTGACGATGCACGACTCTGCCCTCGAACTGACCGCCGAGGTCGAGGCCGAGGTACGCGACTTCTTCGGTGAGATCGTCTTCGAGACGGTGATCCCCCGGGACGTGGCCGTCGCCGAGGCGCCCAGCCACGGGAAGAGTGTGATCGACTACGCGCCGCGCTCGTGGGGAGCGCGGGCCTACACGGAACTGTGCATGGAGGTACGCGACTGTGAGTAGGGAACGACGCCTGGGCCGGGGACTCGAGGCACTGCTGGGACGCGCCGGGCTCGACCCGGCCCCGGCCACGCAGGGCACGGCGGCGCTGGCCGCGCAGCCGCACCGCGCGCCGCAGCAAGGGCTCGGCGCGGGCGCCGCCCGGCTGATCCTCCACGCGCCGGAAGAGATCGAGCAGGCCGCCGCCACCCTGCCCGCCACCGAGGTGGCCGTGGCGACGATCGATCCGAATCCCTGGCAGCCGCGGAGCGTGCTCGGCGACGCCGAACTGGCGGAGCTGGCGGAGAGCCTCCGCGAGCACGGACTCGTGCAGCCGATCGTGGTTCGGGCGCGGGGCGATCGCTACCAGCTCATCGCCGGCCAGCGCCGGCTCGCCGCGGCCGGCCGCCTGGGGTGGGAGCGGGTGCCGGTCCGGGTGCTCGACGTGGACGACCGCCAGATGGCGGAGATCGCGATCGTCGAGAACCTCCAGCGCCGCGACCTCGACGCCCTGGAGAAAGCGGCAAGCTTCAAGCAGTACCTCGCCACCTGGGGCTGCACGCAGGAGGAGCTCGCGAAGCGGCTGTCGATCGACCGCTCGCACGTCGCCAACCTGATCCGGCTGTTGGAGCTGCCCGAAGCGGTGCAGAAGCAGCTGCGGTCCGGGGCGATCTCGATGGGCCACGCTCGTGCCCTCCTGCCGCTGGGCGACGAGGACGAGCAGGTGCGGCTCGCAGGCCGGGTTGCGAGCGAAGGCTTGTCGGTGCGCGTCGTGGAGGCCGAAGTTCAGGAGATCCTGCGGCGCGACGAGGTGACCGACGACGGCGACCTGACCACGGCCGACGACGGCGAGCCGGGCGCTGAAGATCCATCGACGGGCGCGGGCGTGCGGCGGAAGCCGGGGCGGCCGGCCACCCGGCGGGCGAGCCAGGTCGTGGCCGTGGAGAACCAGTTGCGGCGGGCGTTGGGCGTGAAGGTGGTCGTGCACGCCAACGGCAAGGGTGCCGGCCGGATCGTGATCCCGTTCGCCGACCTCGACGAGTTCCAGCGGCTGCTGGACCACATCACCGAGTGACCCGGCGGCTCCGTGGCGCCGTGGTACACTGCCAGGCCTCCGGGGCGTAGCGCAGTCTGGCTAGCGCGCTTGGTTTGGGACCAAGAGGTCGAGAGTTCGAATCTCTCCGCCCCGATTTCGGCGGTGGCCGCGGGTCGTGGAACGGCCCGTTCCGGTCGGGTACGCTCTTTCCATGCGCACCCCTGAAGCTTCCTTGAATACGAGGCCCGTCGCCGGGTTCTTGCTCGTCGCCTGTGTCCTGGCCGCTGCCCCCGCCGCCGCGTTCGACGGCTGGCAGGGCATGCGGGTCATCCCGCTCGACGGACGGGCCGAGCGGCTGGTTGTCGCCGACCTCGGCAACGACGGCCGCGACGACGTGATCGTCGTCAACCCACGGCAGGCCCGGCTCGACCTCTACCGCTGGCTCGCGCCCGCCGAGCGGACCCGCGCGGACGCCAAGGACCCCGACCGCCCCAACGAACTGCCGCTGGCGGCCGACTGGGCGCACGGCGAGGTGGCCATCGACGAGATGCCGGTGGACGCCGTGGCCCACGACGTGGATGGCGACAAGCGGCCAGAACTGCTCGTGCTCACGACGCCCTCGAACCGCGTCTCGATCTACGCCCAGGCCGCTGACAAGGCCGTGGAGGCGAAGGGAGCCTGGAAGAAGACCGGCGAGTGGAACCTGCTCGCCGGGTCGCCGACCGGCAAGAGCGGATCGTTGCTCGTCCGCGACCTGCCCGGTGGCACGCACGAACTGCTCGTGAGCACCGAACAGGGCATCCAGCAGCTGCCGCTGGTGCGCGGCGGCCGGGCGGTGTGGCTCGCTCCACGGGAGATTCGCACCCGCCTCGACTGGCATCTGGCCGACATGGATGGCGACGGGGATGACGACCTCGTGGAGTGGTCGAACGTGGGTCGCCAGGTCGTCCGTTGGTACCCCTGTGCGGCCGACGGCAGCCTGCTGCCCGCACAGACGATCCACGACCAGACGGTCGAGGGATTGCAGACGGCCGCGCCGAAATCGGGCAAGGCCGACCTGCTCCTGCTCGGCGGCAGCGACAAGGGAGTGCTGCGGCGCTACCAGCTCGCAAAGGGCGAGGCGACCGACATCGGCCGTCAGGATGCCCTGCCGATGGCCGGCGCAGCCAAGCGCGGCTGGTGCGGCATCCTGCTCGGCGACGGGGCGGCGCGGACGCCGGCGATCGTGGCGGTGGACTCCGCCCAGCCCCGGCTCCGCGTGCATCGGCTCGGTGAGTCGGGCTGGCTCGCGGAGGAGACGTTTCCGGCGATCGGCGGCATCAAGGCGGTCGCGGCGCCGGCGGCCCAGCCCGGCACGCTGCTCGTCTGGGCCAAGGATGCGGCCGACCTCCATCGCTGTGGCTGGGAGAACGGGCGGCTCACCTATCCGCAGCCCTGGGAGCAGGAGGGCAAAGACCGCAAGATCCTCGCGCTCGACGTGATCGGCTCCACCGTGTGGTGGGCGCAGCGAGTGGGTGGCGACGTCGATCTCTTCGTCTGGCCGGCCGACAAGTCCGAGCCGGTGAAGACCCGCTATCCCGGGCTCGGCGCGAAGGTCGAGCAGGTGGTCTGGCTCGGCGGCGACGCGCTGCTCGTGCAGGATGCCTACGCGACGGCCGGGAAGCTCGTGACGCTCGCCGACGGGAAGCCCGTCGTGGCGACACCTGCGCTCCTGGCGAAGATGGATCCTGCCGAATACGGCGTGCTCGACGTGGGCGGCAAGCTCCGCAAGGCCCGGCTCACCGACGGCGTCCTCCAGTGGCTCGGCGACGACCTCCATCCGGTGGACCAGGTGATGCTCACCGAGGGGCAGAAGATCGCCTCCTACCTGCCGATTCCGGCCGAGCCGGGCAAGCCTGCGGCCGCCTGGGCCCTCGAGCAGGGCGGGGCGTTCCTGCATCGGCTGGCCGCCGACGAGGCGGGCGTGATGCGGGTGGTGGAGAGCGTGAAGCCGCCGACGGGCGCGGCCCTTCGCGGTGATCCGGTTCTCGGGGCGGTGCTCGTCGATCAGGAGCGGATCGTGCGGCTCTCCCGCGGCCAGCCGTGGGAGCTGAAACTCCTCGAGAGCATCGACGGCCGGGTGGGCCGCCGCAGCGGCGTGAGCGAGGCGACGATCCACCGCATCCTCGTCACCGACATCGACGGCGACGGCGGCGACGACGTGGCGCTCTGCGACGACCGCAAGCACGAACTCACGGCCATGCTCCGCGGGGCCGACGCCCTGCAGCGGTCGGTGACCTGGAAGGTGTTCGAGGATCGGAAGTATCCCTACGACGGCGGCGAATCGAAGGACATGGTCTCCGAGCCGCGGCGGATCGCGGGCCTGAACGCCGACGGCGACGCCGCCCGGGACCTCGTGATGGTCAGCCAGGACCGCCTCGTGATCTACCTCGGAACCGACAAGGAGACCCCATGACGCCCCGCACGCTCCTCCTCGCGATCGCGTGTCTCGTGGTCGCGGTTCCAGGCCGCGCCGCCGAGATCGTCACCGTCACGCTCGTGGGCGGCGGCAAGGTGACCGGCCCGCTGCTGCGGCAAAACGACGACGGCGTGGTGCTCGACCTCGGCTTCGAGGTCGTGCAGATCCCGGCCAAGCGGGTGCTCGCCGTGACGAGCGAAGACACGAGCGGCCGCAAGGCGGAGGTCGAGACCGACCGCGGCATCTTCCGCACCGGCACGCTCGAGGCCCGCGAGGTGCCCGAGCTGGTGAAGCGGTTCGGCGAGGCGGTCGTGATGGTCCGCAACCCGGGCGGCCTGGGCACCGGCTTCCTCATCAGCCGCGACGGCCACGTCGTCACCAATTACCACGTCGTCGAGAACAACACCCGCCTCCAGGCGACGCTGTTTCGCAAGACCGACAAAGGCTTCGAGAAGACCGAATTGCGGAAGGTGAAGATCATCGCCCTCCAGCCGCTCCGCGACCTGGCGATCCTCCAGCTCGACGTCGAGGAGGCGAAGGGCCGGCTGCCCGAGCCGGTGGTGATCAACGACCGCGACGACCTGCGGGTGGGCGACATGGTGTTCGCGATCGGCAACCCGCTGGGGATGGAGCGGAGCGTGACCCAGGGGATCGTGTCGAGCACGACCCGCACGATCGACCAGATGCGGCTCATCCAGACCGACGCCGCGATCAACCCGGGCAACAGCGGCGGGCCGATCTTCAACGCCCGCGGCGAGGTGGTGGCCGTGGCCTGCGCCGGGGCGGCGATCTTCGACGGCCTGGCGTTCGGCATCCCGGCCAACGAGCTGATCGACTTTCTCGTCCACCGCGACACGTATCTCTACGACGAGTCGCAGCCGCAGAACGGAGTCACCTACCTGCCGCCGCCGTTCCGGCCGGGGCAGCCTGCCGAGAAAGCGAAGGAGTCGCGATGAACGCAGTCCGCCACGGATTCCTCCTGGCCGTCGTCGCCGTGACGTCATTCGCCAGTTCGCGAGCGTCGGCGGCGGACCTGCGGCCGAGTTGGGAGTGCCTGCCCGAGCAGACGGCCGTGATGGTGCGGCTCCCGCAGCCGCAGGAGTTCGTCGCGGCCCTGCGGACGCGGACGAAGTTCGGCGCCACCGTGCTCGGCGCGGAGCGGCTGGAGCGGGTCTGGAAGCTGTTCGTTGACAAGTTTCGCCGCGACGGTGCGGGTGAAACGTTCGACTCCTGGGAGGAGGAACTGAAGAAGTACGGCCTCGAGCAGGCCGACCTCACGGCGGCGCTCGCCCGCGACGTCGGCTTCGGCGTGGTCGTGGCGCCGCGTGACGAGAAGCGGCCGCCGCTCCAGGTGATGCTCATCTGGCTCGAGCCGGGTGACGCCGCCGCCGGGCGGATGTTCGCCGCCGTCAAGCAGATGCTGGAGGAGCGTGCCGACGAGGGCGAGTCGGCCCCGAAGCGGGTCGATCTGGAGATGGCCGGGCACGACGTCGTGTGGATGCAGGAACGGGTGATGGGCCTCGACCTCGGAGAGATCGTCATCGAGGCGGAGGACGACGAGGACGTCAATGGCCAGGTCGAGGCGATTCAGGAGCGGATTCAGAAGGCGGAGCTCGTTCAGACCGGCGTCAGCCACTCGTTCGTGACGCGGATCGGCGGCCGGCTGCTCGTCGGGCAGACGTTGCCCTCCACGGCGGTGGCGAATGGCGGCGCGGGCGGTGCGGGTGGCGGAGGTGACGGTGGGCCCGGTGGAGCTGGCGCTGGCGATCGCGATTGGGACGAGGAAAGCGGCGTCGAGGACGTGAAGGGAATCTTCCAGCGGTTCCTCGCCGCGCACGCGGCGGATGGTGCGGCGCCCGTCGCCGAAGTCTTCGCCATGCCGGGCGTGCGGGAGGCGCTCCCCGAGGGCCTGGCGGCCATCGACGTCATGGTCGACCCACGGGTGTTCGTGACGGCGTTCGGCGGGACGGGCCCGGAGGCCGAGGAGGGCCGGCGGCGGCTGGCGAGCGTGGGCCTCGACGCGATCGGGCCATTCGTGTGGCGGCAGACGCTCGACGGCGGCCGGTACCACAATGGGATGTTCGTCTCCATGCCGACCCCGCGGCGCGGGCTGATGCAGATCCTCGACCAGGAGTGTGATCCGAGCGAGGCCCCCTCGTTCGTCACCAGCGAGGCCACCGACCTGACGCAGTTCTCGCTCGACCTCGGCAAGGCCTACCAGACGGTCCGCGAGGTGATGGTCGCCGCCGGCGGCGAGGAAGCGGGCAACATGTTCATGGCCGCCGAGATGCAGGCCCAGGGCTGGCTCGGTCTCGAACTCCCGAAGGTGCTCTCTGCGTTCGGCAGCCGCCACTGGATGATCGCCTACCCGTCGAAGATCGCCGATGCCGTGGCAGCCGGGCGGGCCGCTGGCAACGCCGGGCAGCAGCTCAACGCCGCCAATCGGGGCGCGATCGTCTGGCAGGTCGCCGACGAGGCCCCGTTCCTGAAGATCCTGCAGCAGCTCGCGCCGCTGGCGGGTGGCGAGATCAAGGAGGAACAGGGATTCCGCGGCTTCCGCGTTCCGAACGGCCCGGCGGTGTTCGTGGGCATGAACCACCTCGTCGTCGGCATCGGTGACGAGTCGCTCGAGAAGACGATCGCCGGGATCCGCAACCCGCCGGCGGGCGCGGCGTCGCTCCGCGAGGGCGATCTGATGCGGCGGGCCGCCGCGATTCTGCCGCTCGACCCGGTGCGGATGTTCAGCGTGGGCGACGCCACCAAGACCGGCGGCATGCTGGGCAACCTCCGGGAGATCGCGGTCAACATGGAGCCGGAAGACGTGCCCGCGGAATACCGGGAACTGTTCGCGGGCCTGAAGGAGGCGTTGCCGACGGCGGCCGACATGGAGGGCATGTTCGGCGCCAGCGCCGCCACCATGCGGATGACCGACGCCGGGCTCGCCATCCGGTCCGTCTGGGAAATGCCGCCCCCGTGAGTCAGGCGGTCCCCGCCCGCAGCCCGGCCCAGACGGCGGCGATGCCCGCCAGGTTCGTCGCCAGCACGTAGGCCGCCGCGGCCAAGGGGCGGCCGTGCTGGAGCATCTCGGTGGCCTGGAAGGCGAAGCTCGAGTAGGTGGTGAAGCCCCCGAGCAGGCCGACGAGCAGGATCGTCTCGGTCTCGGTGGACAGGCCGCCGCGGGCGCGGGCCGCGGCGAAGATCAGGCCGAAGGCGAACGAGCCGACGAGGTTCACGGCCAGCGTGCCCCACGGAAAGCCGGGTCCGAGGAGGCGGACGGCAAGCGTCGTCAGTCCAGCCCGCAGAAGCGTGCCGACGGCCCCGGCGACGGCGAGCCACAGGCCTGTCGTGAACGGATGCATGAGCGAAGCGGACTCCGGCTTACCTCTGTCACGGAAACGCCGGTGCGAGAAACTCGAACGGTGGCAGGCGAGGGGATCGGCGTGAGGATGCGGAGCGTGGCGGACCTTCGCCAGCGACGCAACTCATGCCGTCCCCGAGCCGGATTGGGCTGATCGGGGGCCGACGGCCCGCGCACCGGGACCCAGCATACCGGCGGCCGGGAAACGGTTGAACAATTCCTGCCGCATCGCGTACACATCAGGCACATGCGGTCTCGCCCGGATGGCGTTGCCGATCCCGCTTCCCGACCCCTCCGCTGCCGCACCGCCCATGAACCAAAAAACCCTGCTCGACCTGGCCAAGAAGCATGGCACGCCGCTGTTCGTCGTCGATCACGCGGAACTGCGGAAGAACTACGCGCTGTTTCGCAAGCACTTTCCGCGCGTGCAGATCTACTACGCGGTGAAGGTCAACAGCGACCCGGCGATCGTGGAGACCTTCTACAAGCTCGGCGGCAGCTTCGACGTAGCGAGCATCCAGGAGTTTCGCACCGTCTACCAGTTCATCGCCAAGCTCCCGGCGAAGGAACGGCAGGACTTCATCTGGGACAAGATCATCTACGCCAATCCGATCAAGCCGATCGAGACGCTCGAAGAACTGGACCGCTACAAGCCCCTGGTCACCTACGACAACCAGGAAGAAGTGAAGAAGATCGCCAAGCACGCCCCGCACGCGGGCCTGGCCCTGCGGCTCCGGGTGCCGAACACGGGCTCGATGGTGGAACTGTCGAGCAAGTTCGGCGCCCTGCCGGGCGAGGCGGTGGACCTCATCCAGTACGCCCATGACCACGATCTCGTGGTCGAGGGACTCTCGTTCCACGTCGGCAGCCAGTGCACGAACCCGCAAAACTACATCCAGGCCCTGCACCTCTGTGCCAGCGTGTTCGCGGAGGCGAAGTCGCGGGGCTTCAACCTCAAGCTGCTCGACATCGGCGGTGGCTTCCCGGCGGCCTACGACGCCACGGTGCCGAAGTTCTCGGCCCTGGCGAAGAAGATCAACCACGAGATCGACCGGCTCTTCCCCGAGGAGATCGAGATCCTCGCCGAGCCGGGCCGGTTCCTGGTCGCCTCGGCGGGCTCGGCCGTCTGCAAGATCATCGGCAAGGCCTTCCGCAACGAGAAGCTCGGCTACTACGTGGACGACGGCGTCTACCACACCTACTCGGGCGTGATCTTCGACCACTGCACCTACCACCTGAAGAGCTTCAGGAAGGGCACGCCGCAGTTGTGCGCCGTCTTCGGCCCGACCTGCGACGCCCTCGACACGATCAGCCTCTCGGAGCACCTCCCCGACCTGGAGATCGGCGACTACCTCTACAGCGAGAACATCGGCGCCTATTCGGCGGCCAGTTCCACCCACTTCAACGGCTTCCCACCGGCGACGGTGGTGCACGTGAATCGATGACCGTGCACGGACGGGACGCGAGGGTCCGCTGTGGATTCGGGGATGCCCATGCCCCGTCGCCGGACGCTCGCTGCGGCCCTCCAGGCAATCCTGTTCGGCACGGCACGTGCTTTATTTCGATGGAAGCCGGGGGACTTCGCGTTCCGAGACGTCCCGCCGCCAATGCAGAACGGGCTCGCCCAAAACCCCGGTGTCCCCGGGCTTCCGCCCGGGGCTTGTGGGTCTTGTTGTCACCGATCCACTCACGGCGTCGTCGAGGTGGCGAGTCGAAGCCATGGCAGGCCACGTGACGAACCTTCTCGCCCGTGCTCTTGTGTGGGCCGTCTGCATGGCCACAGCTTGCGTTGCGGCGGCAGAGCCGCCGCCGCTGGCGGTGCTCGCGATGCCTGGCGAGGTGCACCGCGGCCCGCTTCCGCCGCTCACGGACGTTGAGCGTGACCTCGCCCGGGCGCTCGAGGCCGACGTGCGGCGGCTGGCAGGTGAGATCGGAGAGCGAAACGCCACCGCCTTGCGGATGGAGAACCTGCTGGCCGCCGAGACGTTCCTGGCCCGGGCCCTGACGGCGGCCGGCCACAAGCCGGAGCGGCAGGCCTACGAGGTCCGGGGGCGGACGGTGGCCAATCTCGTGGCCGAGGTGCCGGGCGCCGCCCGCCGCGACGAGATCCTGGTGGTCGGCGGCCACTACGACTCCGCGGTCGGTACGCCCGGGGCCAACGACAACGCGAGCGGGGCGGCGGCGACGCTGGCCCTGGCCCGGGCCTTCGCCGCGCGGAAGCCCGCGCGGACGGTGCGGTTCGTCTTCTTCGTCAACGAGGAGCCGCCCTGGTTCCAGACGGAGGACATGGGCTCGCTGCGGTACGCCCGGCGATGCCGCGAGCGGAAGGAGAGCGTGGTGGGGATGATCAGCCTGGAGACGGTCGGCTACTACAGCGACGAAAAGGGCAGCCAGAAGTTCGACTCCTGCCCGCCGTTGCGGCTGATCTACCCCGACACGGGGGACTTCGTGGCGTTCGTGGCCGACACGAAGTCGGCGGCACTGACCCGGCGAATCGTGGGCTCGTTCCGGGGCGGGACGAAGTTTCCGGCCCACGGCTGCTGCCTGCCGGACGTCATCGAGGGCGTGGGCTGGTCCGACCACTGGTCGTTCTGGGAGGCCGGCTATCCGGCCGTGATGGTCACCGACACCGCGCCCTTCCGCTATCCGCACTACCACGCCCCCGAGGACACGCCCGACAAGCTCGACTACGAGCGGCTCGCCCGCGTGGTCGCCGGCCTCGAGCGGGTGCTGGTCGAACTGGCGGACGCCGCGGACGTCAGCCAGTGACGGACCTGGAGCGGCGGTCTCTGACCGCCGATGTGTGGATGCGAAGGCGTACTCGGCGGTCGGAGACCGCCGCCCCAGGGGGTCAGTCCGGCCGTTGCGCCTCGATGACGTGGTAGCCCTTGACCTCTTCGCGGGCGACGTTGGTCCACATCCGCGGGAGGTTTTCCACGTACCAGGTCGGCTGCTTCGTCACCACCAGCAGCGTGCCGCCGGGGGCGAGGGCCATGCGGGCCGACTCGACGAAGATTTCGGCGAGTCTGAAATCGGAATAGTAGGGTGGATTCGCCAGCGCGAGATCCCAGCTGCCGGGCTCCGGCACGCGGCCCGCCGCCTCGAGGGCCACCGTGAGATTCGCGAGGCCGTTGTGTGCGGCCCCGCGGCGGGTGCAGTCCACGGCCCGGGCGGATGAATCGAAGGCGTGCACGCGGATGCTCGGATCGCGGGCCGCGATCCCGAGGGCCACGCAGCCCGAGCCGCAGCCGATGTCGAGCACGCGGGTCTCCGGGGCCACGTCCACCGCGTTGAGCAGATGGCGGGCCGCGGGGTCGATGCGGCGATGGGCGAATACGCCCGGCCGCGTGAAGGCCGTGAGCAGCCGGTCGCGGTCGCGGAACACCACCTCGCAGGAGAAGTCGCGGAGCTTCACCGGCTCGCGGGTCTTCTGCACCACATAGGCGATCGTGCCCGACCTCGCCTTGCGGTCGGCCCCCTCGACGGGCCGCACACGCACCGTCTCGCCCGTCTCGGCGAGTTGCTCCCGCAGCCAGTTGTCACGCGGGTTGTCGATCGCCGCCACGAGGTGGCCGCCGATCGCGAGGTTGACGAGCGCCGCCTGGAGCACGTCGCGCGAGAGCTCGGCCTCGCCGGTCTTCGCCAGCGGCACGATGGCGAGATCGAACGGGCCGGCCGGGATGTCGGGCAGGCACTCGGCCGTCAGGTTCGGCGGCGCGGGCTTCCAGGCCTCGCGGGCGGCCGTGCACGGGTGCAGGTCGAGGAACCAGGCGGCGACGGTGGCCTCCGGCCGCTCGACGGCCAGGGCATGGGCGGCCTGTCCACGGCCGGCCGTCGTGCACACGATCCGCCCGCCCGGCAGCGTGCGGGCGACGGCCAGGGCATGGGCCTCGGCGGGACGGGCGGGAAGGTGCTCTGCGGAGATGGTCATCATCCGCAGAGCATACCTCCCGCGTCGCGTCTCATTCGGGACGTCGGGGCCGCTCCGGCCGCTCGCCACCCTCGGCGGGCGGGCCGCCAGGCCCGCCGCGGCCGCCGCGCAGCCGCTGCTGCATCTCGCCGGCGAACTTCTCCATCTCGGCCCTGTCGAGCTTCCCGTCGCCGTCGGCATCGAACGACATCGCCCGTTCCACGAACCGCTCGGGCGACGGGCGGTTGGGGCCGCCCTCCGGCCGCGGGCCATCTCCCGGAGGCCTGCGGCCCTCGCGTGGCGGACGGCCCTCGAAACCCTCGCCGCGTGGCGGCCGCCGGCCCTCGAAGCCCTCGGGCGGTGGGCCCGGCGGCCGCGGCGGGCGGAACTCCTCGTTGTCGATCCGGCCGTCGCCGTTGCGGTCGAGCTTTGCGACCGCCGTGGGGGCGTTCTTGATCTCGTCGGCGCTGAGTTCATGGTCGCCGTCGGTATCGAGCGCGGCCCGCAGCGGGTCGTGCGGGGGGCCTCCGGGGCCGCGATCGGGCGGGCCGCCCTCGGGGGGCTGGGCGACGGCGGTCGTCGCCAGGGCGACCAGCGCGACCATCGCGCGAAGTCCATCGAGCCAGTCGGAGCGTTTCATGTGCCGATTCTCCCTTCCTTCTGTGGCGGCGGTCTCTGACCGCCGATCCGGCGACGCGACCATCGCATCGTGATCACTCCTTCAACGGCCCGCCGGCCCGAAGGTTTCGCTCAAGGCTTTTCTGGTTCACCCACGCAATACAAAAACCGGCCTGACCGCAGGTAGAGACAGCCGTCGGCGACGGCTGGCGTACCGCTGAAGTCGCTCTCGTCGCCGGGGAAGACGTTAGCGGCCAGGATCTCGTACCGCGGCTCGGCCGGGAGCACGAGCGTGCCGTTCCAGCGGGTGGCCACGAAGATCCGGCCTCCGGCCAGAACGGGCGAGGCGTAGACCGGCCGGCCGCCGGAGGTGATCTCCGCGACGCGATTCCGGTACACCTGCGCGCCGGTGCGGGCGTTCGCGCAGAAGGCCTGGCCGCGGTCGTCGATCCAGTAGAGGTGGCCCTCGTGGAAGAGCGGCGTGGCCACGTACGAACTCGTCTTGCTCGTCCAGAGGACGTGCGACTTGGTCACGTCGCCCGTGCCGCCGAGCCGCACGGCGAACGAGCCGGCCGAGCGGAAACCGCCGAACACGTAGGCCACGTCGCCGGCGACGAGGACGCTCGGCGAGACGTTGCCCGTAAGGGCGTGCGTGGCGTGCCAGCGGAGCTTGCCGGTGGAAGGATCGAGCCCCCACACCTCCTCCGGCACGGCGATTACGAGCTCGTCGCGGCCGTCGGGCAGGCGGGCCACTGTCGGCGTGCCGTAGGCGAGTTCCAGCGCCGCCGCCTCTGATTTCCAGACCTCGCGGCCCGTGCGGCAGTCGAGGCCGCGGATCGACTGGCTCTCCTCGGCCGCGTTGACGATCACGAGGTCGCCGTGGCGGATCAGGCTCGCGGCCGAGCCCCAGCGGCGGTCGCTCGACTCCTTGCCGACGCCGGTCCGCCACCGTTCGCGGCCCGCCCGATCGCAGGCGATCACGCCGGTCTTGCCGAAGAACGCGTAGACCGTATCGGCATCCACGACCGGCGTGCTGCTCGCGTAGCCGTGCTCCGTGAGATAGCCCTCGTAGGCGTCTTCGGGCTGCGCGGCGGGCTCGTCCAGTCGCCACTTCTCGCGTCCCGTCGCCCGGTCGATGCACAGCAGGTGGCGGACGAGCTTCGCAGGATCGCCGGGAGCGGCGTCCGGCACGCCGTAGCCCGAGTAGCAGGTCACGAAGACGTCGGGCCCCTGGACGACCGGGCTCGATGAGCCGGGGCCGGGCAGGGCCGCTGTCCAGCGGAGATTTCTGTCCGCGGCCCATGCCAGCGGCACCGGTGCGTCACCGATCCCACGCCCGTCGGGGCCGCGGAACCGGGGCCAGTCGGCGGCCGCGGCCGGGGTAGTCAACGCCGCCCAGACGAGCAGCGGCCAGAGGCGGGAACACGGCATCGAGGGCCTCCGCTCACCCTTCAACGGTCCGAGCGATCCAGGGTTGTGGCCCGTTCCTGCCCGCCGGCGGATCACTTGCCGCCGCCCGCCTCCGGCAGCGGTTCGAGCGTGAGCGGGTCGCGGAGGGGAAGATGCTTCACCTTGCCGCCGAAGAAGTCGTTCATGCTGGCCCGCTTGCCGAGATCGCCCGGGGCGATTTCCGCCCAGTCGCCGACGACGAGGATCGCCATCTTCTCCGGGTCGAGGTGCTCCTTCGCCACCCGCAGCAGGTCGTCGGCCGTCACGGCCTCGACCTTGCGGCGGAACGTCTTCCAGTAGTCCGCCGGTCGCTTCGTCCACTCGTCGTTGACGAACAGCCGCAGCATCGCCGGCTTGCTCTCGAACTGCCGTGGGAACGTCTCGATGAGGCCGCGCTTCGCCGTCTCCAGTTCCTGTGCGGAGACCTTCTCCGCGCGGATCCGCCGGATCTCGTCGAACACGATCTTCGTCGCCAGGGCCACCGTGGCGCTCTTGCTCTCGAAGCCGGCCCGGAAGTCGCCCGGGTAGGCCACCTTCGGGGTCACGGCGGAGCGGACGGAGTAGGCGAGGCCCTCGTTGCTGCGGACCTGCTGCATGAGCCGGCTCGTGAACCCGCCGGCGCCGAGGATCTCGTTGAGGAGCAACAGCGGGATCGCGTCGGGATCGTCGCGGACGATCGAGCGGCAGCCGAGCACCACCTTGCCCTGGGGGATCTCCTTGGGCACGTGGTACAGCCCGGGCTCGAGCACCGCCGTCGGCGGCGTCGGATCGGCGGCGACCGGGCCGCGTTCCCAGCCCGAGAACGCCGTGGCGAGGCGGTCGAGCATCTCCCGCTCGTCGAAGTCGCCCGAAACGGCGACGATCGCGTTGCCGGGATGGAAGACCTTTCCGTGCAGGGCGGCGAGTTTCTCGCGATCGATGGCGGCGACCGTTTTCCCGGTCGGCTCGGCCGATTCGAAGTGGCCGATGCCGTACACGAGCCGCTTCCACTCCCGGCCGAGGATCGAGGCGGCGTCGTCGTTGCGCTGCTTGAGGGCCTCGATCTGCCGCGCCTTCGTGGTCTCGAGCCGCTGCTGGTCGAACGCGGGCGTCCGCAGCATCTCGACGAACAGCCGCAGGCTCTCGTCGAGGTTGCTCTTCAGGCAGTTCATGGTGGCCGTGGTGAAGGTCTCGTTGGCCGCGACCGAGACCTCCGTGGCCAGGAAGTCGAGCGTCTCGTCGAACTCGGCCGGGGCGTTCTTGGCGGTGCCTCCTTCACGCACCATCCGGGCCGTCATCGCCGCCAGGCCGGGGGCGTCGGCCGGATCGAGCGACGCGCCTCCCTTGAAGGTGATCGCGATGGTCACCAGCGGCAGCTCACGGGAGGGCGCCAGATAGACGACCGTGCCGTCGGGCAGCGTGCGGCGGAAGGTCGCCGCGTCGGGTGGCTCGAACGCGAGCGGGGCGAAGACGATCTCCTCCGGCCGGGCCGGGAGCGTCGCCTCGGCGGACCAGGCGGCGCGGGGCGTCGCCCCGGAGACGACGGCGAGCGCGAGGAGGATGGGAAGCGAGCGGGATGACATGGATGGATGTCCGTCGGTGGGAAAAAGGGCGGCGTCGCGATCACTCCGCCTTGCGGCGGTAGGTGGCCACGCTGCGGTTGCTCTCCTGGAAGTACTTGTTCGCGACCCGCTGCACGTCGGCCGCGGTGACCGCCTCGTACTTCGCCGGCCCCTCGTTGATCTCGCGCCAATCGAGGATCGCCTCGGCGAAGGCCAGCTGCACGAGCAGCGACATGTTGTTCTCGAGCTTGCGGTAGTTCTGGGCCGCCACCCGGTTCTTCACCTTGCGCAGTTCGCGATCCGGCACGCCGTCCTTCTGCAGCCGGGCCAGCTCCTCGTACCAGGCCTGCTCGAGGGCCGCGGGCGTCGCCTCCCCGCGGGCCTGGGCCGAGACGGCGAACAGGCCGGCGTATTTGCGGGTGTCGGAATACGACTGGGCCACCACGGCGATGCCGCGGCCCTCCACCAAGCCGGTGTAGAGCCGCCCGGTCCGTTCGTTGAGCAGTTCGGCGAGCATGTCGAGCGGGTAGCTGTCGGCGTGACCTGCCGGCACCGTGTGGTAGCGGATCTCCACGCCCGGCGGGACGTCGCCCGCGGCGTTCATCCGCTGCTCGGCGAGCTGCTCGACCTCGAGCGTCACCACCGGC
>Ga0315900_10002716_pt1 | contig 26620 bp, 23 predicted proteins | sample LakEriMetagenome_FD_203521 | JGI IMG/M metagenome (GOLD analysis project Ga0315900, IMG submission 203521) | Freshwater fungal communities from buoy surface, Lake Erie, Ohio, United States - Buoy 12 MA114 | ecosystem: Environmental > Aquatic > Freshwater > Lake > Lake biofilm | place: USA: Lake...
TCATCCACGGCGATCAGTCCGCTCTTCGGGTCGATGGAGAGACCTGCCTGTTCAAGGCCGAGCCCGCCCAGGTTCGCCACGCGGCCCACGGAGAGAAGCGCCTTTTCCACGCGCACGGTCTCGGTGCGGCCATCGGCATAGGAAAGGCTGTATTCGACCTCCTGGTCCACCACCTGGATGCGGTCCAGGGTGGCGCTGCGGTGGATCACCACCCCCTTGCGTTCCAGGTTGCGGGCGATGAGCTCGCTCACATCGGCGTCCTCGAAGGGCAGGATCCGTTCGGCGCGGTCGATGAGGTGCACGCGTGTGCCCCCGAGGTTGGCGAAGATGGTCGCGAACTCACAGCCGATAACCCCGGCCCCGATGATCACAATGCTGCGGGGCTGCTGCTCCAGGGAGAAGATGCCGTCGCTCGACAGGATGTGGTGCTCATCGGTGGCGATGGTGGGCAGGCTGCGCGGCCGGCTTCCAGTGGCGATGATGACGTGCGCGGCGGTGACGTCAAGCGTGGTGCCCGGTCGTTCAATGCGGATGGAGTTGGGTCCTGTGAAGGAGGCTTTTCCGCGTTCATGACGGAACTGGCCGTTGCCGGTGGAGGCCAGCAGCTGCATGTGGCACGCGTGCAGGTACTTCCGCTCGAAGGCCGCTTCGTTCACCGTGCGTTGGACCTCCTCCCAGCTGAGGCGGAGCGGCTCCCGGCCGCGGTCGCGCATGAGCTCGTTGGTGCTGGAGACGCGCTGGGCGATCTCCCACATCGTCTTGGAGGTGAGCGCCCCGTTGAAGATGCCTGTCCCCCCGATGCGGTCACGCTCCACGAGGAGCACCCGCTTGCCGAGGTCGATCGCCCGCATTGCGGCCGCGTACCCGGAGGGGCCGCCGCCGATCACGCACAGGTCATAATGATGCATGGTGTCCAATAGTGTCCGGTGGCCCCTTTGTACGCGGGCTGCGGCGCAGGGTTCGGTCAGCAGTGAGAATGAACGGCTTGGTCGCTCCGGAGGAGGTCTTCGTCGTTCGCGGGGGGTGTTCGCCGTATCCTTTGAAGGTTCCGGTGCGTAGGAGGGGGCGAACGCTTCATCCGTGCGCAGATCCATCGCATCGATCATAGCGGCCGGGACCCTGTCCGCGGCCGTGGCGCAGTGCCCCCTGCTCTACGACTACTATGGCGTGCCCGTGGCCGCTCCGGAGTGGTACAGTTGCTCGGGTACGGCGTTCACGCTGTTGATCGCCACCCCGAACACGGTGGGGGCCTACACGGTGGATTGGGGCGATGGCAGCCCGCTGCAGAGCGGCACCGGGTTGATGCCACCCCTGTCGGTGAGCCATACCTATCCGGGTACTGTGGCCACGTACACGGTGACCTTCACTGAAGTGGCCACAGGTTGCGTGGTGACGGGAACGCTGACGATGGAGCAGAGCACCAGCGCCTCCATCCAGATACCCGTGGGCGGGCTCACCCAGGTGTGTGCCCCGCATGCCGTGGAGTTCATCAACAGCAGCACCAACGTCTCCCCGACCACGGTGTTCACCTGGGATTTCGGCGACGGTTCGCCGTTGCTGACCTTCGATCACACGAACTGGGGTCAGACCATTTCGCACACCTACGAGCAGGGTACCGTGGATTGCGAGACCACCGTGACCCTCACTGCGGAGAATACCTGCAACGCGCTGCAGGGCGGTGCCAGTTTCGCCACCTTCAATCCCATTCGCATCTGGGACATTGATGATGCGAGCATCGCCGCCAGCGCCACACTGCTCTGTTGGCCGGACCGCACCGTCACTTTCGCGAACACCACCGAGCGCAACTGCTTCCAGCAAGGCAACATCTTCCAGCGATACGAGTACTGGAACTTCGGCGACTACTGGGGTGCGGGTCAGGACTCCATCATCGACTGGACACCCTGGCCGCCGACCTTCCCGCGCACCATCCAGTATCCCGGCATTGGCACCTACGAGGTGATGCTGCTGGACAGCAACTACTGCGGCATCGACACGGCCTTCATCACGGTCACCATCGTTCCGCCGCCCTTCGTGGACCTGACCGCCACGCCGGATACCATCTGCGCAGGTGGCACCGTGACCTTCGATGAGACCACGGCCGGTGGTGCCAACTACTTCCAGTGGAATTACGGAACAGGCAGCGGCTTCCAATGGACCGGGGCGGGCGATCAGGCCTTCACCTACAACAACGCCGGCACCTACATCGTCTCCTATGCTGCCAGCATCCAGGGGGCAACAGCAGGTTGTGCCGATACAGCCTCGGTCACGATCACCGTACTTCCGCGTCCCACGGCCAACTTCACGCTGGACCAGGATGCCGCCTGTGATTCCATCACGGTCACCATCACCGATGCCTCGGTGGATGCGCTTACGTACGCCTGGGACTTCGGCGATGGTACGACCAGCACGGATGCCGATCCACCGCCGCATACCTACACAGCTTCCGGTGCCTACACCATCTCCCTAACGGTGACCAATGCGCTCGGTTGCGCACACAGCTTCTCCCGCACGGTCAACGTCTACGCGCCACCCACCGTGGGCATCCAGGCCACGGGCCTATGCTTTGGCGAGATCGCGCAGTTCACCCCGGTGATCACCACCGATCCCGGCAACCCAGTGATCACCTGGTCCTGGGACCTGGGCGACGGTACCATCAGCACCGATGAGCAGCCCACGCACCAGTATGCATCCGCCGGCACCTACATCGTCTCGCTGGCCGTGACCACGCCGTACTGCGGCAATAGCGGTACGCAGTGGGTGAGTGTGCAGGCCCGTCCGGAGGCGGCGTTCGTACCCAGCGCGGTGCTCGGTTGTTCACCGCTCACAGTGGTCTTCACCAACAACAGCACCGGCGCGTCGCAGTACAATTGGTCCTTTGGTGATGGGGCGATCTCCACGGACATGGAGCCCTCTCACACCTTCCTGAACACCACCACTGCCGACACGATCTTCACGGTGCTGATGGTCGCGGCCTCGGGCTTCGGTTGTGCGGACACCACCGCGCTCGCCATCACCGTTGCACCCGGAGTGGTGGCGGGCTTCGTGCACAACGCACAGCCCGGTTGTGCGCCGCTGGATGTGGCCTTCCAGAACACGAGCACCGGTGCATCGAGCTACCTCTGGAACTTCGGCGACGGCACCACCAGCACCCAGGTGAGCCCGCCGCACACCTATGTGAACAACACCTACTTCCTGAGCATCATGCAGGCGACGCTCACCGCGATCTCCGCCGCCGGATGCCAGGACAGCGTAACGCAATCCATCACGGTATACCCGACCCCCGACTTCACGTTCGTAGCGGCGCCTGACAGCGGATGCAGTCCGCTCAGCGTGACCTTCCCCAGCGTGGTGGGTGCGGTGAGCTACCAGTGGGACTTCGGTGATGGGGCCACCGGCACCGGGCCCTCGCCCATGCACACCTACATCAACGGCACCACCAATGATCAGGTACTGCCCGTGACGCTCATCGGAGCGAACGCCTTCGGCTGCGTGGATACGGCCACCACCACCGTGAACGTCTACCCGAACCCCACCGCCCAGTTCACCATTGGGAACACGCAGGGGTGCCATCCCTTCACCGCCGACCTGACCAACCTGTCCACCGGCGGGGACCAGTTCACCTGGACCTATGGTGATGGCGCGACCTCTGACACGAGCAGCTGGGTCCATGCACACACATGGCACAACTACTCGGGTCCGGGCGCTGTGCAGCGCACGGTGACACTGACCGTGAGCACCGACCACGGATGCACGAGCACGATGACATTGTCGGTGGAAGTGCATCCGGACATCACCGCCGCGTTCGTGGCTGACAGCGTGGGATGCGCACCGCTGCCGTTGCAGTTCGCGAATGTATCCTCCGGTGCAGCCACGTATGCCTGGGCCTTCGGGGATGGACAGTACAGCGCACAGGCCAGCCCGGCGCATACCTACTTCAACCAAGGGCTCACCGAGGTCACCTTCCATCCGATGCTCATCGCCACGTCGTCCTTCGGATGCGTGGATACGGCCACGGCGCCGGTGCGTGTCCTGCCCCAGCCGTTGGCACAGTTCGTGCCGGGCATGGAGGCGGGTTGCCAGCCGCTCACTATCCCCTTCCAGGAACTCAGCATCGGCGCGGTCCAGCTGGACTGGAGCTTTGGTGATGGCGCCACCTTGTCCGCTGGGCCGGGGAACGTGAGCCACAGCTATGCGCACAGTGCTGCGGCCCCGGTCACCTTCACGGTGGAGCTGCTCGCCACCTCGGACCAGGGCTGTTCGGACACCACCTCTGCGACGATCGATGTCTATCCGGCGGTGCAGGCCCTGTTCACGGTGAACGAGGCGGGTTGTTCACCTGTGACGTTGGACCTCGCCAACCAGAGCACGGGTGCGAACAGCTACGTGTGGGACATGGGGGATGGCACCCTGCTGGTGGGCGAGGAGCCCAGCTACACCTACGTGAACAACACGGCCTTCGATGTGGTGCGCACCATCACCCTCACGGCCACTTCACCCTACGGATGCACCTCCACGATGACCCGTCAGGTGAACGTGTACCCGGTGCCGAGCGCATCCTTCATCGCCACACCCTTCACCCAGCAGTTCCCGGCCTCCACGGTGACGCTGACCAACTCCAGCTCACCGGGCAACTGGGACCACGACTGGTCGTTCGGTGATGGCACGGTCTCGCAATTGCAGGCGCCGGGAACGCATACCTACGGCACCTGGGGCACGTTCAGCATCACCCTCATCGTGAACGGCACCTTCTGCACGGACACCGCCACACAGGAGGTGGTGATCACGCCGCCGCTGCCCACCGCCAGCTTCCTGGGACAGGGCGAGGGCTGCGCGCCGCTCACGGTGGCCTTCACCAATACCTCGCTGCAAGGCCTGAGCTATCAGTGGAACTTCGGGGATGGCGGAACCAGCACGGCCGACCAGCCCACCTACACCTACAACGTCCCGGGTACCTACACGGTCACACTTACCGCATATGGCATCGGCGGGGGCGTGGCCACTGCGGTCAAGGTGGATTCGGTGGTGGTCCATCCGCGGGCCACGGCCTTCTTCGTGCTGCAGCCTGACGAGGTGGTGATACCCTCGCAGCCCGTCTTCACGTACAACCTCTCGGCCAACGCCACGAGCTACCTCTGGGACATGGGTGACGGTACCAACTACGACAGCTTCAACCCGGTGCACTATTACACCGAGGGAGGGTCCTATGACGTGACGCTGGTGGCGAACAACCAATGGAACTGTCCGGACACCTTCCGCTTGGAGGCTGCCACCACGGCCATCGCCAGCGGAGAGATCCAGTTCCCGAACGCCTTCTCGCCCGGGACGAGCGGCCCGACGGATGGCAGCTACGATCCGAATAGCTTCGAGAACGATGTGTTCTTCCCCCTCCATGAAGGGGTGGAAAAGTACCGCCTCGAGATCTTCAACCGATGGGGCGAACTGCTGTTCGTCTCCGAGGATGTCCACAAAGGCTGGGATGGCTGGTACCGCGGCCAGCCCGCCAAGCAGGATGTCTATGTCTGGAAATGCCATGCCACCTTCAGCGATGGACGCGAGACCGTGCTGAAGGGCGATGTAACCCTTTTGCGCTGACCACCATGCAACGTCAACTCACTATCCTGTTCATGCTCTGCATCGTGGGATCCCTCCATGCGCAGCAGTACAAGCGACCGCACAATCAGCTCCTGGACCAGGCCAAGGCCCTGCTGGCCCAGGAGGACTATGAGGAGGCTGCCAAGCTTTACAAACGCCTGTTACCGGTGGATAGCGCCTTCGTGGAGGTCTACTACGAGTATGGCGTATGCCTGGCGAATCTGCCCGGTCAGCGCGACAAGGCGGTTCCCCACCTGGAACGTGCCGTGCGGGGTGGGCACACCGAGGCTCACTTCGAACTGGCTCTGCTAAGGCACCGTTCACAGCGCTTCAATGACGCTGTGGACCTGCTGCACCGTTACAAGCAATTGCACTACCGGGCCGTGCGTGATCAGGAGGTGGACCGCAGGATCGCCATGGCCGTCACCGCCAATGAACTGACGCGTCACCCCGTGGACCTGAAGATCCGCAACATGGGCGGCACGATCAACTCGGAGGCGCATGACTATTGCCCATTGGTGACCGCGAACGGATCCACCATGTACTTCACCTCACGCCGCGAGGGCAGCATGGGCAGCGCGAAGGACCTCACGGGACAGTACTACGAGGATATCTATGTGGCGCATCACACCGATGGCATCTGGGGCTTCGCCAAGAATGCTGGTGCACCGCTCAACTCGCTGGTGCACGATGCCACCGTGGGTCTTAATCCGGACGGCAGTTCCATGATCATCTACCGCACCCAGAAGGACCTGGTGAGCGGGGATCTCTACGAGTGCCGGCAGCAGGGGCGCACCTGGCAGGCCCCGGTGCTGATGACGGACAAGATCAATGGGAAGACCCATGAACCCAGCGCCAGCATCGCGCCGGGTGGTGACGAGATCTATTTCACCAGTGATCGTCCGGGAGGCTACGGTGGTCGTGATCTGTACCGCATCCGCCGCCTGCCGAACGGGGAATGGAGCATGCCACTGAATCTCGGGCCCAAGGTGAACACCGCGTACGACGAGGATGCCCCCTTCATCCACAGCGATGGGGTCACGCTCTTCTTCAGCTCGAACGGTCACAATACCATGGGCGGCTACGACATCTTCAAGGCCACCCTGGTCGATGCCGACATGAACGGTTGGAGCGTGCCCGAGAACATGGGCTACCCGCTGAACACGGTGAACGACGACATCTATTTCACTCTCAGTGCGGACGGGTTCACCGGCTACTTCTCCAGCGAGCGACCGGGCGGACTGGGCATGCAGGACATTTACGAGGTGATCTTCCCCGGCAGCCAGCTGGACCATGTGCTGGTGCGTGGAGTGGTCGCGGATGCCATGGAGGAACCTGTGAAGGCCCGCCTGCTGGTGACCGATGAGCTGGGTGAGGAGGTGGTGGGTGTGTACAACACCAACGAGCGCACCGGCCGCTTCCTGCTGGTGCTCCAGCCTGGACAGACCTACAACCTCACCGTGGAGGCCCAGGGCTTCGAGGTGCAGCGCAGGGCGATCACCGCCAAGCTGGACCAGGACGGTGGCAACACCATGGCCATGGACATCGTGCTCGTGGCCAACGAACAACGCGAACGCCTCTCGAAGAATGAGTGAACGCTACGCTGCATCGGTGCTGGTGGGGTGCTGCATGCTAGTCCAGGCGATGGGCCAGGATGCGCAGTTGACGCAGTTCTATGCATCGCCCACCTACATCAGTCCGGCCTTCGTGGGCACCGGGCTGCAGACGCGTTTCGGCATGGCCTATCGGGACCAGTGGCCCTCCATCCCCGGTGCCTTCGTCACCGCCAATTTCGCCATGGACCATTTCGTGAGCGAGGTGAACAGCGGATTCGGCCTGCTGGTGAACCACGACCGTGCAGGGTCCGGTGCTTTGCGGTACACGTCGGTCTCCGGCCAGTACGCCTACGAGATCGAGCTGAAGCGAAAGGTCTTCCTGCGGCCGGCACTGCAGGTGGGCTGGGTGACCCACGCGGTCGATTACACGCGCCTGGTCTTCGGTGACCAGCTGGCGCGGGGCGGCACGGTGGGTACCTATGAGAACATGCAGGGCACCAGCATCAACTACGCCGACGTGGCGACCGGCCTGCTCTTCTTCACCCCGAAGTTGTGGCTGGGAGCCTCTTTGCATCACCTGAACCGCCCCAACCAGTCGCTGCTGCTCAATGAGGCCCGCGTGCCCCGGAAGTTCAGCATGCACGGGGGATATCGTTTCAACCTTCGTACACCCGTGATCCGCGAGCATCCGCAAAGCGTGGTACTGGCCTTCAACTACCGCGCCCAGGAGACCTACGATCAGTTCGACATCGGTGGTTATTTCGAGCGGGCACCGTTCTATGCAGGTCTGTGGTACCGAGGCATACCGATCTTCAAGCGCTATGCGCCCGGCTATGCCAACAACGATGCCGTGGCGGTGCTCGTGGGCTTCCTGGTGAACGACCTGCGCATCGGCTACAGCTACGATCTCACCATCAGCCGGCTGGCCACGCACAGCGGCGGTGCGCACGAGCTGACCCTTGGTTACGAGATCGCCCAGAAGCACAAGCGGCGCTCGGCCTCGAAGCGGCGCATCGTGCCGTGTGCCAAGTTCTGACCGGCGTCAGTCCTCCTTCTCGCTGAGCTCGAGCCAGCGGTCCGTCATCCGGTCCAGCTCGCTGATCGTGCGTTCCAGTTCGATGGAGCGTTCCATCATCGCGTGGTGGTCCGTGCCGCCTTGCGCCATGATCGCCAGCAGTTCCTCCTTGCGCTTCTCGAGCGCGGGCATCTCCTTGTCGATGCGCTGCAGCTCCAGGCGCTCGGCATACGTGCGTTTGCGACGCGCTGGGGCTGTGGGTGCGGCGGTCTCCCGCTCGGTGGCGGCCGCACTGCGTTTGGCGGCCTGCTGCTGGTCTGACCGTAGGCGCTGCACCTCGCGCAGTTCGGTGTAGCTGCCCACCCACTCCTTGATGAGCCCGTCCCCCTCGAACACCAGCAGCTTGGTGCAGAGCTTGTCCATGAAGAAGCGGTCGTGGCTCACGATGAGCAGGCACACGTCCAGGTCCGTGAGGAAGTCCTCCAGCGCATTGAGCGTGGGTATGTCCAGGTCGTTCGTGGGCTCGTCAAGGATGAGCACGTTGGGGTTGCGCATCAGCACGGTGCACAGGTAGAGCCTGCGCCGTTCACCTCCGCTCAGGGTGCTCACGTACTGGTACTGCTTCTCCTTGTCGAAGAGGAAGCGTTCCAGCAGCTGCGAGGCGGAGAGCGTGCGTCCCTTCGTCAGGGGGATCACCTCGGCGATCTCGCGCACCACCTCGATGATGCGCATGTCCTCCTTCAGTTGCAGGCCCTGCTGCCCGAAGGTGCCCAGCACCACGGTGTCGCCGATGCTCACGGTGCCCATGTCGGGCTTGCGCTGGCCGGTGAGCAGGTCGATGAAGGTGCTCTTGCCGATGCCGTTGGGCCCCACGATGCCGATGCGGTCGCCGCGCTTGAGCGAGTAGCTGAAGTGCTTGACGATGGGCTTGTCGCCGAAGCTCTTGGTGAGGTTGCGCGCCTCGATCACCTTGCCACCAAGGCGGTCGGTCTTCACCTCGATGCGCACCTGGTCGCGGTCGAAACGACGTGTTGCGTCCGCCTTGATGTCCTCGAACTTGTCCAGGCGGCTCTTGCTCTTGGTGCCGCGGGCGCGGGGCATCTTGCGCACCCACTCCAGCTCGCGGCGCATCAGTCCGCGGAGGTGCTGCTGGGTGGCCTCGCGCACCTCGTCCAGCAGCGCCTTCTTCTCCACATAGTAGCTGTAGTTCCCCTTGAAGCGGGTGAACTCGCCGAACTCCAGCTCGATGATCTCGTCGCAGACGTTGTCCAGGAAGTAGCGGTCGTGCGTGACGAGCAGCAGGGTCAGTCCCGGTGTGCCGAGCTCCTCCTCGAGCTGCTCGATCATGGGCAGGTCCAGGTGGTTGGTGGGCTCGTCAAGGATGAGCACATCAGGCATGTTGATGAGGACCTTGGCCATGGCCAGGCGCTTCTGCTGGCCGCCGCTCAGGGTGTTCACGGGCTGCTCCAGGTCGCGCAGGCCGAAGCGGAACAGCAGGCTCTTAACGCGGGCCTCGTGGTCCCAGGCCTTCAGTTCCTCCATGCGGTCGAGGACCTGTTGCATGGTGCGCTCGTCCGCTTCACGGGCCACGGCGTGCTCGTAGGCGCGGATGGCGACGGAGACGGGGTCCTCCTGGTCCAGCATCTCGTCCACCAGCGAGTGAGAGGCGGTCATGCGGACATCCTGGTCCAGATAGCCCACGCGGATGCCCTTGTTGAAGGTGACCGATCCCTCGTCCGGCGTTTCGATCCCGGCGATGCACTTCAGCAGGGTGCTCTTCCCGGTGCCGTTCCGTGCGACGATGGCCGTCTTCTGACCCTTCTCCAGCCCGAAGGAGATGTCCTTGAAGAGCTGGCGGGGGCCGTAACGCTTGGCGAGGCGTTCGACGGAAAGGACGTTCATGCGAAGGGCGGGCTGCGAAGGAGCGCGAAAGTACGATGGGCGCTCAGTCCGCCTGTTCCTTCAGCAGTTTGTGGATGTCGCCGATGAGGCGGTCCACGTCCTTGGCGTTGGTGCCGTCGTAGAATCCGCGCAGGCGGCGCTGCGGGTCCACGAGCACGAAGTTCTCGGTGTGCACGAAGTCGTCGGGTCCGCCATCGCCTTCGTCCATGGCCGCGAAGTAGGACTTGCGGGCCAGGTGGTAGATCTGCTTGCGGTCGCCGGTGAGCATGCGCCAGCGGCGCGGGTCGGCCTGGTGCAGGTCGGCATAGGCCTTCAGCACGGGTACGCTGTCGATCTCGGGGGTGACGGAGTGGGAGAGGAGAAGGAGACGATCCTCGTCCTTGAAGGCTTCCTGCACGCGGGCCATCTGCACGGTCATCTTCGGACAGATCGTGGCGCAGGTGGTGAAGAAGAAATCGGCCACGATGATGCGGTCGCCCACGTCCTTCAGGCGGAAGGTGTCGCCGTGCTGGTCGATGAGCGCGAAGTCGAGGATGTGGTGTTCGCCCTCGGCCCCGCGAACACTCGGATCCACCAGGCGCGGGTCCAGCTGGTTGGGATGATAGACGGGCAGTTCATCACCGGGCCGCAGCATGAAGTACCCGATGGTGACGGCGGCCAGGAAGACGACAGCGAAGCCGATGACGCGTGTGGCAAAGGAGGGGCCCGAGCCGCTGGCCATGTCAGAACTTGTTCAGGTAGAGCACGTAATCCACGGAGAGGATGGTGCGGTATTGGGGCCAGGCCACATCGCGCTGCCGGTCATGGATCAGGGCGATCTGGAAGCTCTGGCCCTTGCCGGGCGACCATTCTGTTCCCAACTTGTAACGGGTGCCGAAGTAGGAAAGCCCTTGGTATCCGGCCCAGGTGAAGAACTCCACGGTGAACACCGGGTCCAGTTTCCAGCTGGGAATGTTGTACCCGGCCTCGAACCGGTTGCGGAACACCTCGCGCTCATCCCCCCATTCCAAGTAGTTGTGCTGGTAGTTGAAGCGGTAGCCCAGCTCCAGCCGCTCGATATCGTGCGAAAGGTCGACCATGAGACCGGTCCGGTTGCGCGTGGTGCCGTCAGGCCGGAAGGCCACACGTTGCTCGATGCCCACGGAAACGAGGTCGCTGAGCTTGTACTTGGCGCCGAGGTCGATGTAGACCTGGCGGCCGGCGAAGAACACATCGGCCGAGCGGAAGCCGAGATCGGCGCTCAGGCGCAGGTTGCGGATGATGTCATCCCCGATGACCGGATGCAGGAAGGTGGGGACACGGCCGCGCACACCGATGCTCGTCCAGAGTTCCTGGCGGAGCGCCGGCTTGAGCGGTTCCTGGGCCCGGATGGCAAGCGGGAACAGGATGAGCGCCAGCAGCAGGTATCGCATCGGCGTTCCCGGCGTCAATTGTAGTTGCGCACGGTGATGCGGTCCACGCTCACCACCTCCTTGCGGTCGCCGATCTCCACGCTCCGGAAGATGCCTTCCGTGCAGTTGTCATGATCGTCGCACTCGCTGATGGTGTAGATGCGGTACTCCCCTTTGCGCAGCCAGGGGAAGTGGAATTCGCCGTTGGGGCCGGTGCGGGTGTCATCACTGGCGAAATCATCGTCCCCATAGATGATGTACACCCGATGCTCGGCCAGCGGGTAGGGGTCGTCCTGGGGGTTGCCTGACTGTGCGCTGTAGCGCTGCTCATATACAGTGCCGCGGATCTCGGCTTTGCCGCCTTCGCCGGGTTCCTTGTTGCAGGCCGTGAACGCCAGTGCCAGCATGGACAGCCCCAGGTAGGTGGTACGCATCGTCAACTTCAGGTTAAGGGAGTGCAAAGGTAGCCTTAGGGGCTCAGGCATAGATCCGCTCCACCACATCGGCATGGCGGGCCATGATGGGCTTCCGGCGCAGCTTCAGGGTGGGGGTGAGCTCGCCGGTGTCGATGGTCCATTCCTTCGGCAGCAGGGCGATCTTCTTCACCTGCTCCCACTGTCCCAGGCCTTCGTTGGCACGTTCCACCTCGCGGAAGATGCGGTCCAAGATGCGCTGGTCGGCGATCACCTGCTCGCGACCGGTGAAGGGGATGCCCTTGCGCTCGCAGTATTCCTTGAGGAACTCGAACTGCGGCACGATGAGCGCGGCGGGGAACTTGCGGTTCTCTCCGATCACCATGACCTGCTCGATGAAGCGGGAGGCCTTCAGCTTGTTCTCCATCACCTGCGGGGCCACGTACTTGCCGCCACTGGTCTTGAACATCTCCTTCTTGCGGTCGGTGATGCGCAGGAATCCCTCGGGGGTGATCTCGCCGATGTCGCCCGTGTGCAGCCAGCCGTCCACGTCGATGGTCTCGCGGGTCATCGCCTCGTCCTTGTAGTAGCCAACCATGATGTTGGGGCCCTTCGCCAGGATCTCGCCATCCTCGGCGATGCGCACCTCCACGCCCGGTATAGGCCGCCCGACCGTGCCGAAGCGGAGGCCATCGTTGCGCAGGTCGTTCACGCTGATCACCGGCGAGGATTCGGTAAGGCCATAGCCTTCCATGATGGGGATGCCGGCCGCGTTGAACACGCGGGCCAGGCGCGGCTGCAGGGCCGCACTGCCGCTGGCCACCACGCGGGTCTTGCCACCGAGCGCGGCCTGCCACTTGCTGAAGATGAGCTTGCGGGCCAAGGCCAGTTGCATGTTGTACAACGGGCTGCGGCCATGCACCTCGTAATTATGGCCCAGCTCCAAGGCCCAGAAGAACAGCTTGCGTTTGACGCCGGTGAGGGTCTCGCCCTTGGCCACGATCTTGTCGTAGATCTTTTCCAGCAGACGCGGTACCGCGGTGAACACATCGGGAGCCACCTCGCGGATGCGGTCCCCCAGGTCGTCGAGCGATTCCTGGAAGTGGATGCTCACGCCGACGTACAGGTAGAGGTACATCAGCATCCGCTCATAGATGTGGGAGAGGGGCAGAAAGCTGATGGCGCGCGCCTGGCTGTCAACCGGGAACCGGGTGCTGCTGGCCAGCACGTTGCTGAGGATGTTGGCGTGGGTGAGCATCACACCCTTGGGGCGGCCGGTGGTACCGCTGGTGTAGATGATCGTGGCCAGGTCGCTCGGGCGGACCTGGTCGGCGTAGCGTTGCAGGGTGGGGCGGTCGGCATCCTTGGCCAGGGCGGGGACTGCGGTCCAGTGCTCGGCGCCATCCACCTTGTCGAAGGTGTAGAGGTGGCCGAGCGAGGCGCAGGTGGGGCAGGCGGCCAGGGCCTTGGCATGGATCTCCGCATTGGCGCTGAAGATCACCTTGGCCCCGGAATGCTCCAGCACATAGGCATAGTCCTCCGCGCTGCTGGTGGGATAGATGGGCACGCCGATGGCCCCGATGCGCAGGATGGCCTGGTCCACGAGGCACCACTCGCTGCGGTTGCCGCTGGCGATGGCCACCTTGTCGCCCGGTCCCACGCCCAGCTGCATGAGACCGAGTGCGATCCGTTCGGCGGTGTCGATCAGTTCCTGTGTGCTGTAGCTGCGCCACTGGCCCCCTTCCTTGGTGGCAATGGCGGTCTCCTTGGGGTACCTGGCCAGTTGGTACCCGGGGATGTCATGCAGGCGTTGCGGCTCCATGGCCCCAAGATAACGGAGAAGCCCATCTCGGGATGGGCTTCTCCGTGTCAGGCGCTTTGCGAACTATTCCAACTGGCCTTCGAAGGAGACGGTGAACACCCGCACATTGATGCCGTCCTTGAAGGTGAACTTTTCCGTGATGGTGGCGCGTCGTTCCTGCTCCGCATAAAAGACCTTTTGCACGGTTCGCCGGTCACCTTTGCCGTTCACTTTCATGCGCACCTCGAAGGTGGCATAGACCGCACCTTCCTTCACGCTGCTGCGGTTCGAGTTGTGAGTGCGTATGCGGACCTGGGTCTTCACCCACAGCCCGTCCTGGTCCAGCAGTACGAGGCGGTCATCACCCTCGCTGCCGCGGATGTCGGCCACGGCATCGTTTCCGGTGATGGTACGGTCCTTCTCGGTCACTTTCACATTGGTGACCCGGAAGCGGGTCTGGGCATGGCTCAACTGGACCAACAGGGCCAAGAAAAGGGGGAGGATGTAACGTGACATGGGTTTGGCCTTTATTTTGCTTTCCGGCCTCAAGATACGTGCCACCCATTCAACACAAACCCACATTCATCATGACCATCTATCTCCGATCTCTGCTGTTGGGCGCCGCTGTGCCCGTGGCGCTGTTGCTGGGCTACAGTTTCCGGCCCACTCCGGCTGCAGAGGCCTACATCTATCGCCAGTTCTCCACCATCGAGAGCGTGGTTCCCGGCGGTCTGGGCCGTTCGCGGGTCATCATCAGCGATAAGGGCGACCAGGAAGTGGGCAAGGACCTGCTCAACTTCTACAGCATGGTCGGCATCAACTTCAAGAACATCGCCAACAACGACCGCATCATCGTGGAGACCATCAACCAATATGTCTCCGAGGGTTGGGAATTGCATACCGTGGTGACCGGCGTGAACAGCGCGAGCGAGGGAAAGGGTGGAACGGGCATCTTCATCACCCGCTACCTGTTCCGCAAGCCGGTCTGATCGCAGTTCAACGTACCAGTGGAGCCCCGGACACGTCACGTTTCCGGGGCTTTTTCATGCCATGCCGCGACCCGGCAGCCGATCGGGCCCGACCGCCATGCACGGCATCGTACAGCCCTGGGTGGGGGGCTTGTGCTACATTTCGCCCTGTTACATCCAGTTCCCTCATGACCAGAACGATCATTGTCTTGGCCGCCGCCCTTGCGGGTGTGCTGTTCACAGGCTGTTATCCGGACCAGCCGAATACCTTGGATGAGTATGACATCGTGTACACGAACTACTCGCCCACCTTCAACTTCCAGGCGCAGAACACCTATGCCATTCCCGACAGCGTGGTACTGCTGACCGGTGATCTGGCGGAGGGGGAGCTCCCCGAGAAGGTGGATCCCGGTTACGGCGACCCGATCATTGCACGCATCCGGCAGAACATGGCCTCGCTGGGGTGGACGGAGGTGGCCATCACCGAGGATCCCGATGTGGTGGTCCTGCCATCGGCCGTGAAGACGCTCAACGTGGATGCCTACTACTATGGTGGTGGGTACTGGGGTTGGTACTACCCTTATGGGGGCTACGGTTGGTACTACCCGGGCTACTATCCGACCTATAGTTCCTACACGACCGGGTCGCTCGTCATCCAGATGAACGTGCCCGGTGATGTGAGTGCCACCGACAACATTCCGGTGGTGTGGATCTCGGTGATCAACGGCCTTCTGGAAGGAGGCAATGCCAGCGTTGCCGCCCGCATCAGGGCCAACATCGATCAGGCCTTCAAACAGTCCGAATACCTTAAACAGTAAGCCGCCATGATCCGCAAGACCATCCTTCTGACCCTGTTGGTTGGAGCCACCATGTCGGCCCAGGCCCAGCAGAACGTCTATGTGTTCGAGTACTCCATGGGTTTTCCTACAGGGGACCTGCGGGACTACATCGACGAGCCTTCCTTCCGGGGCTTCAACTTCGGCTATCGCTACATGCTGGACGATAACCGCGCCCTTGGCCTGGACATGGGCTGGCAGACCTTCTTCGAGAAGAAGGACTACGCCACCTACACCGATGGGACATCATCCATCAGCGGGGTCCAATACCGGTATACCAATGCCTTTACGGCCAGTCTGCAGATCGATCAGGTGTTCAATGAGGGCGGTGATATCCGGCCCTTCATCGGAATGGGTGCAGGCACCTCCTACATGCGTCGCACCGTGGACATGGGCCTTTACCGTTTGGAGCGTGATCCATGGCAGTTCATGCTGCAGCCTGAGGCGGGCGTGTGGCTGTATGCGGCCAACGGCAATGCCGTGATGTTGAACTTCAGCTACTACTGGGGCTTTGAGACCAAGCAATTGGATGCACAGAGCTTCCTGGCGGTGGGCCTGGCCTACGCATTCGGCGATTAAGGTCCCTGGCGATCCGTTGAAAGGGTGGCCCGAAGGCCGCCCTTTCGCGTTATGGGGCACAGCCGAGCAGGCGTATCTACGATGTCGCGTACCATGGAGCTCGGTGCCTTGAACGCTGGGTGAGCTGTTCCTGGTGCGAGCAGCGAGCAGGTCCAGCGTTGGGCCTCGTCCGCTTGGACCGGTGAGACCAACCTTGACGGTATGCAAAAGGCCCGGAGCGTATCCGGGCCTTTTGCATGGTGGGGAGAATGCCGACCGCTTAGTTGCGCGGAGGAGCGGGCGGCGGCGGGGGAGGAGGAGGCACGCTGCCGGCAGGCGGCGCGGGTGCGCTGCTGGTGGGCGGGCGGCGCGTGGTGGTGCCACTGCGGTCGAAGGTGAAGCACAGTCCACCAGTGAAGGCGAACTGATAGATGGAACTGTAGGTGCTCACCCCTGCGCTGGCCCCGCCGGTGCCAAAGTAGAAGCCTCCACCAAATCCCTGGACCGGTGAAAGCAGTTGCGCCCCGGCCTTGATCCCTACGGAACTGGTGAGGTTGATCTGCAGGCCGAGCTTTCCACCAACGGCGAATTTGGTGGCCTCGTTGTCGCCGGTCATCCAGCCGCAGCCGACATTGATCCCACCGTAGCCGCTCACGGCATCGTTGAAGGGCAGGCGCCCAAGCCCTCCGATCATGATGTAGTGCAGGCTCACGTCATACGGGCCGAACTCATTGAACCCGCCACCTGAAAGATAACCCTGCGTCTTCTGCGTTTGATAGAGCAGCTCAACGGCCTTGTTGGGCCTGATATCGAACTCGATGCTGCCGCCGGCATGCTGGCCATCAGCGATCCGGCCTTCGCTGTAGGTGTATCCCAGGTAGGAGCCGCCAATGGGGAACCGGTCCTGAAAGGTGTAGCCTCCAAAGAAGTTTAGCCGTACGTTCTGGGCGTGAAGCCCGGCGCTGAGCATGGAGGTTGCGGCCAAGGCCAGCAGGGTGCGTCGCGTGTTGCGCATGAATGGCGTTTGTGAGGTCGAAAGGTAAGCGGAGGAGGGGGATCTGCGCATTCGGGTAAGCTTCGCGGCTGTGGTCGGGACCATGCCTTGTTCTCTCCTTGATCCGCTGCGGGCGGTGTTCACGGGGCAGCTTTGGAAGGCCAGGCGCAGTGCACCGGTCCTTGGGTTCGGAGAGCATCACCCCATACGACCATCGAGGTCGCCTTCAGAACGCATAGCCCAATTTGATGCCGTAGCGGTAGCCCAGGCTGTTCCGGTCAATGGTGGTGCTGCCAGTGGTGGCGAGGTCGATGCGCAGTTCGGAGGCATCCCGTCCAAGCCGGTCCTCAATGGCTTGCGCCAGGTCGCTGTAGAGCGCTCCATCGCCTTCCAGATCGGCCTCGACCTTCAGCTTGTACAGCGACCAGCGAGGGGCGAAGAAGATGGCATCGATCGCCAGCCTGTCATGCAGGCATAGGAACTGGTAGCCCACGGCAGGTCCGATGCCGAATTCGATGAGGTCGATCCGCAGGTCGGTATTGATGTGTCCCCCGGCATCCGTTCCCGTGGCGATGGCCGAGATGGATGATGTGTAGCGTGTGTTACTGTAGCGGAGATAAGCGCCAACGTACAATCCGCGCGGCGCAGGACGCTTGTCGCTTTTCTCCACGAACCACTTCACTTCCGGTGTCAGGTAATAGCCGGAGAGCTCACGGTCGGCCCCGAAGGTGATGTCCTCGGCGTTCAGGTCGAACAGCGCGCTGGGAGCAAGAGGCAGCATATAGCTCACCGTGATCGCCACCGACCAATCGGGGTTCAACACCCGCTCATAGTTCAGGGAGATGGCCTTGACAAGGGTGGAGGTGAGCCCCACTTTCACCACGTTCCTGCGCGGGATGAAGCCCGCACTGTCCGGCTGTGCGGCCAATGGCTGGACCAGGAGAAGTGCGGGAAGCAGGAGCAGGGCGGGGAGCACCAGGTAAAGGAAGGTGGAGGGCCGCATGGAGGACAAATCTCGCCCGAAATTGTGGAACGTGTGCGCCTTACCGTCCTCAATTCCCGGGCGCGGTGCTTCCCGTACCTTCGCCGACACGATCCGAACACACCATGCGAACGACCCTGACCGCGCTCACCCTTGTGGTGGGCTTGACCGCCGCCGCCCAGAACTACAACGACCTGGTTGAGGTGGTGCGGTCCGACATGCGCACCCAGCACCGCGCCCTTGTGATGTCCAGCCTGGGCCTCACGGAAGCCCAGAGCGCGCTGTTCACACCCATCTTCGATGACTATTCCGCCGCTTTGAAGAAGCATTGGGACAAGCGCATCCAGTTGATCAAGGATTATGCAGCCCGGTATGAGACGATGAACGATGAGGTGGCTGCGGGGCTCATGAAGCGCATGAGCACCTTGGAGAAGGAGGGCATGGCCTTGCGTGAAGCCTATGCGAAGAAGGTGGCCAAGGTGCTGCCCACCACGGTGGCCGCGCGCTGGATGCAGGTGGAGCGCCGCCTGAACCAGGTGGTGGAGCTTCAGCTGGCCAGCGAGATCCCGCTGATGCCGACCCGCCGTTGAGCGGGTCTTGACCTGATGGAGAAGGGGGCCTGTGGGGCCCCCTTCTCCGTTTTCAACCTTCCGTGAACAGGTCTTTCACCCGGGTCGAAAGGCCCTCCTTGTTCGGGTCATACATAAGGCACGGCTGATGATGCGGTCGGTGCGATCAATGCCTGCCTTTCTTCAGCAGGAAGGAGCTCACCGTGAGCATGAGGATCGCCCCGGGCAGGATCAGCATGTCCCAGCCCATCGTTTGTGCGGCGAAGATGCGCGTGAGGAACAGCACCAGCAGTGTCACCAGGAAGGTGTCCCACAGCAATAGCTTCAACTGCGTGTAGCTCTCCACGCGCATCCACGCGAACGAGGCGTCCTTCAGAAAGGGCAGGTCGCCGATGAAGAGTTGCACCAGGCCCACCGACACGATCAGGAACGCGATGGCCATGAAGAAGACGTCCACCGCCTCGAGGGCCGGGAGCAGTGGCCGCTCCATATCGGGTCGCGTAAGGAGGTGGTGATAGGCCTCGATGGTCATCCTCAGGCCACGGGCCACCAGTACCAGTGCATCCAGCACCAGCACAACGCCCATGATGGCCACGGCGGCACGGAGTATGAAGCGCATGCCCGGCAGGGATCACTTCTTCGGCGCGGCGGGAAAGGTCTCCACCTTCACTTTGAAGATGCGGCCGGTGAAGGTTTCGCGCTTCGCATAGGCCAGCACCACCGGGGTGTTCTCATCGGTGCCCACATCGGCGCTTTCGTCGATGCCGAAGGTGTTGGCGTTGGTCTTCTCGACCCGCCCCGATCCGATCGCCTGCCCGTCCATCAGCAGGGTGGCCATGCCACCGCCACCGCGCCCGCCGTCATAGGCGAAGTCGAGCACCAGGGTATGTTTGCCCGGGGTGATGGGCGTGGAGGACCGCACGGTGTAGTTCTGGAGCCCCACCCAGTTGTAGGTGTAGTGGAGCATGCCGTCCATCATGTAGAAGCTCCAGCCTCCGAAATCGCCGCCCTGCGCGAGTATCACTCCGCTGGCCTTGGCGGGCACCTCCACTTCGGCGGTGAGTTTCAAGGAGGTGTTCTTCACGTTGATGAAGGAGTTCTCGGGGATGCCACGCGCGCCGGGGTAGAGCAACAGTTCCGTTCTGCCGTTCATCAGGTCGGGACGGCCGGCCATGGCCGGGTCGAGCCGTTCGATGCTGCGGTCGTCGATGGGCAGCACGTGGAATTTCCCCGCCTCCTCCATGAATTTCTTTTTCAGCTCCTCCAGCTTCGCGGGCTCCTTGGCCGCGAGATCGTTGGCCTGACTGAAGTCCTCGTTGACATGGTAGAGCTCCCAGATGTCCTCCGTGAGCGGTCTGCGCGGCTTGGTCTCCCAGGGTGCCCGATGGATGGTGCCCGCGAACCAGCCGTCGTGATAGATGGCGCGGTTGCCGGTCATCTCGAAGTACTGGGTCTTGCGGGCATCGGCCGCTTTCCCATCGTTGAAGCTGTAGTTCATGGCCACGCCCTCGATGGGGCGCTGCTCGATGCCGTTCACCAGGCGCGGGGCCGGAACGTTCGTCGCAGCGTACACCGTGGGCGCCACATCGATCACGTGGTGGAACTGGCTGCGCACCTCGCCCCTGGCCTGGATGCCCTTGGGCCAGTGCATCACCATGCCGTTGCGGGTGCCGCCGAAATTGCTGGCCACCTGCTTGGTCCAGGTGAAGGGGGTGTTGCCGGCCACGGCCCAGCCTGCGGCGAAGTGGTTGTAGGTGTGCTCGGTGCCGAGTTCCTCCAACCGGCTCAGCTGCATGTCCAGCGTTTCCTGCACCCCGTTGAAGTAGGTGTTTTCGTTGTACATGCCGATCATGCCACCCTCCGCGCTGGAGCCGTTGTCGCCCACGATGTAGAAGATGAGCGTGTTCTCCAGTTCGCCGCGCTGCTCCAAGGCGTCGATCAGTCGTCCCACCTGTGCATCGGTATGTTCGGCGAAGCCGGCGAACACCTCCATCTGCCGCTCGAAGAGGCGCTTCTCATCCGCGGTGAGCTTGTCCCAGTCCTTGATCTCGGCCGGCTTCGGGGCCAGCACCGTGTTGGCGGGGACCACGCCCAACTGCTTCTGGCGGGCCAGTGTTTCCTCGCGCACCTTGTCCCAGCCTTGGGCGAACTTGCCCTTGTACTTCGCCACGTACTCCTTGGGCGCGTGGTGGGGTGCGTGCGTGGCACCGGTGGCGAAGTACATCATGAACGGCTTGTCGGGGGTGAGGCTCTGCTGGGTGTTCATCCAAGCGAGGGCCTGGTCCGTCATGTCGTTGGTGAAGTGGTAGCCCGGATCGTCCACCCTGGGGTAAACACGCGTGACACCATCGTACACCATGGGGTGCCACTGGTTGGTCTCCCCGCCGATGAAGCCGTAGAACTTGTCGAAACCGCTGCCGGTGGGCCAGCGATCGTACGGACCGGAGACGGAGCCTTCCCAGGGCGGGGTCTCGTGGTACTTGCCGAACGCGGCGGTGCTGTAGCCATTGAGGCGGAGCACCTCGGCCATGGGGGTGATGGACTGCGGGCGGATGCCGGTGTTGCCGGGGAATGCCGTGGCCGTTTCCATGATGGCTCCAGCGTTGTTGCTGTGGTGGTTGTAGCCGGTGAGCAGCGCTGTGCGCGTGGGCGAGCAGAGCGCGGTGGTGTGAAAGCGGTTGTACTTGATCCCGTTGGCCGCGAGCTTCTCCAGGGTGGGCATCTGGATGGGTCCGCCGAAGGCACTGCTGTGGCCGAAGCCGATGTCGTCGATGAGCACCACCAGTACGTTGGGCGCTCCGGCGGGCGGCTTCACCTCGAACCGGGCCGGGGCCTTCACGTTCCGGGCGTCCAGTTCGGTGAAGTTCGGGGGCTCGGGCTCGCGGATGGGAAGCACCGAGCGGTCCAATGCATCGGTGGTGGAAGTGGATTCAGGTTCGGTGCCCGTATCGGAGCCCTTCGGGGTCCCACAGGCGGCGAGGAGCACAAGTGCGGCCAGTGGCAGCTTCATCCATGCATGGTTTTTCATGAGCGATCGGGTGTTCGGTAGTTCAACGGCGGGTTAAAGGAAGTGAATTGCGGACGACATGTTCAGTTGGAATTGTCACCTGCGGCCTGTGAGCGTGAGCGGGGGGTGAAGTAGTACTTCACGCGCAGGCGGATGATGTGGTCCGTCGACAGGTCCTCATCGGTCAGTGAAACGCGCGAGCGTTGCAGGGTGTAGATGAGCTCCGTGCGCCAGTTGTAGGAGAACTTCCGGCCCAGTCCGAGGCGCACGCGGCTGCGGTTGGCGAACCGCTCGTTGAGGTCCTTGTCCAGCGTGAAGAACAGTTCACCATCCACGATGCCGTACCACATGGAGTCGCTGTCGTAGCTGGCCACATCGAGTGGGATGACCATTTCGGCGCGCAGGCGTGTACGCTGGGAACGGGATACGGCGTCCTCTCCAACGGTGGTGGACCGGCGCGTTTCGTAGCGCAGGTTGAGGCGCAGTTGCACACGCTGGAACGGGGTGAAGGTGTACTTCATGCCCAGTTGCGCGCGCAATTCCTCCGTGTCGAGCCCGGTGCGCTGGTTGGTATAGGAGTAGGGCAGCCCGAACATGAAGCTCCAGTGGGCCGTGGGGCTGGCCTCCAGTGAAGGGCTGATGTTGAAGCTGGTCCAGCGGTCCAGGTCGGACAGCAGGGTCTGGTAGCTTAGTTCGCACTCGGCCATGTAGTAACTGCCGAAGGACCGGCCCAGGATGCCATCGGTCCAGAGCTGGGTGTTGGTGGGTTGTGCCATGGCCGTGCTGGTGAGGCAGGCGGCAAGTGCCAGTGCACTGGTGCGGTGGAGGCGTTCCGGTCGCTGGTGCATGGATTGCGTGGTTCAATGGGCCGGGGGCGACATCACACATCGGAAGCCCACATGGCTCATGCCGCTGTCTGGCGTGCTGCCCTGCCGGGCACTGGGCCGGTAGCGCCAGCAATAGGTGTCGTGGCAGAGGAAGCTGCCGCCGCGTTGGGCGCGCAGTGGTTCATATGGGCGACCGGGATCGTTGCTTTTGGACGGGCCCTGTGGGTCCACCACCACCTGCCCGGCCCGGCGCGCATACGCCTGCATGTCCAGCCAGTCGCTGCACCATTCCCACACGTTGCCGGCCATGTCGTACAGGCCGTACCCGTTGGGTGCATAGCGTCCCACCGGTGCCGTGCGCGCGTAGCCGTCCTTCGCGGTGTTCACCTGTGGAAAGGCGCCCTGCCAGCTGTTGCATTTCACCAGGTTGTCGGTGGGGTGCTCGGTGCCCCAGCTGTAGGGCTGCTGCTCCACGCCACCACGCGCCGCGCGTTCCCATTCGGCTTCGGTGGGCAGCCGCTTGCCGGCCCATGCACAATAGGCCAGGGCATCGTTCCAGCTTACCTGCACCACGGGGTGGTCCATGCGTTCGGTGATGCTGCTGGCCGGGCCTTCGGGGTGCCGCCAACTGGCGCCGTGGGTCCAGCTCCACCATTCGAGCCAGCTGCAATCATGCAGTTCCTTTCCCACGGGGTTGAACACGAGCGACCCGGGCACCAGGTCGGCGGGTTTGGGAGGCGGCGTGCCCGGCGGTACCTGCTTCATGATCTCTTCGAGCACGGGGGCCTTTTCCGCATCGGTGACGTAGCCGGTGGACTCCACGAACGCAGCGAACTGCGCATTCGTCACTTCGGTGGTGTCCATGAAGAACCCGTGGACCTTTACGCGGTGGGCAGGCTGCTCCTCGGGCCAGGCCAGCGTATCGTTGCTGCCCATGCTGAATTCGCCACCGGGTATGAAGACCATGCCGGGCGGCGGCGGACCAGCGGGTTGGGCGGCGTGCGCCTGTGGGTCCCTTTCGGTCGAACGCGGGGGCGCGTGCTCGCAGGCCATGAGCGCCACGCCCAGCCATGCCGTCAACGCGCCCATCCGCACCGCCATCATGGAGCAAGGATAGTACGGAACGCCCAGGCGCCGACCCAACCGGTCCCGGTCGCCCCATCCGCGCTCGGGTGCGGGCTGGGGCAGGAGGTGAGTGCCGCTGCGGTGCTTAACGATCTGGTCATTGGAACGTGCGCGTAACGCCGAACCCGAACGTGAAGCTGTCGTAGGCGGAGAAACGGAAGTCATAGGCCAGGCTGCCGCTCGTCTCCCAATGTCCGCCCAGGTGAATGGTGTACTCCAGCGCGGCACGCATCAGGGTGAGGTCTCCCTCCTTGGCAAATTCACGTCCTGCGCCCAGTGCGAAGGCCCAGTGGTGATGCGGACGGTAGGTGGTCATCAGGGCCGGAGCAATTGGGACGTGTGCGTTGCACCGTGGGAGCGTCCGCACCCGGCAGCAGGTTCTCCTCCACGCGGAAGGTCTCGTTGATCAGGTCGGTGTGCAGGCCCACCGCCCAGTGCGGCGAAAGCCAGTAGTTGTAATTAAGCCCCCAACTCGGCAGGGCCAGCCAGGTCAACTGGCCATCAGCGTTCACGCCCTGTGCCACGTGCGTGTGGGCCAGCAGCACGGCCACCTCATGCCGGGCTGGCTCGTCGGCGATGCCCTGCTCGTGCTGTGCACGAAGGCCCATGGTGGTCAGCAGCATCAGCGTCAGGGCCAAGCCCAGCCCTGTTAGGGGCATCTGTTGCATGGGGTCCGGTCCAGTTATCCGGTTTCGAAGGTCCAGGAAGAGGATCGGTTGTTGCATGACGTTCATCAGGTTCATCGATCGTCCGGCGCGGCAGGTTCCCCGCCGAACGGCGAAAGATCTTGCCCGGATACGAATGACGGTCAGCACCGGGTCCGGGGCCGGACGGGTGCGCGGTGCGCCATGCCGTGGTGCATGTGCATGTGGGCATGGCTCGCCATGGGGTGGATCACGGGGTGCTGTGTTGTTCCACGTTCACGAAGGGGAAGCTCAGGAAGAACTGGAAGGTGGAGTTGGTGGAGGAGATGTCCGTGGCCTTTGCGTCGAACACCTCGGTGAGGCCGAGGCAATAGCGCATGCGCAGATCGATGCCTTTGAATCCTCTGGGCTTGCTGAACACCACGCCGATGTCGATGGGAAGGGCAAGTTCCCATGGCATCACGCGGTCCTCGATGTCTTCCGTCACAGTGAAGGCATCTCCGCCCACCAGGTCGCCCGTGGTGGAGAGCGTGGCCTTGTTGAGGAAGCTCACCTGTGGACCGGCTCGCAGATAGAACCGGTCGGTGAGGCGGCGGTGCAGCTGAAGGGGCACATCGATGTAGGACAGTTGCAGTTGTGTGCTGTAGGAGCCCAGTGCGCCCGTTGGATCGGGGAAGGCCTTCTCGAAGCCCTTGGCACCCCTTGGTGAGACCGGCTTGAATTCGGGCGTGAATGCCCAGTTGTCGTTCAGGCGTACATAGGTGCCCAGGCCGAAATAGAACCCGGTGGCAGGCGTGGTGCCGGCCACTCCCGGTGTGCTGCTCAGGTTGAGGCCGGCATCAAGGGTGAAGTGGAAGTTCTCCGTGGCGGCCTTGTCCCCGAAGATGAGCACCAGCAGTGCGGCCTGCCCGTGGGCGAGCGGGGTGCACAGGGCGAGCAGCAGGCAGGCGGAAAGGGCGGCGTATCGCGGTGCCGGATGATGATGAGGGTCCATGGTGGGGCGGCGGTTGCGGCCACCGAAAGTAGCTGGTTGCGTGGTGCGGTGGACAAACGCCCGTGGCAGGTAAGGTGCCGCCTGTTGTGCGTGCAAGGCCCCGGCCCGTTATCGGTCATCGTGGTTATCTTCTGCACACCGGGATCGCCGTGTTACTCGTCGATCGCGGCCTCGGTACCGTGCGGCCCCTTCCCCACATCAAACTGCGTGTCGGCGCCCTGGTCATGTGGCGCGGGCAATGCGTGCCCATCGCCAACCGGCATGTGGCCATGGATTGCATCCGGTATGTCATTCTCACGAAGGATCCGCGGCGCGGTCTGGTCACCGATGTGAACGTTACCATCGGCCAGCTCATGGCCGAGCTGTGCGCGCATGCGCAATGGTGCGTGGGCGATCAGGTGGCGATCGAGCATGCCACGCGGCAGGTGCAGGCGCGGTGGTGGAACTGCCGCACGGGCGCGGTGATGTACAGGGTGAACGATGTGTACGACGAGCGCCGCACCGGCGGCCTGGTGGTGGACCAGCAGCGTCTGCAGCAGCTGGTGGACAAGTATGCCGAGGTGGCGTAGGGGAGAAGGGCTGCGCGCAACGGCAAGGCTCGCGGTAGCCTCAGGCTACCATTCCCTGAACCATTCGAGCCCAGCCGCGGTCAGCGCGCAGTGGGGCAACCAAGTTCAACCTGTCAAACTCACGCCACCATCCCCTTCAAGAACACCTCTACGTACTCCTTCATCCGCTCCACGATGCGCTCGCCGATCTCGCGGGCCTTCAGCACGCTGGGGCGGGCTTCGAGGCACTTGAAGATATCGTCCTTCAGCGGCTCCTGGCCGTTGAAGATGTAGGCATCGATGAGGTTGGCGAACTGCTTCTGGTCCAGGCCCTCCTCCTCGCAGAGGGACTGCAGGGCCAACACGCGTTGGTCCTCCCAGTAGCGCTCGAACTCGTCCTGCACGGTATCGGCGTCGGTGATCTTGGGGAGGTGTTCGGCGATGAACTTCTCGATGAGCTCGCGCTTGCTGCGTAGCTCCACCTCGCTGTTGAGCAAGGCGTGGATCTGCTTGCGCACCGTTTCGCCGCCGCCTGTATGCTCCTTCTCCTTCAGGCGGGCCAGCAGCTTCAGGATGTAGGCCACGTTGATCTCGTCGCGGTGCACCAGCACCACCTCGAAGTCGATGTCCTCCAGGATGCTGTGCTTCTCCTTGGTGCGTTGACGCTGAATGCTGTCGCGCAGGTCCAGGTACTTGCTGGTGAAGTCGGCGAACTGCTGCTCGGTGATGGCCAGGTCTCGCCAGTCGAACTCGGCGTAGGTCTTCAGCACGTTGTAGAGGCGGATCAGCTCGCGGAAGGCCGCCACGAAGGCAAGCTGCTGCTCCTCGTCCTGCAGGTCGTCCACCGAGCGGGGCGTGGGCGTCAGCTTGATCAGCTCGGCATAGGCGGCGTTGAACT
>Ga0315900_10002718_pt1 | contig 26603 bp, 27 predicted proteins | sample LakEriMetagenome_FD_203521 | JGI IMG/M metagenome (GOLD analysis project Ga0315900, IMG submission 203521) | Freshwater fungal communities from buoy surface, Lake Erie, Ohio, United States - Buoy 12 MA114 | ecosystem: Environmental > Aquatic > Freshwater > Lake > Lake biofilm | place: USA: Lake...
CGCGCGCATGAGGCAGCGCTTTTGCGCAACCCAGCAGACCCCGTGCGCGGGAATCCGCGCGGCGATGTCACGATTGTGGAATTCTTCGATGCGCGCTGCCCCTTCTGCAAAAGGCTGGCCGGCGAGATGGCGGAATTGCTGCGCAAGGATCGCAATATCCGCGTGGTGATGAAGGATTTGCCGGTGCTGGGCCCGGCTTCTGTTGTTGCCGCGCGCGCTTTGCTGGCCGCGCAACGCCAGGGCAAATACGGCGAATTCTATGATCGCCTGATGGCCTTGCGTGGCGAGCCAACCGAAGCCGCGATGCGCGCAGAGGCTGAGCGTATCGGCATGGATATCGCGCGCTGGCAGCGCGATATGCTGGACCCTGCCATACAGCAGCGCATTGACGCCAATTTGGAATTGGCGCGCGCACTTCGCATTGAAGGCACGCCCGCGCTAATTATTGGCGATGCCTTCATTCCCGGCGCGGTGCCGCTTGCGGATCTGGAACGCGCGGTCGCTGAAGTACGCCGCGCGCGTCGCTAAACCGCTTTTCTGGTCGCATTTTCCGAGTCGCCAAGTGTTACCACTTGGCTTGAAAATGCTTCAAAAACTACGGCGCTACAAAACCCGCCTTCTTATGGCTACCATCGCAATAAGGCGCCTTGGCGGTCTGGCCGCAGCGGCAGAAGGAAGCCTGCGGGGTGCGGTCAATTTCCTCGCCGGCGGCATTCTGCACAATCATCGGACCGGAAGCGCGGACCGAGCCATTGGGCTGAGGGTCCAGATTGACGGGACCGGTCGTGCCAGAGATATCGCGCCCTTCGCGCTTGGCAGGCGCGCCGGTCAGCGGAATGCCAGCCGCCTTGTGGCTGCCATCGCACCAGGGGCTGTTCTTGGAAGCACCGCAGCGGCAAAGCCAAGCCTCGCCACCCTCAATGGATTCGCCCTTCAGGGTGATCTCGCCCTTCAAATGCAGCGGGCCGCCGTCGCGCGTGGTGATGATGGTCGCGGTCATGATGCGTTTCTCCGTTCAATGGGTAGTCGGGAATGTGGTGCCTTACGCGGCGCCTGACCAGCCCGCCCCGGGATCAATCGGGAAAACCGGGCGCGGTAGGCGCTTCCAGGGGAAATTGACCAGAACGGGGCTGGTCAAGCCAGGCACATCCACTTCCAGAATGCGCTCATCGGGGAAGAATTCGTCAAAGCCGGCGCGGAAATGCCCGCGCGACTTCACCACCACAACCCGCGCGGCGGCGATATCCACGCCGAACATTTCCATCATGCGCGGTTCATGGCATTGGCGACGGAGGCTTGCCACCACCACGCGGACACCACTGCCTTCAAGCTCCAAAAGCGCCGCCGATCCAAGGTCAAAGGCGCGTCCGGCCATGGTGCCGCGCCGGCCAATACCCTTTCCATCAGATAATTTCAGGATACGGGCAGGGGCAGAGAAGGTCGCGGAAAATTCGCTGGGCTTGCGGTTGAAGGTGGCGGTGAAGCACGCCCCCTCCCCCAATCTATGCGCTTCTTCTGCCAAGTCAGGATCAACGAAATTGGCCAGCACCACGCCCGCAACACTCGCCTCATGCAAGGCACGCAGCACATAGGTAGTATTACCGCGCCCACCGCCGCCAGGATTATCGGCGACATCGGCAATCAATACGGGGGCCGCGCCCTCACCTGCCGCTTTGGCGCGCGCCGTCACATCGGCCAGCGACAAAAGCTTCGCCACATAGCGCTGCCGATCCGCCCAGGTGGCGCGCGCAATCTCCTGCGCTGCGGCATCTGCCAAAGCCTGATCCCCGCCGCGCGCGGTGACGATCACGGACATGCCGCATTTGGGCAAATCGGAAAAAACAAAGCCGCCGCAGATGGACGCATTGGCAATGCGCGGATCGCGCGCCATCAGCGCCTCACATTCTGCCATGCGGTCCGCATAAGGGCCGCGCGCCGTCAGCAGGCTGACCGATGGCGGTGTGATCGGCAGGCGCACAAAACCCCGGGCGAAGCGCTGACCGCCCAATGCTTCCCGCAACAAATCAGCGGCTTCGGCAGCGCGTTCGCGCATATCCACATGCGGATTGGTACGATAGCCGATGAAGGCATCAACAGCACCGATCAGCTTCTCACTGATATTGCAATGAAGATCATGGGTACAAAGGATCGGCACCACAGGCCCCACAATGGCACGCACCATAGCGGCCATGGTGCCATCACTATCCTCATCGCCGGTCGCGCTACTCGCGCCATGATTGGCGATATAGACCCCATCCAAGGGCAAGGCCGCCGCTAAACCCACGCGCATTTCGTCAAACGCATCGTTCAACAAGTTTTGATCAATGGGGCCCCCTGGCGGTGCTGCCATCACCAGAATCGGCACGGGCTCCCATGGTCCGGTTTCATCCATACGCTTGTAAAAGCCTGGAATCTCCGAGGGCAAATGGCTGACCGGCTGGCGGGCAAGGCGCGATATCGCCTGCCCCCTTTCCAGGCATTGCCGGGCGAAATCTTCCTTCACCGTGACGGGGGCGAAGGCATTGGCCTCCAGATGAAGGCCTAAAATGGCGATGCGTGGCGCGCGCGGCATTGGCTGAACCATTTCTGTAACATTCCCAAGGATAGACGTGTCGTGTGGGTTGTATAAACTCGTTCCTCAGAAAGATAATTGAGGGGAAGTTAGCTGGGTACGCAATCCACCAACACCGAGGCTGGGGGGAAGGCAGTTCCGCGTTTCGCGGTTGAGTTCGCCGCGCCCGATCTGCGCCCATGGCTTGGCGGCAATTGCGGCATTCAGGGCGTTTGGACCTTCACAGCCGCAGCACCCGGCCCGCATTTGGCGCTGGTGGCGCTGACCCATGGCAATGAAATCGCGGGGGCCATTGTGCTGGCCGAACTGCTTGGCGCCGCCATCCGGCCGGAACGCGGGCGGCTTAGTCTGGTCTTTGCCAATACCGATGCCTTCCTGGCCTTTGATCCGGAAAATCCAACCGCCACGCGCTATCTGGAAGAAGATCTGAACCGGCTTTGGGGTGAGGATCGGCTGCAAAGCCCCCGCGATTCGCGCGAAATGCGCCGGGTCCGCACATTACTGCCGGTCATTGAAAGCGTGGATGTGCTGGTGGATCTTCATTCCATGCTCTGGCCATCCGATCCGCTGATCCTGGCCGCGGATACGGATCAGGCGATCCGGCTTGGCCAGTCGCTTGGATCGCCGCGCCTTACCGTGGCTGATCCCGGCCATACTGCCGGGCGGCGGCTGGTGGATCATGCGCGCTTCACCAAGCCCGGCAGCAGCGCTGCCGCGGTGCTGGTGGAAGCGGGGCAGCATTGGGAAGCCTCGACCATTGGTGCCATGACGCAAACTGCGCGGCGTGCGCTTGGTCTTTATGGCTTAGCTGGTCCGGCGCCTGCCCCCTTGCCCGAGCCCCCAATCCTTGCGCGCGTGACGGAAACCGTCACCGCCACTTCGCACAACTTTATCTTCACGCGCGAATTTCGCGGTGGCGAAATCATTCCGGAAGCCGGCACCGTTATTGCCCAGGATGGCGTGCGGGAGATTCGCACGCCGCATGATGATTGCCTGTTGATCATGCCAACGCCGGTCGCGCCACGGGGACATACGGCGGTGCGCCTCGCGCGGTTTCTGGCGGCCTGAGACGGGCGCAGGGCTTGCGCGAAAGCCCAGGCCGCGCTTGCCTGCCCGCCTTATATGAATTTGGGGAAAACCAGATGGCTGCCTTGAACCTGATTACCTTTGCCGATGCGGCCGGAAGCCGCGCGGGCGTGCTGCTTTCGGGCGGGCGCGTGCTTGACTTGGCCGTTGCCATGCCACCAGCGCGCGACATGCTGGCCGTGATTGATGGCGGCGCGCCGATGCTGGCCGCGATCCGCGCGCTCGCCGCCAATCCGCCCGCCAATGCGTTGCTGGCGCTTGCAAGCGTGGCGCTGCAAGCCCCCATCCCCAAGCCGCGCCGCAACGTGTTTTGCGTAGGGCGCAATTACATGGACCATGTGGCGGAAGGGGACCGCACGCGCGGCATCACCAACAGCGAAGTGCCGAAATACCCGCAATTCTTCACCAAGGCCGCCGATTGCGTGATTGCCCCTGGCGCGAAAGTGCCAACCCATGAGGGTGTGACCAAATGGCTCGACTACGAAGTTGAGCTGGTGGCGATTATCGGCACAGCCGGGCGCGATATTCCGAAGGAAAAGGCGCTTGAGCATGTCTATGGCTGGACCATCGGCAATGATGTGACCGGGCGCGATTTGCAGCGCCGCCACGGCCAATGGTTCAAGGGCAAGTCGCTGGACCGTTCCTGCCCGCTGGGGCCGGTGATTGTGCCTGCCGCCGACCTGAACGCCGCTGATCTCGCGATCAGCCTGAAGCTGAATGGCGAACAACGGCAATCGAGCCGCACCAGCAAGATGATTTTCGATGTACCGGAAATCATCCATCAGCTTTCGGCCGGCTTCACCCTGCTGCCGGGTGATGTGATCATGACCGGCACGCCCGAAGGTGTGGGCTATGCCATGCAGCCGCCGCAGACCATGAAAGCGGGCGATGTGATGGAACTGACGATTGAAGGCATCGGTACGCTGACCAATACCATCAGCGACTGATTCCCCAATGGAGTTGTGCCTCAGCTTCGATAATGGACCGGAGCCTGAGGCAACCCCAGGGGTGCTTACGGTGCTCGCGCACCGCCGCATACCAGCGATGTTTTTTGTCATTGGTGAGAAACTCCGCGACCCTAAAGCGCGCGCATTGGCCGAACAGGCGCGCGATGCGGGGCATGTGATCGGCAATCACACGCTGACGCATGGCGCACCGCTGGGGCGGCGAAGCGCCACCGAAGCGCTGCATGAAATCTTGGAAACTGATGCGCTGCTGGGCAATCTTGCCGCGCCCGAGCGCTATTTTCGCCCGAATGGCGGCGGCGGCGCCTTGGGGGCGCATTTGCTGAATGGCGCGGCGGCGCGGCATTTGATGGCGACGCAAGCCAGCATGGTTCTGTGGAACGCCGTGCCCGGAGATTTCCGCGATGCTGATGGCTGGCCCGCCACGGCCCATGCAATGCTGCGCGCAGCATGTGAACCGATGGTGCTGGTGCTGCATGATCTGCCCAATGGCGCCATGCGGCACCTTGATCGCTTTCTCGGGGAAATCCAGGATCAGGGCTGGGCTTTCCGCCCCGATCCGCCGGCCTGCTGCGTGCCGCTACGCCAAGGCATCCCCGGGCCAGATTTCGCGCGCTATATCTCTGGCCCCTGAACGGGGCGGGCCGGGACGCCGGCTACGCGCGCGCCTGGGGCAATGTCATCTACCACCGCCGCTCCGGCACCAATCACCGCGCCCGCACCAATCACCACACCGGGCCTGGCCACCGCACCTGCACCAATCAATGCGCCTGCCCCAACCCGCACGCCACCGGCCAGCACCGCGCCGGGCCCAATATGCGCGGCTTCTTCCACCACGCAATCATGTTCCACAATCGCGCCGGTATTGATGAGCGCGAGCGCGCCAATCTCTGCCTCCGGCCCGATCACAGCGCGGGCGAGGATGGCCGCACCCTCAGCCACCCTTGCGCCATGGCCGATCAGGGCGGCGGGGTGGGTCAGGCTTGGCAAGGCAAATCCAGCAGCGCGAAGCCGGCCCGCCGCAGCCAGGCGCTGCGCATTATTCCCAACGGCCGCATGGGCAAGTGCAATCCCCTGCCCGGCCAGCACAATAAGACGGCTTTCGTCACCCAATACCGGCAAGCCCAAGACATGGCTTGCCTTGGGCGAAGCGTCCACAAAGCCCGCGACATCAAACCCAGCATCCGCCAGCAGCAAATCAGCAATCGCCTTGCCATGCCCACCCGCCCCCAGCAGCAGGATGCGCTTGCGTGTCACGGCGCTGCGCCAGGCCTGGGAAGCGCCGCAGCGCGGGGCGGCACGGCAAGGCCACCGGGCGCGGCATTAGGCTGCTGGGCGCGCTGGCCGGAAGCGTCGCGCGCCGGCATGCCACCAGCATTTTCGATCACACGCTGCACCCCGCCGGCCGCCTCGGCCGCTGCGGCAAAAGCGATATCGCCCCAATGCCGGTCCAAAAGCCCTGCCGGGATTTCATTCATTTGCAGAACGCGGCCCAAATCCTGCCCATCCCGGCGGGAGACGATCCAAAGGATTTCCACCCTTTGCATGCCCCGCCCCACTGGCACCACGTTGACGCGCCCATCGGCAGCAAAGCCCGCGCCATCCGCCACGTCCTGCGCCAGAATGCCTTGATCGCCCAAGGCTTCGCGCATGCGCGCGGTCAGGCTTTCATTGCCATCGCCCGGCGCACCGCGTACCGGCAGCAAATAAAGGCGCGGCGGCCCTGCGGCCATCAGCGCCGAGGGCGCCGAGGATTTCCGCGCTGCTTCGGCCCTCAGCAGCAAATCCGCCGCCCGGCGGGAAGCGTCATTGGCGACATCGGCCAGCAAAGCGGCGCTGGGCCTAGACCAATCCCGCGCGGGGATGGCGCTGCCCTCCGCCACCCCTTGCGGGGCGCCATCGGGGTCGAAAAGCGCATAGCGCGGCACCACGCGGTTGCCTTCCAGGCGCATATCCACGGCCAGGCGCCAATCCAGCGGCAGGGCGGCTTCGGCCACAGCCGGCACTTCGCGCTTGAGCAGGGCCTCCGCCACGGCCTTGGCGAAGGCTTCCGATTCGGTTGCGGTGAGCATTGCGGCGTCAGGGGTGGGTACAGCCAGGCGATAAGGTGGCGGCACCACAAGCCGGCCTGCCATGCCACCGGGGTTGCCCCGAAAGGGTTGCGGCAAGTCGCCACAGCCCGCCAGCGCCAAAAACGCCAACCCCACAAGGAAACGCCGCTTCATAGCATGACGCAGGTGGCAAGCATCGTCAGGAAGCTGAGGACCAGGAACATGACAAGATAGGGCATACCCTCTTCATGCCATGGGCGAGGCACCTCGGGAAGATCGGAGCCCGATTTCCCCAGGGCGTTTTATGTTCTAATCAGGCAGGAGTCTCCCTTTTCGTATCGGCCTTCACTCATCATGAACAATATCCCAGTAGCGGCCGAAAAAGCCGCGCCGCGTTATGATTTCAACCGCGCCGAGCCGCGCTGGCAGCAGGCCTGGCAGGATCGCGCCTGCTTTGTGGTGCCCGATGTGCCGCCCGAAGGCGCGCGGAAATATTATGTGCTGGAAATGTTCCCCTACCCCAGCGGCAAGATCCATATGGGCCATGTACGCAATTACACGCTGGGCGATGTGGTGGCGCGTTATAAGCGCGCGCGGGGGCATTTGGTCATGCACCCCATGGGTTGGGACGCTTTTGGCCTGCCAGCAGAAAACGCGGCGCGCGAACGCGGCATCCACCCCGCGAAATGGACCTATGACAATATCGCCAATATGCGCGCGGAATTGCAGCGCATGGGCTTGTCACTCGATTGGGCGCGGGAATTCGCGACTTGCGATGTGGAGTATTACGGGCGGCAGCAGAAATTGCTGCTGGATTTCTGGCGCGCCGGCCTGGTTGAGCGCAAGGAATCCTGGGTGAATTGGGACCCGGTGGATGGCACCGTACTTGCCAATGAACAGGTGATTGATGGCCGCGGCTGGCGTTCCGGCGCGCTGGTCGAGAAAAAGCAGCTCAGCCAATGGTTCCTAAGCATCACGAAATTCGCGCCTGATTTGCTGGAAGCGCTTGGCGGGCTGGATCGCTGGCCGGAACGCGTGAAGCTGATGCAATCCAACTGGATCGGGCGGAGCGAAGGGGCAAAGGTTCGCTTCAAGCTGACGGAAGCGACGGCTGATATTTCTGAGGTGGAAGTCTTCACAACCCGACCTGACACACTTTTTGGTATGTCGTTCTTAGCGGTGGCGGCTGAACACCCGCTGGCCGCTGCCGCTGGCGCGCGTGATGCCAAGGCCGCCGAGTTCATCGCCGAATGCCGCCGCATGGGCACATCAGAAGCCGCGATCGAACAAGCTGAAAAGCGCGGTTTTGATACGGGCTTTAGGGTCAAGCACCCCTTCAATGGGCAGGAATACCCGGTCTGGATCGCGAATTTTGTTCTGATGGAATATGGCACGGGCGCGATTTTCGGCTGCCCCGCGCATGACCAGCGCGACCTTGATTTCGCGCGTAAGTATGCGCTTTCAGTAACCCCGGTGGTGCTACCGCCCGGCGCGGACGCCGCCACCTTCAGCGTTGGCGATGTCGCGCATACCGAAGATGGCGTCGCCTATAACTCCGGCTTTCTTGATGGGCTGGGTGTCGCGGCCGCGAAGCGGCGCGTCATTGATAAATTGGAAAAGCTTGGCGCCGGCCAGGGTATTGTGAATTGGCGGCTGCGCGATTGGGGTGTTTCACGCCAGCGCTATTGGGGCTGCCCCATTCCCTTCATTCATTGCGATGATTGCGGCGTAGTGCCGGTGCCGGATGACCAATTGCCGGTGCGCCTGCCGGATGATGTGGATTTTGCGAAGCCCGGCAATCCATTGGATAATCATCCAAGCTGGAAGCATGTCGCCTGCCCGAAATGTGCCAAGCCGGCGCGGCGGGAAACCGATACCTGCGATACTTTCGTCGATTCCTCCTGGTATTACGCGCGTTTCTGTTCGCCCCGCGCGGCGGAGCCGGTGATTAAGGGTGCGGTGGATGGATGGTTGCCGGTTGATCAATATATCGGCGGCATTGAACACGCGATTTTGCACTTGCTCTATTCGCGCTTCTTCTCCCGCGCCATGAAGGAAGCGGGGCATCTTTCCGTGGATGAACCCTTCGCCGGGCTGTTCACGCAGGGCATGGTGCAACATGAAAGCTACAAGGGCGCTGATGGCCGTTGGCTTTATCCGGAAGAAGTTGACTTCTCCGTCACCGCCGATGGCACGCGCAGCGCGACCGTAAAGGGCAGCGCCGAGCCCGTGACGATTGGCCGGGTTGAAGCCATGTCCAAATCCAAGCGCAATACGGTTGATCCCGGCGCCATCATCGCGAAATACGGTGCCGATACGGCGCGCTGGTTTATCCTTTCCGACAATCCACCCGAACGCGATATGGAATGGACGGAATCCGGCGTGGCTGGCGCTTATCGCTTCACGCAGCGCGTGTTTCGCATTGTGGAGACTGCACTCCCCAGCCTGCCGCCCGCCGGCAGCGCGCCGGAGGAAACCGGCAAGGCTTTGCGGCGCGCCACACATCGCGCCATTGCGACGGTGACCGAGGCTTTGGAGACCTTTGCCTTCAATGTCGCGGTCGCCAGGCTTTACGAATTCGCCAATGCCATTGAAGCGGCGAAGGATGCGCCTGGTGGGGCAAAGCGCGAAGCGCTTGAGATGCTGGCGCGGCTTTCGGCGCCCATGATGCCCCATTTGGCGGAAGAGGTTTGGTCCCTGCTGCGGCCCGATGATGGGGCGCTGGTGGCCGAACTTCCCTGGCCGGAGCCCGATGCCGCGCTGCTGGTAGCGGAAAGCATCACCCTTGCCGTGCAGGTTTTAGGAAAGCTCCGTTCCACCATTGAAGTACCGGTGGGCGCCAGCGAAGAAGCGATCTTCGCCGCTGCCGAAGCTGAGGAAAATGTACGGCGCGCCTTGGATGGCAAGCCGATCAAAAAGCGTATCCATGTTCCTGGGCGGGTGGTCAATTTTGTCATCTAGACGCGCCCTTATCGCGCTTAGCCTGCCGCTGCTGGCTGCGGGCTGCGGCTTTCGGCCGATGCATGGCCGAAGCGGCCTGCGCGAAGATGCGCAGGTGTCAGAAGCGCTCGCAGCCGTGACAGTGGGGCTGATCACTGAACGCCAAGGACAATTGATGCGCCGGCGGCTGGAAGAAGGCTTGGCCCCTGCGGGGCGCGGTGCTGTCACGGCGAAATATGATCTGCGTGTCGGGATTGCCTATGGCTTTGAACTTCAGGGCTTTCGCCGCGATGGTTTTCCAAGCCGCGTGCGGTTCAACGCAACCGCCAATTGGTTCCTGTTTGATGTTGCTGCGCCGCCGCGCGAGGTCACGCGCGGCACTGAACGCGCCACTGATGCCTATGACATTCCGGAGAATCAGTTCTTCGCCGCCGATGTCGCGCGGGAGACGATGGAACGCCAAATGGTCGAGCAATTGGCGCAACAGATCCTGGAACGGCTCGCCATGCATTTCCGCAGGGCAGCCCAGGGCGCGGCGCCGGCCTGACCATGGCCAAAATTGAAGCGCGGCGTATTGTGGGCTTCCTGGCTGATCCGCCGGCAAGCACGCGTGTTGTGCTGATTTACGGCGATGATCTGGGGTTGGTGCGCGAAAGGGCGGATCAATTGATGCGCGCCGTGGTAGGCGATGATCCCTTTGGCCTTGTGGATGTGGCGCGCGATGCAGCCAGCCGTGATGCCAGCCTGCTGGCCGGTGAGGCCGCGCAATCAGCCCTGACCGGCGGGCGGCGCCTGGTGCGTGTGCGCGATGCAACCGATGGCCTGGCGAATGCTGCCAAGGCCGCGCTAACCGGTCCCGGCCCTGGGCTTGTGTTGTTGGAAGCAGGTGCGCTGGCCGGCAATAAGGGCCTGCGCCCCGCGTTGGAACGCGCCAATGACGCGGCGGCGGTGATTGCCTGCTACCCTGAAACCGGCGCCGAATTGGAAGCAAGCCTTGGGCGCATGCTGAAGGAACGAGGCGTTGCGGCAGATAGCGGCGCGCTATCCTTCATGGCCGCGCGGCTTGGCGAAAACCGCCTGCAAATCCGGCAGGAAGTGGAAAAGCTGGCGCTTTACGTGGGCCCCGCAAAACGCGCGACGGAAGAAGACGCCATCGCCTGCATCGCTGAAGGTTCAACGCTAGATCTTGACCAGGCGCTGCTCGCCGCGACGGCAGGTGATGCGGCGCTCGCGGATCGCGCATTGGATCAGGCTTTCGCGGAAGGGGCTGCGGCGGTGCAGGTGGTGCGCGCTGCCTTGCGGCATGTGCAGCGCCTGCATTTGGCAGCACTTGCGGTGGGCAAGGGGGCAAGCCCTGGCGATGCGCTTTCTTCCCTGCGCCCGCCGGTGTTTTTCAGAAGCCGCCCGGCTTTCGAAAGGGCGCTGCGCCTATGGCCGGCGCCAGCTTTGGCCGCGGCTGGTGATGCGTTGCTGGAAGCCGAACGCCAAACCAAAACAACCGGCATGCCAGATCAGGCTATTGCACGAGCGGCAGTCATGTCTCTGGCGCGTGAAGCGGTGCTGCGGAAGCGTTAGCGCGGATTGCAGCGCCGCAGTTGTTTCAGCCCGCACATTTAACCCCTTTCCCTTCCGGCCAAGCCATAGGAACATCACGCGTCTTAGAACAGGAGGAAGCTCTGTCATGAGCCTTGAACCAGGCCGCGCCCGGCCGGAACCAACGCCCGAAACCCGCCACTTCTGGGAGGGGCTGCGCCAAGGCAAGCTGCTACTCCAGCGCTGCGGCGATACCGGCAAGCCCTATTTTCCGCCGCGCCCCTTCAGCCCCTATACCGGCACGCGCAATGTTGAGGTTTTTGAAGCCTCAGGCCGCGGCACGCTGCATTCCTACGTAATCCATCATCGCCCGGTGCCGGGCTTCAAGCCGCCTTACGCGATTGCAGTGGTCGAACTTGAAGAAGGCCCGCGCATGATGACGAATATCGTTGAATGCCCGCAAACGCCGGAAGCCTTGGTCTTGGATATGAAGCTGGAATTGGCACCGACCAAGATGGATGACGATATCACCCTGCCCCTTTTCCGCCCTGCGAAGGAGGCTTGATCAATGATTCGTCCCGGTGAAATCGCGATTGTCGGCGCCGCCGAAAGCACACGCATCGGCGCTGTGCCCGATATGGCGCAAATCATGCTGCATGCGGATGCAGCGCTTAATGCCATGGCGGATGCAGGCTTGAAGCCTGGCGATATTGATGGCGTGGCCTGCGTTGGTCCCATGATGCCGCAGCAGATCGCGCATTACCTTGGCATCACGCCAAAATGGGTGGATGGCACTGGTGTTGGCGGCTGTTCCTTCATGCTGCATGTGCGCCATGCGGCGGCGGCCATTCATGCCGGCTATTGCAAGACCGTGCTGATCACGCACGGCGAAAGCGGCAAATCCCGCGTCAATGGCACGCCGCGTCCAGCGGAACCGCAAAGCCTGAATGGCCAATTCGAAGCGCCGTTTGGTCCCATGGGGCCGCCCACGCTCTTCCCCATTCCCGTACTGCGCTACATGAAGACCTATGGCGTCACGCATGAACACATGGCGCAAGTTGCCGTGGTGCAGCGCGAATGGGCGGCCAAGAATCCTCGCGCCGCCTTCAAGGACCCGATCACGATTGATGATGTGCTGAACAGCAAAATGATCGCCTATCCCTTCCGGCTGCTACAATGCTGCCTGGTGACGGATGGCGGCGGCGCGCTGATCCTGACCTCATCCGATCGCGCCAAGGATTTCCCGACCAAGCCTTGCTATATTCTGGGCAGCGGTGAGAGTGTGGAAACCACCATGGTGAGCCAGATGGAGGATTTCACTTCCTCACGCGCATTCCGCGTGGCGGGGCCGGAAGCCTTCCGCATGGCCGGCATCAAGCACAGCGATGTGGATCATCTGATGATCTATGACGCCTTCGCGCATCTGCCCATGTATGGGCTAGAAGATCTTGGCTTCGTCAAGCGTGGTGAGGCCAAGGATTTCATCTGGGAACGCAATACCGCGCCGGGTGGCAAGCTGCCGATCAATACCAATGGCGGCGGGCTTTCTTACACGCATACCGGCATGTATGGCATGTTCGCCCTGCAAGAAAGCGTGCGCCAGGTGCGCGGCACCGCGCCGGCCCAGGTGCCCAATGTGAAAATCAGCGTAGCGCATGGCGTGGGCGGCATGTTCTCCGCCTCAGGCACGGTGGTGCTTAGCAATCAACGTCCCTGAAAGGGGTTGCACATGACGGAGGCGGTGAATTTACGCGAAAGGGTGAAGGAACCGCCTTCGCCATTACTGGTGGAAAGCTATTATCGCGGGTCAGTCGCGCGCGCACAGCACCATGTCTTTCAACATGAGATGTGGGTGCATCTGGCGCATGGGCTGATGCTGGAACGCCAAGGCATCATCGTCCGCGATGCCATGGCGCAAATCCTGCCGGAAATCATTGCCATGGCTGAAGCCGGACCTGAAGCGGTGCCGGTGGATTATCGGCAGGAAGATCTCTATTCCTATGTCGAGAAACTCATCATTCAAAAACTCGGTCCCGATATTGGCGGGCGGTTGCATACTGGGCGGAGCCGCAATGATCTGAACGCAACCACCTGGCGGATGGCGCTGCGCACCGAATTGCTGGCTGTGCTGGGGCTGCTTGCTGACCTGCGCGAAACAATACTGGTGCGCGCTGATGAACACATCGCCACCATCATGCCTGGCTATACGCATGGCCAGCATGCGCAGCCCATCACCTTTGGTTATTGGCTGGCCTCGGCGGCTGATGCCCTGGCGCGTGACCATGAAAGGTTGATGGGCGCGCTGGCGCATTGTGATCTTTGTCCTTTGGGTGCGGGCGCGCTTTCCACAACCGCCTTCCCGCTTGATCGTGCCTGGGTTGCAAGCGCGTTGGGTTTCACCGCGCCGCTGGAGCTTGCCTATGACGCCGTGTCCTCGCGCGATGATGCGCTGGAAGCGGCTTCCGCCATGGCGGTGATGATGACGCTGCTGTCGCGCCTTGCGACCGATCTGCAAAACTGGGGTAGTTGGGAATATGGCTTTGTCGAATTGGCGGATCGCCATTCGGCGGTTTCCAGCATCATGCCGCAGAAGAAGAATCCCGTGGCGCTGGAACATCTGAAGGCAGCGGCGGCCATGGTGCAGGGCGCGCATCACGCCGCCATGGCCTGCACCAAAAACACGGCCTTCGCCGATGTGAACGATGCGGTGACGGCGGTGAATGAACCTGTGCTGGATGCTGCGTTGCGCAGCCGGCGCATCCTCGCTTTGTTTCAGGAAGTGATGCAGGGCATCAACCTGAATAAGGACCGGATGGAAAATGCGGCGCGTGAGGGGTTTGGATCAGCCACGGAATTGGCGGATGTGATTGTGCGCGAAACTGGCCTCAGCTTCCGCATGGCCCATAACATCGTTGCCATTGTCGTGCGCGATGCCCTGGCCGAGGGCCGCACGGCAGAGAGCATTTCAAGTGCTGCTTTGGATACCGCCGCGCAGACACTATTCGGCAAAGCCTTGAACATTCCAGCCGCGAAGCTCCGCGCCGCACTTGACCCGGCAGAAAACCTGATCGGGCGCAGCGTGCAAGGCGGCCCGTCGCCGGCAGCCATGGCGGGGCTTTTAACCCGCCGGCGTCACAAGCTGGCGCAGGACCGAGAAGGGATTGCTACCATCAATCAGCGCCTTGCGGATGCGCGGGCAAAGTGTTGGTCCGCGGCGCAACCATAGTCTTGCAGCGGCGGCTTATGTTAGGCTGAAGAGGAAACAGCGCGGATTATACTTGTACCGCGCCAACCGGGAGGAAGACATGAAGCTGACACGCCGTACTGCCCTGACTGCTGCCGCGGGGCTGCTTGCAACGCCCGCCATCGCGCAATCAGGCTTTCCCAATCGCCCCATTCGCCTGATTGTGCCCTGGCCGCCCGGCGGTTCCACCGATGGCCAATTGCGCGCCTTGGCGGAAGCGGGATCACGCTATCTTGGCCAGCAGGTTGTTATTGATAATCGCGGCGGCGCCAGCGGCACCTTGGCGGCGGCAGCCATGGCGCAGGAACAGCGTGGCGATGGTTACCTTGTCGGCCAATTGCCCGTCACCGTCTTCCGATTCCCGATGATGTCGAGCCGCCCAACCTGGGATCCGCTGCGGGATTTCACCTATATCATCCATCTGACCGGCTATCTTTTCGGCGTGGTGGTGAAGGCTGATAGCCCATGGAAAACCTGGGAAGAATTCCTGGCCTATGCCAAAGCCAATCCGGGCAAGGTCGCTTATGGTTCGCCCGGTGTTGGCACCACGCTGCATATCACCATGGAACGTATCGCACTCGAACGCGGCATTGAATTCTTGCATGTGCCTTTCCGCGGTGGTGCTGATAATGCGCAATCCCTGCTGAGTGGGCAGACCCAGGCGATGGTTGATTCAACCTCCTGGGCGCCTTTGGTGGATGGGGGTCAATTCCGCTTGCTTTGCACCTGGGGTGAGACACGCGCCAAGCGCTACCCGGATGCGCCGACGCTGCTTGAAAGCGGCATCAACATTGTCTCCACTTCACCCTATGGCATTGCAGCGCCCAAGGGCGTTGATCCAGGCATTGTCAAAGTACTGCATGATGGCTTCAAGCAGGCGCTGTATGATCCCGTGCATACAGCCGCGCTGGAACGCTTCGACATGCCGCTGATCTACAAGAACAGCGAGGATTACCGCGCTTCAGTGGCGAAGATTATCGAAGAAGAAGGGGCGATAATCCGTCGCCTTAATCTCCGCATCAATTGATCAGCACTGGTGAAGGCGGTGGCACCATCGCCTTCACCCCGCGCGCAACTCATCCAAGGCCAGGGAGACATGGCGCTGCACCGCGCCATCCTCATCGCGCAGTGACAGCGTCACGCGTCTGTTCGGCCAATCAATTTCCACCGTGCCGAAATTGATGCGCGGATAAAGCTCCCCCAGGCGATTGGGGCCTTGTTCCCGCGCATTCACAAATTGCCGGTTGATCCCGCTTGAGGTGATTTCAGGCAGCGGATAGGGCGTGCCCTGGCTTTCGCGATAGAGCGCACCGATGTGCCGATCACCGGATAGAAACACCACGCCGCCTGACCTGGTGCTGGCGATCAGATCATAAAGCCTCTGACGTTCGCGCGGTAGATTGCCCCATCTTTCCCAACCATGGCCTTCGACCACAACCTGGATGGAAGAAACAATCAAACGCAGTTCTGCCGGTTCTTGAAGGCATTGGCGAAGCCACGCCCATTGCGCTTCGCCCAGCATGGTCTTCGCTGGATCATCATCGGGCAAATAGCGTTCCCGTCCCGGCGCGCCGCGCGCATCGGTGATGCGCAAGGGGGAACGGAACCAGCGCGTATCCAACAGAATGATCTGCAGGCACTGCCCCACCGGTCCCAGCGTCAGATGATGATAAAGCCCGTCGCGCTGGCGCCTGATATCATTGGCCGGCACGCGCCAGAATTCCAGAAAGGCGTCCTTCGCTTCCTGCTTGAAGGGGTTTTCAACACCGCCATCATTCACGCCAAAATCATGATCATCCCAGATCGCAGTGTGGTGTTGTTGGGCTGCGATGAAGCCCATGAATTCCTCATGCTGGCGGGCACGGGCATAGGCTTCCTGCAATTCGGCCAGATCATGCCGTCGCACCCCGCCATAGACATTATCGCCGGCGAAGATGAAGAATTCCGGCTGCCAGGCGCGCACCGCGCGCCAGATCGGCTGCGGCAGCTTCTCATCGGAACAGGTTCCGAAGGCGATGCGACTGACAGCCCGGCCCTGCGCCGCAACTGGAGCGGCGAGCGGTACCAAGGCCGCCGCCGCCAAGCCGCGCCGCGTGATCATGGGCTTCAAACCTGCGGCACTTCGACCTTGCCGGTATGCAGCTTGAGCCGCGACATTTCCGGCGCATCCTGCCCCGCATCACGGAAGGCCTGCTTCAGCGCCGCCATATTCGGCGCAAAGATGCTCTCACGATTGCTGCTGACCCAATCGCGCGATTGCTGCGGCATAACCAAGGAACCTTGGAAGCGCGGCATGACCCAACGGGCGAAAAGCTCAAAGGACCGCATGGTGGCTTCCCGATCGGCCCATTCATGGGCGCGGAACAACACGCCCCCTGCCCCCCCATTGGTGAATCCCAGCAGCCGTTCAATACCCGCCGCCACAGTTTCTGGTGATCCGACCAGCGTTGAACCCATCGCCAGCCCATCACGCAGCGGGTCTTCGGAACGCATCGGTGGCCGGCCCAGGGTTTCGCTGAAATAGGTCAGCGTCTCCAAAGCCTCACCATGGCGCACATCGCGCAGCGCGCGTTCATCATCCTCAGCGCAATGCAAATTGACCACCAGGCGCCAATTGCGCCGGTCCATCTTCTGGCCATGTTTGGCGGCTTCGGCTTCCGCCATCTGCCATTGCTCAGCAAGGGATTTCGGCCCGCCCGGCAAGCCCGCGCCGAGTGAGAGCAAGCCAAGCCCATATTTCGCCGCCGCCAGCGCGCCCGATGGCGTGGTGGAAGACGCGACCGAGATTGGGAAGCGCGGCTCGGAATAAGGCGCCAGATGCAGCCGCGCCTCACGCAGCGTGAACCAATCGGTTTCCATCGTGACGGGTTCTTCGCAGGCCAAAAGCCGCGTGATGGCATTGAGCGATTCATCCATCCGCCGGCGCTGATGCGCCGCATCAATGCCCATCATGTATGCGTCAGAGACAAGCGCGCCCGGCCCGCAGCCCAGCATCACCCGCCCGCGCGTCATGTGATCCAACTGCACAAAGCGCTGCGCCACCAAAAGCGGATGGTGATAGGGCAGGCTGGTCACACCTGATCCAAGCTTGATATGCTTGGTACGTTCCGCCGCCGCCGCGATCATGATTTCCGGGCTGGCGATGGTTTCCCAGCCGGCGGAATGATGCTCACCGATCCAGGCCTCATCAAAGCCCAGATGGTCAAGCCATTCGATCAATTCCAAATCGCGCGTGAGCCCAAGCGTCGGATTGTCACCAACCCGATGAAACGGCGCGAGGAAGATGCCAAAGCGAAGGCGGCGAGGCAGCATGGGTGGGTTCTCCATCACATGGAAGGCGGGTCGCCCGCCAAAAAATCCTCGCCGCCATAATCGGCTGCGCGAGGCAGGCGCAGGATGCGCCCTTCAGGGGTCATGCCAATCTGTTCCGGCAGCACGGTGACCACGGGCGTGGCGCGCGCGGCGGCGAAGGCTTCCGCCACACTGCCATGCCGGGCGAGCTTGGTCAGGTTCATCCGCGTCGGGAACACAAGTTTCTTCGTGCCGGCAATACCTTCCGCCAAGGCATCAGCGGGCCTGATCCAGACACTATCCACGGCTTCCTGGCCATCATGCAAAGCGGCCTGATCTTCGGGCGCGGCGGCCAGGAAGAAATGCGTATCAAAGCGCTTCGGCACATCCACCGGCGTGATCCAATGCGCGAAATGCGCGAGGCCGGAAATCGCAGGCATCAGGCCGCGCGCGGCCAGCATGGCGGCGAATTCGCCCTCGGCTTCCGGCGCGCTGCCTTCTTCGGCCAGCAATACGCCGCATTCTTCCCATGTTTCGCGAATGGCGGCGACACGAAAAGCGCCATGCGCGTCGCCGCCAGCCAGCACCTTGTCAGACGCTTCAACCCGCCCGCCCGGAAACACCAAGGCACCAGAGGCAAAATCAATCTGGCGGTGGCGCACCACCATGAAAACTTCCATGCCTCCAGGTCCATCACGCAACAGCATAACGGTTGAAGCGGGGCGGGCGGGGGCGGCGGTGCGATCACTCATACGCGTATTGCAGCGCGCCCAGGGCTCCGCCGCAAGGTGCCGCGCTTCAGGATTTCGCCAAACGACGCAGATGCTGGGCCGCCGCGCGGCCTGCCGCCGCTTCGATGTCACGAAAACCTAGAACCAGAACTTCCCCCAGGCCGGTCAACCGCGCCCCGCCGCCGCCAGCACCGCCGGTGATACGTTCCACCACCGGGGCCGAGAAGGTCTGATTCAACTCCGCCACCAATTCCCAGGCGCGGCGATAGGACATGCCAAGTGACCTTGCGGCAGCACTGATCGAACCGGCCTCCGCAATCGCTTCCAGCAGCGCAATCTTGCCCGGGCCAACACGACCATCTGCAAAATCAAGCCGAAGCCAAAGTGCGGCATCCTTCATGGCCGGGGCATCACGTGCAAGGCATCACGCAGCAGGGAAACGCTGCATGCTTCGCCCACTGCAAGCGCGTTGCGCTGCGCGGCATGGCGCGGCAGGGCGAAGGTCAATTGCCGACCTTCTGTGTCGCCCACATCCAGGGTCACCCGCATTTCCTCGCCCATGGCCAGTAGCGCGGTGATGGTGCCGGAAACCGGGTTCTCCCTCTCGCCGGCCGAGGGTCTGCCACGCCGATGCAGCACCACCCCACCCGCGCCAATCAGCCAATCAACGGCGGTGCCCGGCGGCAGGCTTGGCATGGGCGCGGCTTCCAGCACTTGATCACCCCAGCGCAGCCGCGTCAGGCCATCTTCATGTGCCAGGATCACGCCGGCAAAAAGATTGCGCAGATCAAGCAGCCGCGCGACCTCGGCCGAGGCCGGGCGGGCCAGCATTTCCACAGGCGGCGCGGTTTGCAGCCCCCTGCCCCGATGCACCAGCAGCATTCGGTCCGCGAGTGACGCTGCCTCATCCAAATCATGCGTTACCAGGATAATGGGGATGGAAAGCCCCTGACGCAGATTGGCCAATTCCACCTGTAAGCGCCGCCGCGTGGCGCGGTCCACGGCGCTGAAGGGTTCATCCAGCAGCAGCACGGCCGGGTCACGCGCCAAAGCCCGCGCCACCGCAACGCGTTGTTGCTGCCCGCCGGAAAGCTCCGCCGGGCGGCGCTGCTCAAGCCCCGCAAGATGCACGCGCGCCAGCAGGGCGGCGGCGCGTTCGGCACGTGATGCAGCGGGCAAATGGCCCATGGCGGCCATGACATTGCCAAGCGCTGTCATATGCGGAAATAGCGCGTAATCCTGAAACACCAGCCCCACGCGGCGCCGATGCGCTGGCACATCAAGCGCGCGGGTGGTGTCGAGCCAAACTTGCCCATCACAGATCACGCTGCCGCTGGCGGGATGATGCAGGCCGGCAATAGCGCGCAGCGTGGTTGATTTGCCAGCGCCTGACGGGCCGATAATCGCCAATAATTCCCCCGGCGCACAATCAAACGCGATATCGAGTGCGATGGGTGTGGCCGCCTTCAGGCGTACGGAAAGCCCAGCCTCAGTCATGGCGGCGGCGCCCGATCCCGCGCGTGAGTCGCTGCACCAGCAGTAGCGACACAAGGCAGATCACCAGCAGCAGGGCGGACATGCTGGCGGCAGCGGCATCATCAAAAGCCTGCACGCGATCATAAATGGCAATGGCGGCGGTGCGGGTTTCGCCGGGAATGGCGCCACCCACCATCAGCACCACACCGAATTCACCAAGCGTATGGGCGAAAGTCAGCACAATGGCGGTGGCAATGCCGGGCCAAGCCAAGGGCAGTTCAACGCGCCAGAACACTGCCCAGGGCGCCATACCGGAAGTCGCCCCCGCTTCGCGCAGATTGGCCGGAATGGCAGCAAAAGCGTTCTGAATCGGCTGCACCGCGAAGGGGATATTGGCGATGGCACTCGCCAGCAGCAGCCCTTCAAAGGAAAAGGCCAGCGTGCGGCCAAAAAGCGCTTGGAAAGCGCCGCCAAGCCAGGTGCCGGCGCCAAAGGCCGCCAGCAAATAAAAGCCGAGCACGGTTGGCGGCAGCACCAAAGGCAGCGCCACCGCCGCCTCAACCAAGCCCCGCCCGCGAAAGCGCCTCAGCGCCAGGAAGCGGCCGAGCCAAAGTGCCAAGGGTAACAGGATCACCACCGTGCCAAGGCCAAGCCAGAGCGAAAGACGAAAGGCGGGCCAATCCATGCTTCAGGGCGCCTGCAAGCCATGGCGCGCGAAAACCTCCGCGGCCTGGGGGGAAAGCAACCAGGCCTGCAAACGCAACGCCGCTTCACTGCCGCGCTTGGTCAGGGCCAGGCGATGGCGGAGCGGTTCATGCAAATCCTCGGGCACCAGGCTGAAGCTGCCGCGCGCCGAGAGCGCGGGGGACAGCGCGAGCGAATGCGCAACAAGGCCGCCAATCGCGCCCTCGGTTGTGGCGAATTGCGCTGCCTGGGCGATGCTGGTGCCGAAAACCAGGTGCGGGCGCAGCGCCTCCCATAGATCAAGCCGACGCAAGGCTTGTTCCGCAGCACGGCCATAGGGGGCGATTTCCGGATTGGCGATGGCGAAGCGCTGCACGCGCCCTGCCGCCAGCAAGGGGCGGAGCGCTTCCAGCCCGCCAGCGGGGTCAAGCGCCGACCCGCGTGGCGCAAATAGCGCAAGCCGCCCCACCGCAAAGACGTGGCCCGCATCGCGTGTATGTCCCGCTTCGGCAAGTTTCTGGATGCTGATCTCATCCGCCGCAAGCAGCATTTCAAATGGCGCACCCTGCACGATTTGCCGCGCCAGATTGCCACTGGCGCCATAGGCGAAGCGCGGCGCAATGCCGGTTTGGGCGGCAATGATTGCGGCGGCTTCCTCCAGCGCTGGCTGCAGGGCGGCGGCAGCCGCGATCAGGGGACGCTCCACCCCAAATGCATCGCCCGGCATGCATGGCAACGCCGCCAAGGCCAGCAAGTGGCGCCGATGCATCAAGACCCTCCGTTATTCCCGTTTGGATATAACCGCGTCCGACCGTGATGATCAACCCAGCCCGGAAGGGCTGGACCGCTGGCTTTTCTTTGGTGATGCTGCGGTGAGGCGGGCAGGAAGGAAACGCGCCATGCATTTTATCAGCGGCGATTGGCAGATTGATGTGCTGATCCAGGGCTATCCCGGCAAATCCACGCAACATGGCGGCCTGGGCTGGAGCACGGTTGCGCTGATGCGCGGCCATGGTCGCATCGTGGTGCTGGATGGCGGCGGCTATGGCATGCGCAAACCACTGGTCGAAGCGCTTGGCAAACAGGGCGTGAAGCTATCGGATGTGACCGATCTGCTCATCAGCCATCTGCACCATGATCATGTGGTGAATTGGCCCATGTTCCGCGATGCGCGAATCCATGTGGGCCGCAAGGAATTGGCCTGGGCGCTGGGTGTCGGCTGGGGTGAGACCGCCGTGCCGGAACACGCCGTGGAAGCACTCAGCCGTTGGCCCACCATGCGATTGATGGATGATGGGCAGGAAGTGCTGCCCGGTATCACCGCGCATCTTTCACCAGGCCATACACCTGGGCATTTGCTGTTCCTGATTGAAGGCGCGCCGCAGGCCGTGGTGCTGTTGCAGGATGCGGTGAAAAACTGCGTGGAACTCACGACACGCACCACGGATATGACCTATGACCCGGCGGTCAGCCGCGCGACGATTGAAATGGTCTGGGAGATTTGCCGCACCCATCCGGGCTGCGTGCTGATCCCTGGCCATGACGTGCCGGTGATGGTGGAAAATGGCGTCCCCCGCGCGCTTTCCAACCATAGCGCCGGCATACGTTCCTGGTTCGGCAAGGATTTGCAGGACACGACGATGTTTTCCCTGGCGCAGCCTTCTGCCTGAATACGAAACCACCTGAAAGGATAAGATGATGGATCAACAGGAAGCCCATGATGCGCTCCGCGCCGAAGGCCGCGCGGTGATGTGGGAAGTGCTGGGCCGCGCCTATATGGAAAAGCGCGATGCCGGCACCAATCCCTTCAACGCAGCCGTGCGCCGTCTGTCGGAGGAATTCGCCTATGCCACGCTATGGCAAAGGCCAGGTCTTGATCGGCGCGAGCGCAGCCTGATTACGCTTGCGATGATCTGCGCACTCAATCGCCCGCATGAGCTTCGCATTCATCTGGTGGCCGCCTTGAATAATGGCTGCACGGCCGAGGAAATCTCGGAAATCTTCACGCATTCCGTGGCCTATTGCGGCTTTCCCGCAGCGATCGATGCGCTGCGCGTCGCAGAGGAAGTCTTGAAGGAACAGGGCAAGCTTTGAAGTCTGCTGGCGTGATCCGCCATGCCGGATCACGCAACAAGGCTTATCCGCCGCGCCGCGCCAAGGCCGCTTCCAGGGTGTTTTCCAAAAGGCAGGCAATGGTCATGGGGCCGACGCCACCGGGAACCGGCGTAATGGCGCCGGCATGGCCCACAGCCTCGGTATAGGCGACATCGCCGACCAGCTTGCCATCTGGCAGACGATTGATACCGACATCAATCACCACCGCGCCGGGGGCGATCCAATCGCCCCGCACCATTTCAGCCCGGCCTGCCGCCGCCACCAGAATCTCGGCCCGACGGCATTCCGTCGGCAAATCTCGCGTGCGGGAATGGGCAATGGTCACGGTGCAATCCGCCCCCAGAAGCAATTGCGCCATGGGCCGCCCAACAATCTGCGACCTTCCTAGCACCAAGGCCCGCGCGCCGCGTAGCGCCACGCCCGATGCCGCCAGCAGGTGCATCACCCCGCGCGGCGTGCAGGGCACCAAACCAGGTTCCCCCGCCGCCAGCCGCCCGGCATTCAGCGGGTGAAAGCCATCCACATCCTTGGACGGGTCCACAGCGGCAATCGCCGCCTCTGCACGGATATGGCCAGGCAAGGGCAGCTGTACCAGAATGCCATCCACGGCAGGATCAGCATTCAACCTAGCGATTTCCGCAAGTAGCGCGGCTTCGGTCGTGTTTTCCGGCAAATGAATGGTCGCGCTGTCAAACCCAGCTTCCGCCGCTGCGCGGTCCTTGTTGCGGACATAAACGCCGCTGGCGGGGTCATCGCCCACGCGCACCACACGCAGGCCTGGCTTGAAAGAAAGTGTGGCGATGCGCTGGGCCAAGCCGGCGCGCAGTCTTGCCCCAAGCGCCTTGCCATCAAGAATGCGTGCGGTCATGCCAGAGCCTCGATCCGTGGAATAAGTAGGGAAGGTTTGCCCAAAATACGCAGCGTCTTCTCCCGTGCCGCCGCGCCTTGGGCCACCTCAACCATGGATGCGGGCACACGCAAAGCCGCCGCCAGCGCGGCGCAGGCCGCGCGATTGGCCCGGCCATCTTCCGGTGCTTCGGTAACCGCCAAGCGGAGCCTTGGCCCATCGGCGGCGGGTCGCAGCCCTTCAAGCCCAGGGCGCCGTGATTTGGGCTGCACCCTTATGCGAGCCAGGAGAGCACCCGCCTCCGCGCGCCAAAACCCATCATCGGCCAAGGCTGCTGCCCAAAAGCCCGTATTGGATTTCCGCAAGCAAAATGCGCCCCGCCTGCAGCAAAAGGATCAGCACAACGGGCGAGAGATCAATGCCGCCTAGATTGGGCAGGAAGCGCCGGATGGGCCTTAGTGCCGGTTCGGTCAGACGATGGAAGAAATCCGCAATGGCCCAGACCGCGCGGTTGCGCGTATCAAGCACATTAAAGGCAATAAGTAGCGATACCACCGCCCCGATAATCAGCGCCCAGACGAAAAGACTAAGCGCTGTGTCAATCAACCAGAATAACGCGTGCATGAAGCCTCCTGCCTTATCCGGGCGCTGTCGTGCAGCGTCGCGGCCCGGAAGGAATACGCCCTATATCTTGAAGAAGGGTTCAGGCTGCAAGTCTCCCGTTGAGGAAGGTTTTTTGGGGGCCTCGGCCCCCTTCGGGCACTGCCTTGACTTTATAGACCGCCTGGGGCAATCACCGCGCCCTTGGTGCGGGGCTGTAGCTCAGTTGGGAGAGCGCGTCGTTCGCAATGACGAGGTCAGCGGTTCGATCCCGCTCAGCTCCACCAAGCTTCCAGCGCCTTAAAGTTTTACCCCTGACGCTTTGTTGCGCCTCGCAAGATTGGGCTGCCGCGCCGTGGTGGATCGGCGCAGCCGGACTCGGCCGTCTGCGAAAGGACCAGATCGCTCAATCGTCCCTTCGCATAACCGCCCAGTCTGAGGGTCAGGCGCGCGCCGCGACTGCCAAGGCCGGTGTCTGGCGCGGCGGCGTCTGGTAACCGCGCGGCCCATAGCCAGGATTGGCCACACGCGGCAGCGCAGCGGTGGCGATGGTTTCAATCACACGGGACTGAAGCGAAATGGCGCGTTCAAGAAGTTTGCGGTTCTCGGTGCCAAGGTTTTCCAATTGCTTCGTCAGCATCTGTGCTTCTTCGCGCATGGCGCCATCGGGGCGCGTGCCATGCCTGGCCTGGGCCGCATAGGCCTGGGCGAAGGCATCGGTCGCGGCAATCTTGCTTTCGGCAAGCTTTGCGGCACGCGAAAGATCAAGCTTCGCCAAAGCCTCATTTTCCGCACGCAGGGCATCAGCCAGCCTTTTGCCGGCAATCAGTAGCGCATCCATCATGGTTGGGCCTCTCCCATATTGGGGGTTTGTGCTCCGTTTTGGCGGAGCAATTCGCGATAAACAGAATCGGCAATGCCGACACCGCCAGCCCGCACGGCGGATGCCGCGAAGGCTTCAACAAGCATTGGGCGCCACTGCGCCTCTGCCGCGCCGCCACCAAAGGAGGATTTGGAGACATCCACGGTGGCGAACATGGGCTGCAACAGGAACCCCAAGGCCTGGGCTTCAAAATCCCGCGCGGATTTGCGCATGGCAGCTTCAGACATGGCGCCGGCCTGCGGGGGTCGCACTGCGCGCTGCTGCGGGGCAACAAGATTGGTGGCGTCCAACATCAGCGAAGCTCCAGATCAGCTTGCAAGGCGCCAGCGGCCTTGATGGCTTGCAGGATGGAAATCAGGTCGCGCGGGCCAACGCCAAGGCTGTTCAGGCCTCGCACCAATTCCTGGAGGGTCACATTCTGGGGCAGAATGCCCATGCGACGATCGGATTGGTCTTCAATCTCGATGCCGGTGCGAGGCACCACCTGGGTCTGACCCTGGGCGAAGGCATTGGGCTGGCTTACCTGCGGGGTTTCGGTGATGCGGATCGTAAGGTTGCCCTGGGCAATGGCGACCGTGGAAACGCGTACCGCATCGCCCATCACGATGGTGCCGGTCGCCTCATCAATCACCACACGGGCGATCTGGTCGGGCTCAACGCGCAGCCTTTCGATATCGGTCAAGAAGGCCACCGGATCACGCCCATTGAGCGCGACAGAGACCGTACGCGGATCGGTTGCGACCGCGACATTCCGCCGCGTGGCATTGTTGATAGCGGTTGCGATGCGCCGCGCCGTCGTCAAATCCGGGTTGCGCAGGGAAAGCCGAACCCGATCCCGATTGGCCAGTGTGAAGGGGACTTCACGCTCAACAATGGCACCGTTGGAAATGCGTCCAGCTGTCGGCACACCGCGCGTGACGGAAGCGGCGGCACCCCGGGCAGCAACAGCACCAGTGGCAAGGGCGCCCTGCGCCACGGCGTAAACTTCGCCGTCCGCGCCAAGCAAGGGCGTGACCAGCAAGGTGCCGCCGGTAAGGTTGGTGGCGTCACCCAAGGCGGAAACCGCCACATCAATCCGGCTTCCGGGCTTGGCGAAGGCGGGCAAATTCGCCGTCACCATCACGGCAGCAACATTCTTGGTATCCAATTGGCGTTCGAAATCGCGTGTATTCACGCCAAGGCGTTCCAACATCCCAACCAAGGATTGCCGTGTAAACACCGCGCTTCTCAGGCGATCACCCGTGCCATTCAGCCCGATGACCAAGCCGTAACCCACCAGTTGGTTGTCGCGCACGCCCTCCATATCCACTATATCCTTGATGCGGATTTGGGCGGAGGCGGGCGGCGCAATGAAACACGCCGCCAATGCCACGGCGGTGAAGATTTTTGCGAGCGCTTGCGCTATACGGGTCAAGGTCTGTCTCCGGCAGCCACCCCGATCACGGGCGGCAGTCTCTCCGGGTTCAGCGCAAGGCCCGTGCCAGGGTTTCGCGGCGTCTTCGCCGAGTCGCATCGGCAAAACCTGCCGGGTCCCGGCTGAGCCTGCCGGGACAGGGCGGAATGAGGAGGTCAGATGGTCGTTATT
>Ga0315900_10002719_pt1 | contig 26601 bp, 25 predicted proteins | sample LakEriMetagenome_FD_203521 | JGI IMG/M metagenome (GOLD analysis project Ga0315900, IMG submission 203521) | Freshwater fungal communities from buoy surface, Lake Erie, Ohio, United States - Buoy 12 MA114 | ecosystem: Environmental > Aquatic > Freshwater > Lake > Lake biofilm | place: USA: Lake...
CTTCCACATCGGCTTGTGCGCCTCCTCGGGCAGTTCGTTATGGCCGTGCAGCGCGAGACGTGATGCGGCCTCGGCCGAGCTCAGGCCGTTTGTGGCATCAGAGGCGAGATCTTTGAGGATTTCACCGGACGGCTGCGAATGCCAGCGAGCGATGGGATTTGCAGGCATGCTTTCACCCTAAGCCGGTTCGACGGGATTGCCACAGGCAGCCAATGCGGTGGAAATCACCATAAGCATCCGACCGGCGAGCACTCTGAAAACGTGGCCCGTGCTTCGTTGGCGTTTGAACGGCTTTTTTTGCGCTGCCGCCGCCTCAGCTTTCTTTTTGCGTGCGATGCTGCAAGCTTGATCAACCCATGACGATCACCACCGACGCACGACCACCCCGCGCCCGCTGGCGTGAGGAGGGCGGCGCGACGATTCTCGAACTGGCCGGGGACTGGCGCCGCGGCGGACCCGAGGTCGAGGTGAATGGCGCGATGCCGGAAAAGCCCGTGGATCGTTACGAGGCGGGTGAACTCGGGGCCTTCGATTCCACGCTGCCCGCGTTTTTGCTGGCGCACTTGCGCGCCTATCCACGTCCAGACGGTGGCGCGAACTCGTTTGAAGGACTGCCCCCGAACCTGCGCGGGCTGCTCGAACTGGCGCTGGCCGTGCCGGAGGAGATTGTGGACAATGGTGCCGCTAAATTGGCGCCTTTCACCGTCAGGTTGGGAAAGCTCTCGCTCAAGGCATGGCGGAGCACGGTCGATGTGGTGGAGTTCGTGGGGCAATGCTCGCTTTCGGTCGGCAGGTTTCTCAGAGGACGAGCGCGTTTTCGCACGGCCGACCTGTGGCTCTCGGTGCAGGAGTGCGGCATCGAGGCGCTGCCGATTGTCACGCTCATCAGCTTCCTCATCGGCATGATCCTGGCCTTTGTCGGCAACGCGCAGCTCACGAATTTCGGCGCGAACCTGCTCGTCGCGGACCTTGTTTCGATCGCGATGGTGCGGGAGATGGGCGTGGTGATGACCGCGATCATCATGAGCGGCCGCACCGGCGCGGCGTTTGCGGCGCACATCGGCAGCATGAAGTCGAACGAGGAGATCGACGCGCTGCGCACCTCCGGCTTCGACCCGTTCGACTTTCTCGTGCTGCCGCGGCTGCTGGCGCTGGTGATCATGATGCCGGTGCTCACGGTGTATTCAAACATCGTCGGCATCCTGGGCGGCATGATGGTGGGCTCGTTTGTGGGCATTCCTGCGGTGCTTTTTTGGAATGAGACACTGCTTTCCATCACCATCACGACCTCATCTCTCGGCATCATCAAAAGCGTCTTCTTTGGCGCGGCGATCGCCATCAGCGGCTGCATGCAGGGCATGCGGGCGGGCAGGTCCTCCGCCGCGGTGGGCGAGGCCACCACGCATGCGATCGTCGCCGCGATCACCTGGGTCGTGGTTCTCGACTCCGCCTTTGCCGCCGTGTTCACCCTTCTCAACATCTGACCATGCCCGCCAAAATCAGCGTTCACGACCTCACCATGGCCTACGGGCCCACGGTGATCATGCGTGGCCTTGAGTTCGAGGTGAAGGACAAGGAGATCTTCGTCATCATGGGTGGCAGCGGCTGCGGGAAGAGCACGTTGCTGCGGCATCTCGTCGGCCTCATGGAGCCCGCGCAGGGACGCATCCTCTATGACGGCGAGGACTTCACCGCGGCGCCCGCCGAGGAGCGGGGGAGGTTCATCCATCGCTTCGGCGTGATGTATCAGTGGGGCGCGCTGTGGTCGTCGCTCACCCTCGGGGAGAACATCGCGATGCTGATCGAGGAGGCGGGCAAGCTGCCGCCGAAGACCGTGCGCGACCTCGTCGCCTACAAGCTCGCGCTCGTCGGCCTCGCCGGTTACGAGGACTACTATCCCGCGCAGTTGAGCGGCGGCATGAAGAAGCGCGCGGGCATCGCCCGTGCGATGGCGCTCGATCCTGACATTCTCTTTCTCGACGAGCCCAGCGGCGGTCTCGACCCGCTAAGTTCGAAGCGGCTCGACGATCTCATCCTCCGCCTGCGGGAAACGCAGGGCTGCACCATCGTCATCGTCACGCACGAGCTGGCGAGCATCTTTGGCGTTGCGGACACGGCGTTGTTCCTTGATCCTGCCACGCACATGCAGGGTGCCCTTGGCAATCCGAAGCACCTGCGTGAGCATTCCGACAACCCGGCGGTGCGCCTCTTCCTAAACCGCGGCCTGTCCCCCAACCAACCGTCATGAGCAAAAAAGCCAGCCCAACCCTCATCGGCCTTTTCACGCTCGGCGGCCTGCTGATCGCCGGCACGGCGCTGGTGCTGCTCGGCGCGGGCAAGTTCTTTGAAAAGACTGCGCACATCATGCTCTACTTCGACAAAAGCGCCGACGGGCTCCTCGTCGGCTCTGAGGTGCGCTTCGGCGGCGTCCGCATCGGGCGTGTCAGTTCGATCAGCGTCCTGGTGGATCCAAAGGAGAACCGCAAGATCATTCCCATCGTCGTTGAGATCTCCTCACGCCAGCTCGCCGCTGCCGGGGCGACGACCGGGGGCGGCATCGATTTCACCACGGAGGCCGGCGTGCAGTCCGCCGTGGCCAGCGGCCTGCGGGCGCGCATGAAGCAGATCAGCTTCGTCACCGGCCAGATGAACATCGAGTTCGACATCGTGCCGGGTGATCCCGGCCTCGTCTTTGAGCCTCCGGTGAAGCCGCCCTATCCCGTGGTGCCCACCGTCGGCACGGAACTCGACGAGCTCATGCAGAGCATCAGCGACGGCTTGAAAAAGCTCAACAGCATCGACTTCACCGGCCTGATCAGCGATTTGCGCGGCACGCTGGCCAGCGCGAAGACACAGATCGAGGCCATGCGCATGAAGGAGATCAATGACAACCTCGCGACCATCACCGCCGATGTGAAAAAGCTCACGAGCGGCGAAAAACTCGGCAAGGCCATCGACAATCTCGACGTCGCGCTCGCGAATCTGAACGCCTTCACTGCCAAGGCCAGCAAAGGCATCGATCCCGTGCTCGCCGATCTCGAAAAGGCGGCGCAGCAGGCCTCCACGGCCTTCACCCAGCTTGAGACCGCCTCCGCCGACATCTCGAAGGCCGCGAATCCGCGCGCGCCGGTGCTCATGCGGCTGCAGCAGGTGCTTGAGGAGGCCGAGCACGCCGCCCGTGCCGTCAAGGAGCTGGCCAACGACCTCAAGCGCAACCCGAACTCCATCCTCAGCGGGAAGGAGAAGCGGCCATGAGATACGCTTCCAGCCTCCTCGCGCTGCTGCTCTGCGGCTGCGGCTTGGTTTTCCCTGTCAGGGACAAGGCTGTGCATCATCTGCTCGAGGCGGCGGCTCCGGAACGGCGCCTCACGGCCTCCACGCCTGCGATCGCCGTCAGCCGTGCCGCGCTGCCCGACTATCTCGACTGCGAACAACTCGTCACCCGCCGCGACGGTGTGCTTGTGACCAGCGATCTCGACCTGTGGGCCGAGCCCTTTGATGTCGCCATCTCGCGAGTGGTGGCGGGCAATCTGAGCCGCCTCACCGGCTCGACAAACATCCTGCCTGTCGAGCGCTTCACCACGCTCGAATACGCGCATCTGCTGGAGCTGCGCATCACCCAGTTTGAGCCTGACACCGACAGCACGATGGTGCTGCAAGGGACTTGGAAACTGCAGCCCGTGACGGGCGGGGATGCCGCCAGCCGCTACTTTCGCATCGCCATGCCGCTGCCGGCGAGTTCATCAACAGCCAGGGACCGCGTCAACGCCATGAACCAAGCCCTGCTGCGGCTGGCGCGTGAGATTGCGGCGGCAAAGTAGATTTTAGCACAACATCCGCCCCATGTGGCGCAAGGTCGGGCAAGCAGGGCGGGCCGATACCGGGTTTAATGAATAAAGGAGAACAGGAGGTCACCCAGCCATGTCTTTTGCTTCCATTCCCAAGAATCCCCACGCGTTGCGAGTCACGCCGCACCTCTTGGACTATGAGCAAGCGCGCGCCGGGCATTCGTGGGAGGCGCTGCGGGCGGACTTGCAGGGCCTTCCAGGCGGTGGGCTGAATCTCGCGCATGAGGCTGTGGACCGCCATGCAGGCGGTGCGCGGGCGAATCATCTGGCGCTGCGCTGGCTGGGCAAGGACGGCAGTGTGCGCGACCTGACCTACGCGGACATGGCACGCGCCTCGGCGCGTTTCGCGAATGTGCTGCGCAGCCTCGGCGTGGCGAAGGGCGAGCGAGTGTTTGCGCTCATGGGCCGCGTGCCTGAGTTGTATTTCGCAGCGCTGGGCACGCTGAAGAATGTGAGCGTGTTCTGCCCGTTGTTCTCGCAGTTCGGACCGGAGCCGGTGTGGCAGCGGCTGAGCCGTGGCGATGCGAAGGTGCTGGTGACCACGCAGGCGCTCTACGAGAAGAAAGTGGCCGCGTTGCGCGAGCGGCTGCCCGCGCTGCAATTCATTCTGCTGGCGGACGCGGCGGAGGATCTCGATGCCAGTGTGCTCTCGCTACCGAAGTTGATGGCTGCCGCCAGCGATGTGTTTGTCATTCCACCGACCAGTCCGGAGGAGATGGCGCTGCTGCATTTCACCAGCGGCACCACCGGGATGCCCAAAGGCGCGGTGCATGTGCATCAGGCGGCGCTGACTCATTTTGCCACGGGAAGGTACGTGCTCGATCTGCATCCCGAGGACATCTTTTGGTGCACCGCAGATCCCGGCTGGGTTACCGGCACGTCGTATGGGATCTTCGCGCCATTTTTGCATGGGGTGACGAATCTGGTCGATGAGGCGGACTTCGACGCGGAGCGATGGTATCGCATCCTGCAGGAGCAAAAGGTCACCGTGTGGTACACCGCGCCCACCGCTATCCGCCGCCTGATGCGGATTCCGGGCGAGCCGCGCGCACAGCATGATCTCGGCGCTCTGCGTCTCATTCACAGCGTGGGCGAGCCTTTGAATCCCGAGGCGGTGGTTTGGGGCCAGCGAGCGCTCGGTCTGCCGATTCATGACAACTGGTGGCAGACTGAGACTGGCGGGATCATGATCGCGAACTACGCCGCGATGGACATCCGTCCCGGCTCGATGGGAAAACCGCTGCCAGGCATCGACGCTGCCATCGTGAAGCGTGGGGAGCAGGGCATCCAAGTCATCACTGAAGCCGATCACGAAGGCGAGCTCGCGCTCCGGCCCGGCTGGCCTTCCATGTTCCGCGCCTACCTGCACGACGACGCACGCTACGCGAAGTGCTTTGTCGATGGCTGGTATCTCAGTGGCGATCTGGCGAAGCGGGATGCCGATGGCTACTTCTGGTTTGTGGGGCGCGCGGATGACATCATCAAAACTTCCGGACACATGGTGGGGCCGTTTGAAGTCGAAAGCGCGCTCATGGAGCATCCGTCCGTCGCGGAGGCGGGTGTGATCGGCAAACCGGACCCGCTGATCGGTGAACTGGTGAAGGCTTTCGTCGTGCTCAAACCCGGACACGCGGCGACCGATGAACTGAGGCTGGAGTTGACCGGCTTTGCCCGCAAACGCCTCGGTCCGGCCGTGGCACCAAAGGAGATCGCCTTTATCGAGAGTCTGCCGAAAACACGCAGCGGCAAAATCATGCGCCGCCTGCTCAAAGCCCGCGAGCTGGGCCTGCCGGAAGGTGATTTGTCCACCCTGGAGAACGACTGACATGAGCGCCCCACTGCCCAATCACGACGAAGCCCGCCGCCTGCTGTGGCAGATGGTGCGCATCCGGCGCTTCGAGGAAAAATGCGTCGAGATGTACAGCGCGCAAAAGATTCGCGGCTTCATGCACCTCTACATCGGCGAGGAGGCGGTGGCGACGGGCATCATCGGTCAGATGCGACCCGAGGATGCCATCGTGGCGACGTATCGCGAGCATGGCCAGGCGCTGGTGCGCGGCATGAGCGCGGGGGCGATCATGGCAGAGATGTTTGGCAAGCAGGAGGGTTGCGCGCGTGGTCGCGGCGGCTCGATGCACCTGTTTGACGCGAAGACACGCTTCTGCGGCGGCAATGCGATCGTTGGTGGCGGTCTGCCGCTGGCCGTCGGCCTGGCGCTGGCGGACAAGATGCAGAACCGCAAGGCGGTGACCGCCTGTTTTTTCGGCGAGGGGGCGGTGGCCGAGGGCGAGTTTCACGAGTCGCTGAACCTTGCCGCGCTGTGGAAGCTGCCGGTGCTGTTTGTGTGCGAGAACAACCTTTACGCCATGGGCACGGCGCTGCGCTTCACGGAGTCGAAAATGGACATCGCCAGCAAGGGGGACGCTTATGGCGTCGCGAACGCCTTCGTGGATGGCATGGATGTGCTCGCCGTTCGGGAGGCAGCGAGTTTGGCGCTCGAAACGGCGCGCGAGGGCCGGCCCTTCCTGCTCGAATGCCGCACCTACCGCTTCCGCGCGCATTCGATGTTTGACGCGGAGCTTTATCGAACGAAGGACGAGGTCGCAGAATGGAAAAAGCGTGATCCGATCCCGCTGTTCTTTGAGGCCATGCAGGCCGCGAAACTTCTCAGTGAGGCCGATTTGACGGCCGTGGAGGCCGAAGTGGCGAAGGAAGTCGATGACTCGGTCGCCTTTGCCGAGGCCGGAACCTGGGAGCCGGTGGAGGACCTCACACGCTTTGTTTACTCGGAGGTGAAAGCGTCATGAGCGCGGTCGAACCAGCAAGGAAGATGACGTTTCGCGACGCGGTGCGCGAGGGCATTCGCACCGCGATGCAAAGCGATCCACGCGTGTTTTTGATGGGCGAGGACGTGGGGCATTACGGCGGCTGTTTCGCCGTGAGCCGTGGTTTGCTGGCCGAGTTCGGCGAGGAACGCATTCGCGACACCCCGCTGGCGGAGTCGGCGTTTGTCGGCGCGGGCATTGGCGCGGCGCTGGGTGGCATGCGGCCGATTGTCGAAATCATGACCTGCAACTTCAGCCTGCTGGCGCTGGACCAGATCATGAACACGGCGGCCACGCTGCTGCACATGTCCGGCGGACAGTTCAACGTGCCGATCGTCATCCGCATGGCCACCGGCGGCGGCAAGCAGCTCGCCGCGCAACACTCGCATAGCCTCGAGGGCTGGTATGCGCACATTCCCGGGCTGAAAGTGCTCACGCCCGCCACACTGGAGGACGGGTTCGGCATGCTGGCCGCCGCTTTGGCGGATCCCGATCCGGTGCTCATCTTTGAAAACCAGACGCTCTACATCATGGAGGGCGAACTCCCCGCAAACGCCGGTCCTGTGGACATTGCCAGCGCCAAAGTGCGACACGAAGGTAAGGACGTCTCAATTCTCACCTATGGAGCGAGCTTGCCGAAGTCGCTCGAAGCCGCAGCGAAGCTATCAGAGCAGGGCGTGAGTGTCGAAGTTGTTGATCTGCGGGTGCTGCGCCCGCTGGATGACGCCACCATCCTGCGCAGCGTGGCGAAGACGCATCGCGTGCTCATTGTGGATGAAGGCTGGCGCAGCGGCGGCATCTCCGCCGAGATCGCCGCGCGCATTCAGGAGCAGGCGTTTTATGAACTCGACCGGCCGGTGGCACGTCTTTGTGCCGCAGAGGTGCCGATCCCCTATGCGAAACACCTGGAGCAGGCGGCGCTGCCTCAGGTGGACACCATCATTGCCGCCGTGCAAAACCTGGTCCGTTCCCATGGCTGATTTTGTCATGCCCAGCCTTGGCGCGGACATGGAGTCCGCCACGCTCGTGAAATGGCACGTCAAAGCGGGCGATGCGGTGAAACGCGGCCAGATCATCGCCGAGGTCGATACCGACAAGGGCATCATCGACGTCGAATGTTTCCAAACAGGTGTCATCGAGCGCCTTGTTATCGAACCCGGCGCGAAGATTCCCGTGGGAGCCCTGCTGGCGGTCATCGCGGGAGAGGAAGGAGCGGCGGCTCCATCTGCTCCCGCGGTTGCGCCAGTCGCGGTGCCGGGAGTGATGCCGGAAGCACCACATGTGCATGCCTCGCCGCTTGCAAAGAAGATCGCGGCCGAACTCGGTGTGGACCTGAACCAACTCGTCGGCCACGGCACCGGGCCGGGCGGCCTCATTGACCGCGAGGATGTCGAAAACGCCGCGCAACACCAAGCCACGCCTCCGGCAACGCGTCCGCGCATCTCGCCTTTGGCCCGTCGGCGCGCGGAGGAGTTGCAGGTCGATATCACCACCGTGCAAGGCAGCGGTCCTGGCGGTGCCATCGAGGCCTTGGACATCGAACGCGCAGCGACTCCCGCCAAACCCGGCGATGCCATGCGCCGTGCCATCGCCGCCGCCATGGCAAAGTCGAAACGCGAGATCCCGCATTACTACCTGCAAACCCACATCGACATGAGCGCCACGCTGGCGTGGTTGCAGGCCGAAAACGCAAAACGCGGCATCAAGGACCGCCTATTGCCTGTCGTTCCGATTCTGAAGGCCATCGCGAAGGCGCTGCGCGACGTGCCGCAGCTCAACGGCTTCTGGGTGGACGGCCAGCATCGGGAATCCGAGGCCGTTCATCTCGGCTTTGCCATTTCCATGAAGGGCGGCGGCCTGGTGGCGCCCGCGATTCACGATGTGGACAAGAAGTCCTGCGACGAATTGATGGCCGATCTCCGCGACCTCATCCCACGCGCCCGCAGCGGCCGTCTGCGCAGCTCCGAGATGACTGATGCCACGATCACCATCACCAGCCTCGGTGATCTTGGCGTGGAGAGTGTCTTTGGTGTCATTTATCCGCCGCAGGTCGCCATTGTCGGGCTGGGCAAGATCCTCGAAAAGCCTTGGGCCAAGGACGGCATGCTGGGTGTGCATCCGGTGATGAACGCCACGCTCGCCGCCGATCACCGGGCCACGGATGGACATCTCGGTGCGCAGTTTTTGGAAGCCCTCAACCACCACCTGCAAACGCCTGAATCGCCATGAGTGAAGCCGAACTCAAAGCCCTTCTCCTCGACGGCTTGCGCCAAATCGCCCCCGAGGCCGATCCGGCCACGCTGCGCGGTGATCAGAACATCCGCGAGACCCTCGACATCGATTCCTTCGACTTTCTCAGTTTCCTCATCGCGGTGCATGACAAGCTCGGCGTGGAGATCCCTGAGGCGGATTACGGCAAGCTGAACACCCTCGATGCCATGCTGCGTTATCTAGGTGCGAAAGTGTGAAGCCAACATGGTCCCATGAATGACCGCTCGTTCACATCGCGACTGATCGACGCGGGCATCGTCACCTGCCTGCTCGTCGCCCTCGGGGCGTTGATCTACGGCCACTGCGACGCGGGCGGGAGCGGACTGAGCCTCACGGACAGCTACATCACCGAATACATGAAAAAAGCGCCCCACTGGCCGTGGCTGATCGTTTCGAGCTTTGCCTTCGCGCTGCTGCTGTTTCTGCTGGCCGTCAAGATCATGGGGGCTTTTGGCGCGAGGCTGCCTGTGGTCGTCGGCTGCCTGCTGCTGGCGGCGACCGCGATGGGTAATTTCTTCGTGGCCTATGCTCCGATGCGCCGTGTGGAGCAACCGCCGCCTCCCGCGCATGAATGGTGGACCCCGACGTGGTGGTTCACCTCGCAAACGTCACACACACCTTACGAGAACGGCATGGCGGACGCCTACTCTGATGTGCATTACCGCGCCATACGGCTCGTGGTTGGCTTTGGCATCGCAGCGATGTGCGCGCTCGCGGCCGGCTGCGTGCTGGACGCGTCACGGCGTGCTTTGGGGTGGTGGACGCTCGGGGCGGCCGCCCTCATGTCGTGCCTGTTTCTGATGGGTGATCACTGGGACTTGCACCGCGGTTTATGGCAGCGGCTTGGGTTCGCGGTGATGTATGTCTGGTTGTGGAGTGCTTGGGCGGCCTGTCGGGGGCGCAAATCCAGCACCGCGGAGGACAACCAGTGGTGAGCAACGTGGGGTCTAATTGCGTTATTAATGGCTCATGAAATCCAAACCCAGCTCTGTCTCGACCGCTAAAAAGAAAAAGGGTTCCACCACCGGTGTGACCGCCATTTTGAAAACACCGAAGAAGCCCGTGACGGAGGCCATTCATACGACCGAGGAGCCCGGTGCCCGTGGCACGCACGGCAGTCCGGGTCGCGGAGAGATCCGCAAGACCACGCACCGCGTCATGGGCTCCCGTCAGTCACAGCGTCCGCTCGAGCGCTCCGGCCAGCCACGCAAGAAGCGCGGTTGAATGCGCCCGCCGCCATGCGCCCGCAGCATCGAGCCTTTGGTGCGATCCTGATACTCACGCTTATGTTTGTCAGTTGTGGGCCCGGAGTAGAAATGTCTCGATCCACCATGGATGAGCACATGCAGCAGCGCCGTGACCTTGTGGAATCCTTCTCACGTGCTGCTGATGTTCGCATCACTGACAATCGGGTCCTGAATGCCATGCTGGCGATACCGCGTCATCGTTTTGTGCCGGAGGATCTTCAGGAGCATGCGTATGACGACCGCCCGCTGCCCATCGGGCATGACCAGACGATCTCGCAACCTTCGCTGGTCGCCTTCATGACGCAGGAGCTGAAACCGCAGCCCACGGACCGCGTGTTGGAGATTGGCACAGGCTCCGGTTATCAGGCGGCAGTGTTGTCCCGTTTGGTGGCGGATGTTTATAGCATCGAAATCGTGCAACCCCTGGCGGAACGCGCCGCGAAAACCCTCGAAGAGCTGGGTTGTAAAAACGTCCATATCCGCGCAGGCAATGGCTGGCTTGGCTGGCCAGAGGCCGCGCCCTTTGACGCCATCATGGTTACTTGCGCGCCCGATGCCGTCCCACCTGCGCTTGCCGATCAATTGCGCGAAGGAGGGCGCATGGTCATCCCGGTCGGTCCTGAGAACCAGGTGCAGGAACTTTATCTTCTCGAAAAACGCGGCGGGAAAATTGAGCGCCGCTCCATCCTGCCGGTGCGCTTTGTGCCGATGACAGGAAAGAAAAAAGCGGGCCTCTGATTTTCATGCCATCGCGGCGAAGGCCGCCTCCAACACCGGGACGATCTGCTTCTTTCGTGACATGCAGCCTTCGAGAAAAGCGCCCTCAGCGCTGAGCTGGCATTGAAACGCATGCTCGACGACATCGCGCCGGTCGCCGACCGCCCAGAGGTGGCTGCCTTTGCGGGCGATGTCCGTGCCGAGCAGGATGACAAGGCGAAGATTTTGCGCGGCGCGGATCTGCTCCATGACCGCCAGCAGCTCCTCATGCCGCGCCACGAGGTGACGCGTGTCAGGCACCTCGACCTGGGCGATGCCGACGCGGTTCCCGGAGAAAGTGAAGGCTTTGAAGTCCGACTCGACCAAGTCTCGCGCCGAGCGGGACGCGATGTCGCCGCGCGCGGCCATCAACTCCGCGCCAAACTCGGCGACGTCCACGCTTGCGAACGCGGCGAGTCGCGGCGCCATGCGGCGGTCTTTGTTCGAAGTCGTGGGCGAGGCCAGCACGAGCGTGTCGGATAAAATGGCCGCAAGCAGCGCCCCGGCGATGGCCGGCGGCGGCTCGATGTCGTGCAGGAAGAACTGCTCGGCGATGAGTGTGGCTGTGGCGCCGACCGGCTCGCAATGGAAGGTGATCGGGCTCGGGATTTGCAGGTCGCCGATGCGGTGATGCTCCCACACCTCCAGCACGGTGCCGTGACGGATGTCGTCGAGTGCTTGCGCGATCTCGTTGTGGTCCACGAGGATCAGCCGCCGGTCCGTGGCGTTGGTGAGGAGGTCCGGTTCCGGCAGTGAAAAGCGCTCCAACACATGACGCGTCTCAGGGTTCAGGCTGCCGGCGCGGGCCGGGCGCACCTCGGTGTCTCCCAGCGCGTTGCGGAGGAATGCGTAGCCGATGGCCGAGCACACCGAGTCGGTGTCCGGGTTCTTGTGGCCGATGACGTGGATGGGTTCGTTCATGAGGTGTGTGTGGAGGAGCCCGATCCTGCGCAGAATCATGCGGCTCAGCGCCGCCGGCGAAGTTCGTCGCGGAGGAACTCCACCTCATCGAGCAGGCGGGCCATGAGGCGGAGGCCTTCGAGGTTCATTTCGCAGCTCTCGCGCAGGTGCTCGATGCGGCGCAGGCGGCGCACGGTATCGTCATCGAAATTTGACTCGATGATGCCGTGTTCCTGATAGCTCACAAGCGTCTGCGCGGAGAGGCCGGTCATCTGCGCGAGCAATTCGAGGGTGTAGGTTTCACTCATGGTTCAGGCACGCGGGTTGAAGGTGGAGGTGGCGCGGAGCTTTTCCCACAGCTCACGCTCGGCATCGCTGACACGGTCCGGCAGCACGACATTGATGGTGACAAAGAAATCGCCGCGCCCGCCGCTCTTGTCGGTCGGCAGGCCTTTGCCGCGCACGCGGAGCTGCTGGCCGTCGCCCGTGCCGGCGGGGATGCGCAGCTTGATGGAGCCATCGAGTGTCGGCACGATGACCTCCGCGCCGAGAATGGCCTCCCACGGGGCCACATCAAGCGTGTGATGGACCTCCGCACCGCGTGTGGTGAAGTCGGGATGCGAGGCGTGGCGCACACGCAGATACAAATCGCCTGCCTCGCCGCCATTCCGCCCCGGCTCGCCCTGTCCGGGCACGCGGATGCGGCGGCCATCGGTGGCGCCGGGCGGGATGCGCACCTGAAACTCGTGCGTCTCCACAGCGCCGGTCTGACGGTTGACCGTTTGCATTGAAATGGGCCGCATGGTGCCGTGCATCGCTTCGTCGAGCGTGACGAGGATGTCGCCCTCGATGTCGTGACCGCGGCTCGCACGGCCTTTGCGCGGTGTTTTCGGCACGAACTCCTCACCGAAGCCGTAGCGCGCTCCGCCACCGAAATACTGCTCGAAGAAGTCGCTGAAGCCCGTGCCGCCAAAATGGAACTCCTGATCGGAACCGGCTCCGGGCGGTGGCGCGGCTTCCTGCTGCCAGTTCGCGCCGAGACGGTCGTATTTGGCCCGCTTTTCAGGATCGCCGAGCACCTCGTTGGCCTCGTTGATCTCTTTAAACTTCTCCTCCGCGGTCTTTTTGTCCTTTGCCGTGTCCGGATGGTATTGGCGGGCGAGTTTGCGAAAGGCCTTCTTGATGTCGTCAGGAGTCGCGTCTCGTGCGACGCCGAGTGTGGTGTAGTAATCCTTGAAGCTGGCTGGCATGCCTCACCATGAACGCACCCAACGGCACGTCATTGTCAAAGACTCGGCATTCCTTGGGCGGGCACGGTTCGGAAAAGGCGGATCAACTGCCACGTCGTGAACGAGTTCCGAGGCTGTCATGGCCACAGCAACATGATCGCGCCGCCGCCTGCCAGGGCGGCCGCGAAGCCTGCGAGCATGGGCTTGATGAACGAACGCACGCCGAGGATGGTCACCAAGGCCGCCTTGAAGACGATGTTGGCCATCCCGCCGAGCAGGATCATGCGCCACGCCGTCGAGCTTTCCAGATGACCGGTGCTCACCAAATGCGACGTGGAAAGCGTGATGGCGTCCATGTCGGTGAGGCCGGAGATGGCGGCGGCGACATACATGCCGGAGGTGCCAAAGTGCTGCCGCGCGGCCGCGACCACCAGAAGTACGACGGCGTAGAGGAGACCGAAGAGCACGGCGCTCTTCAACTCGGAGGGAGGAGCCTCCTCCTCCATGCTGTGACTGCCTTTTTTCAACGAAAGCCGATGGGCGATGGCGGCGACGAGGCCAAACCAGATCATCAGGGACAGCAAGGGCGGCAGCATCTGGCGAAGGTGGGCGGGCGCTGCGATCACGACCTCGACGATCACGCGCACGAAGACAATGGCCGAGGCGATCAGCGCAATGGCGGCGAGGCAGGCGGCGGAGGCGCCGCGATCGTGACTGCGGCGGGCGATGCTGGCCGTGGTGGCCGTGCTGGAGATGAGCCCGCCGAAAATGCCGGCGAGCACCGAACCGCGGGCGCCGCCGAGAAACTTTTGCGCCAGATAGGCGGCCAGGCTGATGCCGATGATCAGCACGACCATGAGCCAGATGGAAAAAGGATTCAGCACGCCGAGATAACCCATGTCGCGATTCGGCAGCACCGGCAGGATGACGAGCCCCGCCAGCACCAAGCGTGCGATCTCGCGCAGATCATCCTCGCCGATGCGGCGGACCATATTGTGCAGCGGTTTTTTGCTTTGCAGCATCACCATGACCGTCCCGGCGATCACCACGGCTATGAGACGATGCCCCAGCACGGTGATGATGCCGGTGGCGAACATGACGAGCATCGCCATCTCGGTGGTGAGACCGGAATCCGGCTGCTTGCTCTTCAATTCGGCCAGGTTTCCGAGGATGACGATGCTCGCGAGAGCAATGAGCGCCGCCGCGATGATCCAGCCTCCGAACACGATGCCAAGCACGCCACAAAGAGCGCCGAACAGCGAAAGAAGTGCGAAGGTGCGGATGCCTGCGACGTGGCTTTGCACCCATTCACGCTGCAAACCGACGAGCAGGCCGAGTCCCAGCGCGGTGGCGAGAGATTGGAGCAATTCCGGGGCTTCGGGCAGGGCGGCGGGCATGGTCATGGTTCAGGTTCTTTAGTGAACGTATCGCCTGCGGCCTTCACACGCCAGCTTTCCGACCATTCACGCGCAAAATCACGCTGGCAGCGCCAGTTCACCAAGGCGGTCACGAGCATGGCAAGTGCCGCGCCGCAGGTGGCGAGCGCCATGTCCTTATGCGCATCCCAGATGTCGCCTTGTGTGCCGAGATAGGCCTGTCCGAGGTCGCTACCAAGCAACTCGGCGGCAAGCCACTCGATGAGTTCGTAGAGCAATGACGAGGACATCGTGATGTCCAGCGGCAGAAAGTAGCCCCAGAAACCGCGCGCATTGGCGATGCGCAGGAAGATTTCACGAAATGGATACGCCAGCATCAGACCGTAGAGGAAATGCACCGCCCGGTCGAAGTGATTGCGCCGCCAGCCGAAAGTTTCGTTGAAGGAACGGCCGGTCAGATGCCGCCACCAATCGTCATAGGGAACCTCCGAGTAGGTGTAGTGCGCGCCGATCTCGTGCAGGCACATGAATAAGAAAATCAGCAGCCACGACAGGCGTGAAAACAAACGGCACCGGTAGCTTGCGATGAAAATGGGCAGCGCTAGGAGCACGAGCACGTTTTCCAGCACCCAGTCCTGAAAATGCCAGGGCCGCAACGCCAGCGCCGCCCAAAACAGGGCGAACAACACCGCCAGGCGCTTGACCAGCCGTTCGTACGTCATGCGGCTAAAACGCCGGCAGTATTCGCTTTCACACGCGCTTGCCATCCGCGCCATCCCAGTCCAAGAAAAGAATCCCAAGCCTCCCATCATGTCCATCTGGAACTACGCCAACCCGCAGCTCAAAGACCTCGTCGCCTACGAACCCGGAAAACCCATCGAGGACGTCGCCCGCGAGCGCGGCTTGAGGCCGGAGGACATCATCAAACTGGCCTCGAACGAGAATCCGCTCGGCCCCTCTCCCAAGGCCGTCGAGGCCATGAAAAAGGCCGTGGAGGAGGTTCACATCTATCCAGACGGCGCGTCCTGGAAGCTGCGCAACGCGCTGGCGGAGAAGTTTGGCCTCGAAATGGGCAACTTCATCATGGGCTGCGGCTCCAATGAAGTCATCGAATTCATCGGCCACGCCTTCCTGAAGCCGGGTGACAACATCATCACCGCCGAGCACGCCTTCCTCGTGTACAAGCTCATGGCGAAGGTTTTTGGCGCTGATACCATTGAGGTGCCAGACCCCGGCTACGTGCACGACCTTGATGCCATGGCCGCCGCGATCACGCCGCAGACGAAGGAGGTCTTCATCGCCAATCCGAATAATCCGACAGGCACGCTTGTCACGCAGGAGCAGATCGACCGATTTATGGCAAAAGTGCCGGATCACGTCGTAGTGGTGTTTGACGAGGCTTATTATGAGTTCCTCGACAATCCGCCGGACACCGTTAAATACGTCCGCGAAGGCCGCAACGTCGTCATCCTGCGCACCTTTTCGAAGATCCAAGGCCTCGCCGGCACTCGTGTTGGTTATGGCATTGCGAACAAGGAACTCATCGACGTGCTCCAGCGCACGCGGCAGCCTTTCAACCTCAATTCCATCGCCCAGGCGGGTGCTTTGGCCGGTTTGCTCGACGAGGAACACCAGGACAAGACCAAGCGCATCACCGACGAAGGCCGCGACTACTTGCAGAAGCAGTTTGGCGAGCTGGGCCTCGAATACATTCCGAGCTACGCGAACTTCGTGCTCGTCAAAGTCGGCGACGGCAACGCCGTCTTCAAAGCGATGATGGACAAGGGCGTCATCGTCCGCGCCATGGCCGCCTACAAGCTCCCCGAGTGGGTCCGCATCTCCATCGGCACCATGCCGCAAAACGAGCGCTGCATCGAGGTGCTGAAGCAGGTGCTGGGGAAGTAGCGCAGACTACTTCCGGGAGCGGTTGCGGTTTTGACGAATGCGCCACACGTCCCTGGCCATCCGCCATGAGTCGCGGATGAGATGGACGTGGCCGCCGGGGGTTTCGAACCATTCGATGGGCACCTCGTGAAATGGCACTCCGGTGTCATGCAAGGCAGCGAGGAGTTCGACATCGAAGGCGAAGCCATGGATGCGCAGGGAAGGGGCGATGCGCTCGTAGGCGCTGCGGGGGATGAGCTTGAGACCGCACTGGCTGTCGTGGATACGGATGCGCAGCAGCGCGGAGACGAGCGAGCCGAAGATGTGGCCGATCACACGACGTTTCCACTGGCGACGGACCCTGCTGCTAAACTGTCGCATGCGGGAGGCGAAGAGGGCGGTGGTTGGAACAGGTTGTTCGCGGGCGAGGCGGATCAGCCTCGCCACCTCGGCGGCGGAGCAGGAGCCGTCGGCATCGACGAAGCCCAGCCAATCGGCGTTCTTTTCGACGTTCCAGCCCGCATAGACGGCTCCGCCTTTGCCCAGATTGGCCGGGAGAAAAAGTGGATCGAGCAGATGGGCATGCTGTCGGCAGAAGGGGGCGAGGATTTCGCGCATGCGGGCGACTTCGGCGGCGTCCGAGCCGTCCTCGACGACGCGGATGGTCACGCCGCCGAGTTCATGCGTTACCTTGCACAATTCAGCGAGGAAGGGGGCGATTCGTCCACTCTCCTGGTAGCACGGAATGACGAGGTGGACGGCGGCGAGCATGTGGAGGGATGAAAAGGCTGAAATGAGAAAATGAAAATTGAAATCAGACGGTCCGTGCCTTTGTCATCACGCATCGAGCCATGCGTTTCCCGCATTTTTTCATCGTATTGCTGCTGACGACCATGTTCCCGTCGTGCGGTTCGACGAACCGTATCCTCAAGGCGGGGCTGGTGGAGCCATCGCCCTTTTTCGAGCGGCCATGGTTGGCGCAGAATGGCGGCGAGCATCTGCCTTTTCAAAAAGTGTGGACCACGCCGGACCGGCAGGTGCTGGCCGATGGCATGAAGATGCGAAAGCTCTTCATCGCACCGGTCACGCTGGCCTACTTGCGTCCGGTGAAGAAGGCGCTGGCCGGACAGGAAATGGCCTGGGGTGTGCGGCGGCAGGAGGTGGATGTGGCCCGGCGTTTGAGGGAGGAGTTTGTCGCCGCATTCCGCCGCTCGCCCAGCCCGTATTACCGGCTGGCGGACAAGCCGGGCAGGGACACGCTGACGCTGCAATTGGCGCTCATCGAACTTCAGCCGACGAGTCCGAAGGGCAACGCGGCAATGACGGTCCTGAAGTTTGTGGTCACGCCTTTCGCGGCGTTCGGGAGGTTTTTCACGAAAGGAAACATCGCCATCGAGGGCAAGGTGCTCGTCTCAAGGTCAGGGCGCGCCTATTTTCAGTTTGCGGACAACGAGGAGGACAAGCTCACTTTCATCAACACCCGGGATTTCCAGCCTTATGGCCACGCGGTGAACAGCATGCGGGACTGGGCGCTGCAGTTTGAACTGATGACGCGTTCGCCGCGCGGCTGGCGGGTGCGGGACTCGAGCGCGGTGACCTTGAGGCCGAATTGAGGAAAATGGCGCCCGGCCGCGAAAACTTGCCGATTTGACGAACACGGTATGATGGCCCGCATGAACGCGCCCGTCGTGCTGCTTTTCCGCCTGGCCCTGCCGTGGCTCGCCACGTGCCTCGTTGCCTGCGGTCATCGGACGTCGCCGGTGGTGGAGATTCGCCGGGCCCAGGTCCCGACGCACCAGCGCCTGGTGGTGAGCGTTGCGGAGCAGATGATGGTGACCTTTGACCATGACCAGCCGAAGCGGATGTATCGCGTGAGCACGTCACGCTTCGGGACAGGTGACAAACCGGGCACTTACAAAACGCCGCTGGGGCAGCTTCAGATCGTGGACATCATCGGTCAGGGGCTGCCCGCAGGTGCGAAACTGAAGGCACGGATACCGACGGGCGAGATTGTGCCGATGGACGCACCGGGGCGTGATCCCATCGTGACACGGGTTCTGCGGCTGCAAGGCATGGAGCGGCGCAATGCACGCACGTATGAGCGGTTGATTTATATTCATGGCACGCCTGAAGAATCAAAGCTGAAGACGCCTGCGTCCTACGGCTGCGTGCGGATGGGATCGGCGGACATCATTAACCTATGCCGATGGGTGAGGCCCGGAGCGCGTGTGGACATCGTTCCTGGCAAGCTGCCGGCACCGAATTCGCTGCCGGATTGAAACGGTAAGGTTGTAGAAGAGGGATTGAGCTTGTGCCTGAAGTGTTGTAGTGAGCATCCTGCTGCTCATGCCCGCCTCGCCCATGTCACGACGCCAGATGCTGATCACCGTCGCGCTGACGGTGCTGGGGACGCTGGTGGCGTGGTATCTGGGAGCGATTTTGAGTTTTGCCTCCACCAAGCATGGATTTAACAACCGCTTCAGCGAAGTCGCGATCCAGCATCATTGGTGGTATCTGGTCTGGAGCAATGTGGTGGTGCTCAAGGGCTATCTGCTGGTGGCGGCGGGGTATGTGGTGGTGATCTATCCACTGATCCGCCTTTGGTCGCGATTTCAGTTCTTCGGCCGATTCGGGACGATTTGGCGCTCACTGCTGCTGGCAGGGCTGCTTTACGGATTTTTCATCTTCCGGCTGATGCTGGAGAAGCCGTACTTCGGTGATTACAGCTACCTGCTGGGCTGGTATGACGCGGTAGGCACCCTTTGCGGTGTCTGGGCTCAGGATGTGCTTCATGCGTTGGTCTCGCAGGTCTTTCCGCTGCTGGCGCTTGGTGTGGCGGCTGGTTTTTATCTTTTCGAGCTGCGTTTGTGGTTTGCGCGGGCGGCGCGACCGCTGTTGTTCAGTTTCGCTGCGGTGGCGGGCATGTTGGGGCTGCTTGTGGTGAGCGGATATGGTGTGAACCGCGCACCGGATGTGATGGAACTGGCCGGAGGCCGCAAACGGCCGAAAAACATCGTGATCCTCGGTTCGGATTCGCTGCGGGCGGACCATCTCTCCTGCAACGGTTATCACCGGCCGACTTCGCCGAACATCGACCGCATCGCTGCCAATGGTGTGAATTTCGACCGCTGTCTGACACCGATCGCCTCCACGCTGGAGTCGCTGACATCGATGTTTTCGTCGCAGTATCCGCACACGCACGGCGTGCGGCACATGTTTCCGAACCGGGAGATGGTGAACCGTGCGAACCGTGAGGCGCCGTCGCTGGGGGCTGTGCTGCTGCAGCAGGGTTATGACACGGCGGTGATCGGCGATTGGTGCGCCTGCGGGTTCAATGAACTGCCGATGGGCTTCAAGGACATCATCGTCTCCGATTTCGACAACTTCCGCGTTTACATGAGTGAGGCGGTGTTTTTGCATCACCAGATCCTGCCGCTCTTTTTCGATAATCACGTCGGGCACATGCTTTTTCCGAAGCTGAAGTCTTTTGCGAGTTACATGACGCCGGAGGTCGTGACCGACCAGGTGATCGACCGGCTGAAGCAGCGGGCAGAGGACGGAAAGCCCTTTCTGCTCTTCGGCTACTACTCCTGCACGCATCTGCCCTACAAGACGCCCACGCATTACGCCAAGCTGTGGATGGACCCGAAGTACGACGGTCCGCACAAGCACGAGCTGGCGCTGAACGTGGACCAGTTCATCGGCGAGACGGACATCAACGAGAAGTGGAGCAGGCTGCCGCAAAAAGAGGTGGAGCAGATCACCGCGCTGTATGACGGCTGCGTGCGCATGTTTGACGACTCCGTGGGCCGTGTGGTGGCGGCGTTGGAAAAGCAGGGACTGATGGACGACACGATCATTCTGATCACCGGCGACCACGGTGATGATCTTTTCGAGCCAAACTGCACTTTTGGCCACGGCACGACATTCAACGGCGGCGACCAGGCGAATCATGTGCCTGCGATTTTTCACATTCCGGGCCTCGACAAGCCGCAGCGGCACTCCGGGCTGGCGCGCACGATTGATTTCGCGCCCACACTGCTCGATCTCGTCGGCGCGCCTGGGGAGCCGCGTTTCGAGGGCACGAGTCTCGCGCCTGTCATCCGCGGTGAGAAGGAGAAACTCGATCTCGCCTTCTTCGGGGAGACCAGTTACCTCTTTTTCCGGCGTAAAATTCCCGGCGAGGAGCCGCTGTTCATCCCGCCGATGGATGAGACCACCTTCATCGACCCGGACTTCGACTTTCATTTCGTGCTCAAGGACAAGTTCCAGGACGCCGTGCTGAAGACGAAGGAGCACTGCGTGCGGACGGAGCGTTTCAAGTATGTCCGCACGCCAGGAGTGAAGCACTCCATCGAGAGGCTCTTCGACCTGCGGGATGATCCGCACTGCGAGCGTGATGTGAAGCACGCTTATCCCGATGTGAAGGCGCGCCTCTCAGCGGCACTCGACAAATGGCTCACGACCCGGGTGCAAAGCACCACGCAGGAGATTTACGGAATCCTCGGCGAGGACACGCTGAAGCCTCTCGGGGCGGGGGAGTGATGGAGTATTGGATGATTGAAATGCTCCAATTACCCATCTGCGCTCCTCAATGACACCCACAACCGCTGCCGCAGGAGCCACCGCCTGATTTCGGCGCAGGACTGCCTCCGCCCATCAGACCCGTGCCGCCAATCGGCACACGGCGGATCGGCTGACCGCTGTCAGGATGCTGCGTGAGCGCGGCGTCCTTCATGCTCTGGCGGATTTCGAAGCGCTTCGGCTGTTCGCCTTCAAACTGGGGGAGGGTTTCGTAAACGTAGGTGGGCATGGTGGGGAGGAATGAAGAAGACTGAATGACGAATGACGAATGACGAATGACGAATGACGAATGACGAATGACGAATGACGAATGACGAATGACGAATGACGAATGAGGGGCGATGCGCAAGGAGGGAAATGAAAACGGCGTCCCGGTGAGGGGACGCCGCGTGGGGAGTGTTCGTAATTTGGCTTACTTCTGCTCGTCGATGGTCAGCGGCTTGTAACCGCCGATGCTCTTGAAGTAGAGCAGCAGGAGCAGGTAGATCGCTGCCATGGTGGCGGGGATGTAAGCATCGAATTTCAGAGTCTTGCGGTCGCCCTGCTGGTCGGCGGCCACGACAAGCTGCTGATCAGGGGTCTTTTCCTTGGCTTCTTTGGCTTCGGAGAGTTTTTTGCCGTCGAGGCCGTAAGCGGCGGTGGATTCAAGGTTGAGGAACTTGCTGGGGGCGGCGGCCTTGTAGGTTTCGAAAAGGGCTGGATTTTTCGACTTGAGGTCTTCGCCAGCGAAACGGTCCTTCATGTAGCCAAGTCCCGGGCCGCCGATGATGCCGGCGGAGAGCATGCCAATGCCGCCCATGATGGAGATGGCGACAGCACCCGTGCGGGGGAAGCGGTCGGAGGCGACCGCAAGCATGGTGGGCCAGAAGAAGGTCTTGCCGAAGGCATAGATGCCGAGAGCGACGAGGGCGGTGGTGAAGCTGTTCATGCCGGAGGCCATGGTAAGGCCGCCCGCGGCGAGCGCCGCGCAGAGGAAAAGCAGGCCCACGGGGGAGAGCTTGAGCGTTTTTTCGATCCAGTGAGCGCAGAAACGCAGGCCGAACATGATGGCGGAGGTCCAGAGGAAGAGCGCCTTGCCCTGCTCAGGCGTGAAGAGGTTGCCGGTGATGTTCTGAATCCAGCCGTCCGTGCCGAGTTCGACGGCGCCGACGAGGGCATGGGTCACAAAGAGAACAAACAGGACGATGGAGCCGAGGGAGAACTTCGTGATCAGGCCCACCCCGATCAGGAGGACACCGCCGACCGCGTAGCCAAGGTTCTTGGCAAGAGCTGCATCGAGGCCGATCACGTCCTTGAAGAAGCCTTCGGAGAAGAGAGAGAGGAGATAGCAGGCCACGGCACCGCCTAGGATGCCCACGTCCTTGAGCATGTTGCCAAAGCTGACGCCCTTCGCGGCGGCCTCGGACTGCGGGAACTTCTGCCCCATGAACATGAGGCCGTAAATCACGGTCGGGATCAGATAGAGGGCGAGCTGGATGCGCCAGTTGATCTCCATCTTGTCATCAAGGAACCAGCCGAGCACGACGCCGACCACCATGCCGGCAGGCCAGGAGGCGTGCAGGATGTTGAGGTAATGCGTGCGGTTTTCCGGGAAGAGCGTCGCGACGAGCGGGTTCGCAACGGCTTCGAGGGTGCCGTTCGCGAAGGCGAAGATGAACATGCCAAGGGACAGCACCATGTAGGCATTGCCACCGCTGGCGGTGAAGGTGACCAGCGCGGAGACGACGTGCAGCAGGAAGGCCAGCACGACGAGCTTGCCGTAGCCGATCTTGTCCACAATGACCCCGCCGAGGATGATGCCGAAGCAGAAGCCGTTGAAGCCCATGCCGCCGATGGCACCAAGCTGGGCGCCGGTGAAGCCGAATTCCTTGGCCCAGTTGTCAAAGATGCCGCCACGGATGGCGAAGCCGACACCGGCCGCGAGGATGGCCATGAAGCCGGCCCAGAGAAGTCTCATTCGATTGTTTTCGCTCATAGAGGGGAGTGGAGTGTGGTTGGATGTGTTTGGTTGACGGGAAAGCGCGTGTTTTAGGTGTCTGTCCTCCAGACAACAAGGAAAAAATCATCTCATTAGTGAGAGGCGGCGAGATCCACCGGCTTGTAACCGCCTTTGCCACGGAAGTAGGCAAAGATGCCGAGGTAGCACAGCAACATGAAGCTCGGAAGGATGGCGATGGTGGTGAAGACGCTGCGCTTGCTGGCGGCCTGAACGCCTTCGAGCTCCTTCGCCTGGGCTTCCGGCAGGGCCTTGATCTTGCTTTGATCAAGCGTCGGGCTGGGGCCGAACATGCTTGGTTTCGGTTCGCCTTTCACGACGGCATACAAAGCAGCGTGCTCGGGGTTGTTGAGGCGTTTTTCGAGATCGCCATCCTGTTTGAAGCCGATGTAAGGGCTGCCCAGCACGCCGAGAAAGAGCACGCCGACGGCGGAAACGCCGTTGAGGGTCAGCGCACCGCCTTTGGGGAACTGTTCGGAGGTCAGGCCCAGCGTGGTGGACCAGAGGAAGGTCTTCCCAAAGGCATAGACCGTCGCCGCGGCCAGAATGGCCCAGCCTGTGGCGTTCGATAGAAACAGAAGTCCGATGATGGCGATGGCCGCGCTGATGACGAGCAGGCCGATGGGGGAAAACTTGTGAACGATCGGGCCGGCGTAAAAGCGCAGCACCGTCATGATGACGGACACATAAACAAAGATCCAGGTGGCGAAGTTCGGAAAGTCCGGCCCGCTGAGCTTGAGCAGTTCCGGCATCCAGCCGTCGGTGCCGAGCTCCGTGGTGGCGAGCGGTCCGATCGTGATGAGGACGACGAGAAAGAGCCAGTTGCCCGCCGAACGGGTGTAAATGCCCGCCAGCACGGCGACGACGGTCGCGATGATGAAGATCGTCGTCCAGGAGGCCTCCTGGTTCATCATCTGCGCCAGCGCGGGAGCGGTCAGGGCCGTGATGATGAAGAAGCCGACGCCGCCGACCTCCTTGAGCATGTCCCGGTAGCTGACACCTGCCGCGACGCGTTCATTGACCGGGAAACTGCGCGGAAGAATGAGCAGCGCATAGATCACGACCGGGATGAAGCACAACGCAAAGCGGAACTGCCATACGGCCCCGAAGAACAGCTTTGTGTCCGGCAGCAGGCCGCAAAACAGAGCCCCGAGCGCCAGCCCCGCTGGCCAGCCGGCGTGCAGGATGTTCAGCCACTTGGCTTTCTCCTTGTTGAAAACGGTCGCCACCACCGGGTTGATGAAGGATTCCACAGTGCCGTTCGCCACGGCGACGAGGAGCGTGCTCCAGTAGAAATCCTGGTAGCCCGAAGCCCGCAGTGTGAGAGCCAGCGAAACCGTATGGCAGGCGATGGCGAAGAAGGCGACCGTTTTGTAGCCAATGTAGTCGATCACAAGGCTGAAGAAGATGATCGAGATGGCGAAGGGCCACATGCCCGCGCCGTTGATGCTGCCCTTCTGCTGTTCGGAGAGATTGAAGCTGTCCTGCAACTCTCCGATCGTGTTGGCTCGCACGCCAAAGATGAAAGATGTGGCGACCAGGGCGATGAAACAGGCCCAAAAAAGTTTCATGTCGGCTTTGCCGGAAGTGGTTTGGCTCATGACTCGGGAGGAAGATGGTTGGGTTAGCGGGAAAGCGGCGCGATTCCAGCAAAGCACGGGCGGCCTGGCAATGTCTTTTTGCCATTTTAGACGAATCTGCTTCGGACCTGCGCCTTGACGCCACGCACGCTGGGCCGCATGTTCGCGGCGTTGCCGCGCTTCTGTTGGATGCGCGGCGGATTTTTCCCAGCCCTCCATGCTTTTGCCGTTTTCACTGTTGAAGTCGCGCCTGTGCCGGGCGGTGTTGTGTCTCCACGCCACCGCTTTGCCGCTCACGACCCAGGCCCAGGTGGTTTTGAAGGCCCAGCCCGTGGTGGACGAGCCAAAGACGGAGGCGAAGCCCGCCGAGCCGGTGAAACAGGATTTGAAGGCGTCCTGGCAGACGCAGAAGGAAGCCCGGGCGCTGACGCTCAGCGTGCCTGCCCCGCGCGGCCAGATCGTGGACCGCCATGGCGTGCCCTTTGCGCAAAACCGCGCGGCGAACTACCTGGCGCTGGTGATGCCCTACATGGAAGGGGCCAGCGAGGCGCAGATCACCTCGTTTGCGAGGTCCACCATCGACAATGTGAACCGGGTGCTGGGCAAATCGTGGTCCTTGAGCGATGAGAAGGTGCTCCTGCACTACAAGCACCGTCGCTGGTTGCCGCTGGTGTTTTCTGTGGAGGAGGGGCTGAACGTGGAGATCACGCCCGACATGGAGGAAAAACTCGGCCCGCTGCTCGGCAGGAGCGTGGTCATCCAGCCGGCCTACATGCGCCATTACCCGCAGGGCGGCACGGCCTGCCACATCATCGGCTACACGGGCAAGACACGTCCGCTGCCCACGGGACCGATTGTGGATGGCGACCCGGTTTTCGAGGAGATGGAGGGCCGTGAAGGCATCGAAGCTGCCTTCGACAGCGATCTCAAAGGCCAGCCGGGCATCGTGAACGTGCTCTTCAGCCCGGACGGCAAACGTCTTGCCGAGGATGTGCGGCGGACGCCAAGCCCGGGTCGCAATGTCGTGCTTTCCATCGACTACAACTTCCAAAAATACGCCGAGAACGCGCTCAAGAAGCACACCACCGGCGGCGCGATGGTGATCATGGACGTGACGAACGGCGACATTCTCGCGATGGCCTCGAATCCGGGGTTTGACCTGAACGAGTTCGTTCCCGGCATCCGGGCGAAACGGTATGAAGAACTGATGAAGGATCCGCATCTGCCACTTTTCCCGCGTTCCTTCCGCGGGGAATATCCGCCGGCCTCCACGTTCAAGATCGTGACGGCGCTCGGGGCTCTCGACAGCGGCAAGGTGGACGCCAAGACTTACTATGACTGCGACACGGCGATGGAGATCGGCAACCGCGTCTTCCACAACTGGAACAAGGAAGGGGAGGGCAGCATGACGGTCGTCACCGCCATCAAGCGTTCCTGCAACACCTGGTTCTACCGCGCGGCGCTGGAATCCGGCGCGCCTTTCATCTCCAACATGGCCATGCGTCTCGGGTTTGGCGAGCGCACCGGAATTCCTCTGAAGGCCGAGGGGACGGGTTTCGTGCAGACGGATGCCTGGACGCTGCAAAACCTCGGCAGCAAGATGCAGTCCGGCGACTTGGCGAACATGGCCATCGGCCAGGGACGTGTGCTGGCCACGCCGCTCCAGGTCTGCCAGTGCATGGCGGGACTTGGCGATGGCGTGCGCATTCCGCAGCCGCGTCTCGTGCTGCAAATCCAGGACATGGCGGACCGCGTGGTCATGGCCTACGAGCCAAAGGATCGCAAGCGCATCGACCTGAACCCCGACCACCGCCAGACGGTGATCAATGGCATGGTCGCCGTGGTGAACGGCAGCGGCGGCACCGGCCACGCGGCCGGGATCAAGCACGCCGAGATCGCCGGCAAGACCGGCACCGCGCAGTGGAAGGTGGCCAAGGATCAGAATCTTGCGTGGTTCACCGGTTTCCTGCCCGCCGGGAAGCCGATGTTCGCCTTCGCCGTCGTTTATGAAGGCGAGCCGGGCGAGGATGTGAGCGGTGGCAAAAAAGCCGCGCCCATCGTGCGCGAAGTCTTCACAAACATCTTTGAAAAAGCCCCGGCAGACG
>Ga0315900_10002720_pt1 | contig 26587 bp, 14 predicted proteins | sample LakEriMetagenome_FD_203521 | JGI IMG/M metagenome (GOLD analysis project Ga0315900, IMG submission 203521) | Freshwater fungal communities from buoy surface, Lake Erie, Ohio, United States - Buoy 12 MA114 | ecosystem: Environmental > Aquatic > Freshwater > Lake > Lake biofilm | place: USA: Lake...
GCCGCATTGGCCAGCGCGCGGGCGCGCAGCGTGCTCTCATGGCCCTGCGCGTCGCGCAGCCGGCAGGTCCAGCCCTCCGCATCGCGCTCGGCGCCGATGAAGGAGGTGCGGGTGCGGATATCGGCCCCGCGGCGCAGCGCATCCTTGGCGTTCAGCACAACCAGGCGCGAATCCTCGACCCAGCAATCGGAATAGGCGAAGCCGGCGGTGATGGCGGGGTTGAGCGGCGCACCATAGGCATGGCTGCGGAAGTCGATGCCCTCGGCACCCGGCAGGCTGACGCGCCGCGCGAGGTGGTCGTAGAGAAACAGCCCGGCGCGGATCATCCAGCGCGGGCGCATCTCGGGGCGGTGCGGCAGCACGAAGCGCATCGGCCAGACGATGTGGGGCGCTATGCGCAGCATGACCTCGCGCTCGGCCAGGGCCTCGCGCACCAGGCGGAATTCGTACTGCTCCAGGTAGCGCAGCCCGCCATGGATCAGCTTGGAGGAGTTGGAGGAGGTCGCCCCGGCCAGGTCGCCGCGCTCGACCAGGCAGGCGGCAAGCCCCCTGCCCTGCGCGTCGCGCGCGATGCCCACGCCATTGATCCCGCCGCCGATGACGAGAAGGTCGAATCTGTCGCTCATATCAGCCGCGTGCGGATGCGCGTGACGACGATCTCCGCCACCACGACCACGGCCAGGATGGCGAGCAGCACGGTCGCCACCCGGTCCCATTGGAAGAAGTTGATCGCATCATCCAGCACCACGCCAATGCCCCCGGCGCCGACCAGGCCCAGCACCGCACTCTCCCGCACATTGATATCCCAGCGGAACAGCGCAATCCCCCAGAAGGCGGGTTGCACCTGCGGCCAGACCGCTTTGAGCATCTTCTGCGGCCAGGCGGCGCCGGCGGCGGTGAGTGCCTCCACCGGGCCGGCATTGGTCTCCTCCAACGCCTCGGCCAGCAGCTTGCCGACGAAGCCGATGCTGCGGAAGGCGATGGCGAAGGTGCCCGCCGCCGGGCCGGGGCCGAAGATCGCCACGAACATCAGCGCCCAGACCAGCGAGTTGACCGAGCGCGAGGCGACCAGCAAGAGTTGCGCCGCCGCGTTCACCGCGCGGTTGCGGCAGATGTTGCGCGCCGCCAGCAGCGCCACCGGTACCGCCAGGAATAGCGACAGGATGGTGCCGAGGGTTGCGATATGCAGCGTCTCGATCAGCGCCGCATGCACCGAAGGGTAGTAGTGCGCGGCATCGGGCGGCCACATGCGGATCAGCAGGTCCGCCATCTGCTCCGGCGCATCGGCGAGGAATTCGGGGATGATATCGATGCTGCGCACTGCCCAGAGTGTCGCGGCAACCACGGCAAGCCAGACCAGCCAGCGGCCGATCGCCTCGCCCGGTGTGTGGCGCTGCCATTCGCGCAGCAGGGGAGTCATGGCGCTGCTCATCGTAGCGCCGCCCGAATCCGGCCCGAGACCAGTTCCGCCACGAAGATCAGCGCGATGATGGTCAGCAGGATGGCGCAGACGAAATCATAGTCGAAGCGCTTGAAGGCGGCGAAAAGCGTGCCGCCGATGCCCCCCGCGCCGACGATGCCCACCAGCGTCGAATTCCGCAGGTTGGAATCGAGCTGGTAGAGCGAGAAGCCGACGAAGCGCGAGGCCACCTGCGGCAGCACGCCATAGAGCAGCACGGCGAGCGGCCCGGCGCCGGTGGCGCGGATCGCCTCCACCTGCTTCATCGAGATCTCCTCGATCGCCTCGGCGAAGAGCTTGGCCACGAAGCCCATGGAGGCGATGGTCAGCGCCGCCACACCGGCCAGGGCGCCAAAGCCGATCGCCTTCACGAAGAGGATCGCGACGATCACATAGTGCAGGCTCCGACACACAGCGATCAGCCCGCGTACCGGCGCGCTGATGATCGCCGGCGCCAAATTGCGCGCCGCGAGCAGGCCGAGCGGGAGCGAGATCAGGATGCCCAGCACGGTGGAGAGCACCGCGATCTGCAAACTCTCCAGCATGCCTTCCAGCAGCAATTCCCAGCGCGTGAAATTGGGCGGGAACATGCGCGCGAGAAAGCGCGCGCCCTCCCCGATCCCCACCGACAGCCGTGCCCAGCCGAGATCGAGCTGCGCGGCCGCATAAGCGGTGTAGAGCGCCACCGCCGCCAGCGCGGCGCGGGCCTGCCAGTTCGGCGCGAAGGCGCGCCGCGCGGCCTCCTGCGCCCCGCTCACAGCCAGTCCTCGCCGCCATAGATCTGGCGCAGATGGTGCGGCTGCAAGGCCTCGGGCGGGCCGTCGAAGACCACCGTGCCGCTCTCCATGCCGATGATGCGCGTGGCGAAGCGTTTGGCGAGCTCGACATTGTGGATGTTCACCACCACGGGCACGCCCACCGCGCCGGTGAGGCGCGCAAGAAGCTCCATCACCTCCACCGCCGTCTTGGGATCGAGCGAGCTGGTGGGTTCGTCGGCCAGCAGCAAGGCGGGGCGCTGCATCAGCGCGCGTGCGATGCCCACGCGCTGGCGCTGGCCGCCGGAGAGCGCATCCGCCCGGCGCGTCGCATGGTCGGGCAGACCGACCGCGTCGAGCAGTTCAAAGGCGCGGGCGATGTCCTCGGCCGGGTATTTGCGCAGCCAGGCGCGCCAGAGCGGCACATAGCCGAGCCGGCCGGAGAGCACGTTCTCCATCACGCTCAGCCGCTCCACCAGGTTGTACTCCTGGAAGACCATGCCGATGCGCCGGCGCGCGAGCCGCAGCTCCCGCCCCCGGATACCGGTGAGGCGGTGCCCGTCGAGCGTGATCTCGCCCTTCGTCGGCTCCACCAGGCGGTTGATGCAGCGGATCAACGTGGATTTGCCGGTGCCGGAGGGGCCGATGACGGCCGTCATGCCCTCCGGCGCCAAATCGAGATCGATGCCGCGTAGCACGGGCTTGCCCGGTACGTATTCCTTGGTAAGGCCGCGGATGGAAAGCCCGCGGCCTGCGGTATTGCCAACGCTCACTGCGTGCGCGGCGGCGTGGCCGGTGCCTGCTGCTGCTGCTGGCGCTGCTGGTTGCGGCGCTGCTCGGCCTCCAGTTCGCGGCGGCTCTCGGCGTCGAAGGCCGCGCGGTTGTAGGGCGCGTTCACGGCATCGGCCACGGCGCGCACCGGCGCCCAATCCTGCGCATAGGTCGCGGGCCAGAAGCGGTCATTGCCGCCCAGGTCGCGGCGCATCGCCTCGGGGAAGCGGAAATCGTAGAAGCACTGGCGGATGCGCTGCGCGAGTTCGGGGCGCAGGTCATGGGCGAGCGCAAAGCTCGAGGTCGGAAAAGGATCCGACTGCCAGATCACGCGGAAATTCTCGCGCCGCACCTGGCCGCGCGCGATCATGCGGTTGAACACGTCCGAGGCCACGGGCGCGGCATCGTAGTCGCCCGAATTCACGCCCATCACGCTGCGGTCATGGCCGCCCGAGTAGACCACGCGGTAATCGGTCTCGGGCGTCAGCCCCTGGCCGGGGAAGAAGGCGCGCGGGGCGAGGTTGCCGGAGTTCGAGGTGGCGGAGGTATGCGCCACGCGCTTGCCCTTCAGGTCCGCCAGCGTCTGGAAGGGGCTGTCGGCGCGCACGATGGTGACGACGCGATAGCTCTCATAGGCCTCGGGTCCGCCCTTGACCGCGAAGGGCACGGCGCCGGCGAGGTTCACCGCGAAGGCGGTGGGCCCGGTGGAGAAGCCGCCGATATGCAGCCGGCCCGAGCGCATCGCCTCGACCTGCGCCGCGTTGGAGGTGACCTGGAAGTACACCACGCGCTTGCCGGTGCATTGCGTCAGGTGGTCCAGCAGCGGGCGGAATTGTGACGCATAGAGCGCGGGGTCCTCGACCGGCGTATAGGCAAAGACCAGGGTGGAGGGGTCGCGCAGCCTGGCCGCGTCGCGCGGCAGATCGGCCACCATGTCGCGATTTTCGTCGCAATAGCTGTCGTCCAGCGAGCCACGGAAGCTGCAGGCGCCCTGCGCCCCCCCTGACTGGGCTTCCGCCTGCTGCGCCCAGGGCATGGCGGCCATCAGCGCGGCGGCGAAGCCGATCGCGGGCATCAATTTGCGGACCATGGCGTAGTGCTCCCTTCCCGTTCTTGTGCCGGGCTGTGCCGCCCTGACATCGATCTGTCAAATTTGGCCCTTTGCGAGCGGCGCGTCCACCGGCACGGCTCGCCAGGCCCGAGCCCCCGGGTCTAGCCTCGCCGGGAGGAGTCCGCGCCATGTCCCGCCCGCCCTGCCGCCTGCCCATCGCCCGCGCCATGATCGTCGCCCCCCAGCCCGAGGCAGCGGAGGCCGGCGGCGCCGTGCTCGCTTCCGGCGGCAGCGCGCTGGATGCGCTGCTCGCCTGCGCCTTCACGCAAGGGGTTGTGGACCCGCTGATGTGCGGCATCGGCGGGCTCGGCGTGCTGCAACTGCATGACCCGCGCAGTGGCGAGACCACGGTGCTCGATGGTCTTTCCACCTGCCCCGGCGCCTGCACGCCCACGATGTGGGAGGCCGCCTATCAGCGCGACGCGGCGGATGGCTACGGCTACATCCTCGCCAACCGCGCCAATGAGATCGGGCACAGCGCCGTGACCACGCCGGGCATCCTGCGGCTCTTCGCCCTGGCCCATGCGCGCTGGGGGCGCCTGGCGTGGGAGTCGCTGTTCGGGCCTGCCATCGACTTCGCCGAGAGCGGCTGGATCATCCGTCCGCATGTCCACACCATGATGACGGCCAACGAGGCCGCCTATGGGCGGCTCGACTTCACGCAGAAGCTCGCTTTGACGACCGAGGGCGCCGCGCTCTACCTGCGCCCCGACGGCACGCCCAAGCGCCCCGGCGAGGCGGTGCGCAATCCGGCCCTGGCAGCGACGCTGCGCGACCTGGCCCGCGACGGGGTGGAGAGCTTCTACACCGGTCCCCTCGCCGGGCGGATCGTGGCGGAGATGCAGGCACATGGCGGGCTGCTCTCGGCGGCCGACCTCGCCGGCTTCCGCGTGAGCGAGAGCGCACCGCTGCTGATCCCCTATCGCGGCTACACCGTCTCGCTCCCGGCCCCGCCCTCGGGCGGCATCGTCATTGCGCAGATGCTGCGCATCCTGGCGCAGTTTGACCTCGTCGGCATGGGCCACAACAGCCCGGCCTACATCCGCACCCTCGCCGCCGCCATGCGCATCGCGCTCGCGGATCGCGAGGCGCATATCGGCGACCCGGCACTGCAACCCCCGCCGCTCGACTGGCTCTTGGGCGATCCCTATGTCGCCGAATGCGCCGCGCGCATTCGCGCCGGCACCGCGCTGCCCATGCCCGCCCTGACCGCGACGGCGAAGGACACCACCACCATCTCCTGCATCGATGCGGATGGCATGGTGGCGAGCCTGACGCACACGCTGGGCGTGCCCTCGGGCGTCATCGTGCCCGGCACCGGCTTCATGCTGAACGGGGCAATGAACTGGTACGATCCGCGCCCCGGCCGGGCGGGCTCGATCGCGCCGGGCAAGAAGCGATTCTCCTCCATGGCACCGACCATCGTCTTCCACGAAGGTAGGCCCGTGGCCACGCTCGGCGCGCCCGGCGGGGCGTGGATTGGCATCGCTCTGCTGCAGACGCTGGTGAACATGCTGGATTTCGGGATGGGGATGCAGGAGGCCGTGCAGGCGCCGCGATTCGCCGCGACGGGCCCGGCGATCGACATCTCCAACCGTATCCCCCGCGCCGTGGAGTGCGCGCTGGTCGCGCAGGGCGAGACAGTGCGCCGCGCCTTCCACTCCTACCCCTTCGCCGCCCCACACGGCATTTCGCGTTGGGACGGCGCGCTGGAGGGCGGTGCGGACCCGCAGCGCGACGGCATGGCGGTGGGCATCGGCTGAGCACGAAGCCCCCACCCCTCCCCGCGCGCGCGGCCCGTGCTACACCGCGCGCATGGAACTCACGACAGATCAGGTCCGCGCCGCACGCGCTGCGGGCTGCACCTTCATCGCCGCCACCCCCGACCAGGTGGCCCGCCTGACCATGCAACGCCGAATCTTCCTCGTGGAGGGCGTGCCGCATCTGGTGCAGCGCCCTGGCTCGGGATTCTTCGAAACATACGGCACGCTCGCGCCCCTGATCGCCGGCGCGCCGCCGCCGCCCCTCGAGACGCCGCAGGAGGCGGCCGAGGCGGATGCGAGCACCGCGCGCGAGATGGAGGCAGAGGGCAGCGCCGTGCGCGGCGGCGGTGCGAAGGTTGTACGGCGCGGAAGGCCGCGGGTGACTCGCGTCTGAGACCTCAGCGCAAGCCACCCGCGGGATAGGGCCGCCCACCGCCCCCGCGGCGGACGGCCCCAAGCTTCAAAGCACGAAGTCGCTGGCGGCCAGGCTGTGCAGCCCGACAAGGCGGATCACCGCCTCGGCCGCGCCGCCATTGCCCTGATCGATCTCGACCATCGTGTCGCCACCGCTGTGCAGGGTGCGGACCGAACCCTGTCCGCCACCGGCGAACGCCGCGCCGCCGACGAACACGAAGGCCTGGTCGCCGGCCAAGGCGAGGTTCGCATCAATCCCCGAAAGGTCGATCCGGTCGCCCTGCGCCCAGGCGAAGTCGGCGATCGCATCCGGCGTCGCGGCCGCGCTTTCCGCCAGCGCGCCCCAGATGAAGCGATCCGCGCCGAGGCCGCCGGCGAGCGAATCCTGGCCCGCACCGCCAAGCAGTTCGTCACCGCCCGCACCGCCGAGAATGGTGTCATTGCCGCCACCACCGACGATGCGGTTGGCGCTGCCATCGCCCGTGAGGCGATCGGCGAAGTTCGAGCCGATCAGGTTCTCGACATTCACGAGGCTGTCGCCCAGCGCGAAGGTACCCGCATTCGGGCCACCTGCGAGTGAGACGGTGACCGCCGCAGTGGCGTTCGCATAGCTCGCCGCATCCGTGCCCGCGCCGCCATCGAGCACATCCGCGCCAAGACCGCCGATGAGCCAATCATTGCCGGCATCGCCGCGCAGCGTATCGGCGCCGGCATTGCCAACCAGCGTGTCGTTGCCCTGCAGCCCCTCAATGAGGTCGTTGCCGGCGCCACCGACCAGGCTGTCCGCCCCGACGCCGCCCATGATCGCCCCGCGCTCGGCGGGAATCTCGGGCGCAGCCAGCGTGCCCGGCACGAAGGTGATGCCCGGGAAGGGCCCCGCCAGGCTCGACGCCGGATAGGCCAGGTTGAGCACGATGGCGCTGTTCACGCCGAGATAGAGCACGGTCTGGCCGTTGATATTCTCCACTGCGGTGAAGCTGGCATGGCCGTAGATGGTCAGGGTATCGCCGGTCAGCGGGTTAAAGTCGGGCAGCCAATCCACGCCGTCGCCGCGCTGGTAGATGAAGCGGTCGGCATCGCCATCGCCGAACACCGTGTCGCCAAGCACGAGGCCGCTGACCTTGCCGCCGACCAGGCTGGCGCGACCGTTGTCCGTGCCGCCGCCGATGACGTCATTGCCCTCATGTCCCGAGACGGTGTCGTTGCCCGAGCCGCCGAAGACCGTGTCATTGCCCTGGTTGCCGACGACGATGTCGTCGCCCGCGCCGCCGAGCACGACGTCGTCACCGCCCTCGCCCTGCATGTTGTCGTTGCCGGCGCCGCCCTCGAGCCAGTCATTGTCGTTGCCGCCTTCGATGATGTCGTCGCCATCACCACCGAAGATGTGGTCGCGCCCGTCATTCCCATGCAGGTTGTCGTTACCGCGCCCACCCTGGATCTTGTCGTCACCGTCATGGCCGTTGATGGCATCGTCGCCGTCATTGCCGATCAGGCAGTCATTCCCGCCCAGACCGTGGATGTTGTCGTTGCCGGCCAGGCCATCGACATGGTCGCCGCCCGGCGTGCCGCTATAGCCATCATTGGCCGGCGTCAGCAGCGTGGTCGGCAGGTCGCAGGTGCCAACAACATTCGGCACGAAGCCGGCATCGACGGTGCGGACATGGGTCCCTCCCGCCACCGAGATCACGCCGGTGCGCCCGCCAACCGCGGCATCGCTGTCGCTCACGTCAGCGCCGACATTCGCCACCGTCGGCGTATGCGCGGCCGGGGTTACGAACTCCACGATATAGCCCGCGGGGCGGAGATCCCCGAAGCTGTAGAAGCCGGAGGCATCGGTGGTGGTCGTGCTGACCACCGTCGTGCCGTCACGGTTGAGCAGGCGCACGGTGGCGCCGGCGATGCCAGGCTCTTCATCATCCTGCTGGCCATCGCGATCCAGATCAGCCCAGACGCGATCGCCGATCGAGCCCCCGATCAACAGACCAGCATCGAGCGTGTTGTTCACCTGGCCGGAGGTCAGCGTGACCTGCTGCGTGCGGCCCGTAACCATGTTGGCATCGCTGTCGGCCGCATCGTCATTGCCGCGATTATGCTGGGTGAAGACCATGCCGATCGGCGCCAGGAACTGCACCGAGTAGCTGCCCGGTAGCAGGTCCCGAAAACTGTAGTTGCCGTTGAGATCGGTCACGGTGGTGGCGATCTCATCGCCATCCGCATCCAGCAACCGCACCGTGACGCCGCGTGCACCCTGTTCGGTGGGACCCTGCACACCGTCGCGGTCCGTATCAAGCCAGGCGCGGTCCCCGATCTGCACGCGCTGGAACAGACCGGCATCGAGATCGGTGCGCGCATCGCCTGAGAAAAGCATCGTCGGCGCGATCACGCCGGCACTGTTCGCATCGCTGTCGCGTGCATCATCCGTGGTGCGGTCACGCTGCGAGAGTTCGAAGCCGGTGGGGCGGAGCACGCGCACGCCGTACTGGCCGGGTGCAAGACCATCGAAGCCGTACTGACCACTGCCATCCGTGGTGTCGGTGGCGATCACTGTCACGCCATCGGCGGCGAGCAATTGCACCGTGACATCGGCGAGGCCAGGCTCGTTGTCATCCTGGATGCCATCGGCATCGAGGTCATGCCACACGCGGTCACCGAGCGAAGCCGGCACATAAACGCCCGCATCCACGTCGCGCGTCGTCTCCGCCGGGAAGACCGAGACAAGACCGGTGATGCCGCCGCTGGTGGGGTCGCTGTCGATCGTGTCGTCGCCCGGCACGTTCGGCAGCGTCAGGTTCAGGCCCGGCGGAATGATGAACTCCACGCGATAGTCGCCGGCGATCACATCCTGGAACAGGTAGACGCCATCCGGGTCTGTCGTCTCTGTGCGGCCCGTGAAGCTGCCATCGGCGTTGAGCAGGCGCACCACGATGCCCGCGCGCGAGGCCTCTCCCGCCTCCTCGCGGCCATCGCCATCGCGATCGACCCAGGCACGCCCTGTGAGATCGCCGAGTTCGACCAGCGCGGCATCTACCGAGGTGTCATTCTCGCCCGAATCCAGCGTGACGATGCCGGTCCGCCCCTGCGCGTTCACATCGCTGTCATTGTCGTCGGCAACCTGATCCTGCTTGCCGAAGGCCCGGTTTGCGGGGGCGACGAACTCCACGCGGTAGTCGCCGGGGGCGAGATTGCTGAAGCCGTAGATGCCATCTGGCCCGGTGACGGTGCTCAGTCCCGTCGGCGTGCCATCGGCGCGCAGCAGGTTGACCGTGACGCCGGAGACGCCGGCCTCGCCAAGATCCTGCCGTCCGTCATTGTCGGCATCGAGCCAGACGCGATTGCCGAGCGCAGCGGGACGATACAGGCCCGCATCCACGCTGTTGTCGGTTTCGCCAGAGCTCAGGTTGACGACATCGGTGCGACCATCGCTGCCGATGTCGCTGTCCACGCCATCCGCCGCCGCGTCGCGCTGCGTCGGCGTGAAGCCGGCGCGCGTGACTTCCACGCGATAATCACCCGGTGCGAGGCCCGTGAAGGCATAGCTGCCATCGCTGGTGGTGGTGATGGGCGAGACACCGACGACGGGCGTGCCATCGACGTTGAGCAGCCGCACCGTGGCGCCGGCGACATTGCCCTCGCCCAGATCTTGCCGGCCATTGCCGTTCACATCTTCCCAGACGCGGTCGCCAATGGCCGCCGGGCGATAGATGCCGGCATCGAGCGTGCGGTCATCGCCGCCGCTGGCCAGTGTCACCTGCTCGGTGCGGCCGGTAGTGACGTTGGCGTCGCTGTCCTGATCGTTGTTGAGGCCGACATTCGCCTTGGTGAAGGGCGTTGCAGTGTCAGGCACGAAGCGTACCGCATAGGTGCCGGGTGCCAGCGTATCGAACAGGTAGTTGCCGTTGCTGTCGGTGAAGGTGGTGCGCCCGGTGGGGTTGCCGGCGCTGTCCAGCAGCTCGACCAAACGGCCCGAGACGCCGCCCTCGCCAGGGCCGCCCTGCAGGCCATCGCCGTTCACATCCTCGAAGAGCGTGCCGCCGAGCTTCGCGCCGCGATAGAAGCCGGCATCCACTCGCGGCTCATCCTCGCCACTTTCGAGGAAGAAGGTGTCGCTGCGGCCATTCACGTTGACGTCACTGTCCGTCGCCTCGTTGGCGTTGCCGCCGGCATTGCGCGTGGTGGCGATGTAGTCACCACGCAGGACGCTGACGGAGTAGTCGCCGGGGACGAGCCCCGTGAAGGCATAGAAGCCATCCGCGCCGGTGACTGTCCGCGTCACTTCATTGCCGAGGGCATCGAGCAGGCGGACCGTGACGCCGGCAATCCCCGTCGCGCCGTCATTCTGCACGCCGTCGCCGTTCGTGTCCTCCCACACCCGGTCGCCGAGGCGCGCGAGTTGGTAGAAGCCGGCATCGACGTTCCGGACGGCGTCGCCGCTGGCGAGCGTGTAGACCGCCGTGATGCCGCTGGCCTGATCCGCATCGCTGTCGGTCGTGTCGATGCCGACATTGGCGAGGGTGCGCTCATTGCCGCCGACCTCGTCGAAGCGCACGCGATAGCTGCCGGGGATGAGGTCGTCGAAGAGGTAGCTGCCATCCGGGCCGGTGACCGCGGTGAAGCCCGTGGGCGTGCCATCGGCGTTGAGCAGCGTCACCGGAATGCCGGCGAGCACCGTGTCGCCGGCCTCGCGCACGCCATCGCCATCCACGTCGCGGAAGGCAATGCCGCCGAGCGAGGCGCGCACCACCGTCACCGCCTCGTTCTCGGTCACGGTGGTGGACGAGGAGCCGGGCGTCACGCCATAGGGATTTACCGGCGCGGCGGAGTCCACCGCACCCACATTCGTGAGCACCTTGCCGGCAGTGTTGCCGCCGATGTCGGCCACCATCGCCACCACGCGGAACACCACCTGGTCGGCGGCGCTATTGACGTTGTTGAAGGGGTTGGTGATGTCGCCGAGGTTGAAGGAGAGCGTGCGCGTGCCGGCGTCATAGACGCCATCCGCACCGACGCTCAGCGCCGAGCCGGTGATGCCGCCCAACGAGACCAGCTCGCTGTCCAGGAAATCGAGGCCCGTGGGCAGCACATCGCGCAGCACGATGCGCTGCGCGCCCTCGCCGAGGGTCGCGGTGACGAGGAAGGTCACTTCCTCGCCGATGCCTACGGCGCTGCCGAGCGTACCGAGATAGCTGGTGCTCTCCAGCGTCTTGACCACGGTGTTGACGATATCAGTCGTCACCGTCGCGGGGTCGCTCTCGGTCGTGCTCACGCCCAGCACGGGGGCGGAGCTGTAGGTGACCTGCGCGGTGTTGGTGATGGACTGGCCATCGATGATGTTGCCGGCAAGCCGCGCCTGATAGGTGATCGTCACCGGAGGCGCGCCGAGCAGGTACTGGTTGAGCGCGTAGCTGATCGACCCGCCGCTCTCGGTGATGGTGCCGACCGAGGCCATGGCCGAGCCCGCCACCAGCGTCACCCCGGCGGGCAGGATGTCGGAGAGATTCAGCAGATAGGCCGGCGCGGTGCTGCCCGCGGCATGGCTCAGCGTGACCGTGTAGGTCACGAGGTTGCCGGCATCGCCGGCCATACCCGGAACCGCATCCTTCACGATGACGAGATCCGGCCGCACAACGTCGATCTTCGCATCGTCGGTGACGGTGGCGAGGCCCGGCTTGCCGCCGCCCGGTGCGAAGGTCTCGGCCTTCGCGGTGTTGGTCAGCGTCGCCCCCGCCGTCGCCGAGGTGGCGACACGGCCGGTGACGAGGATGGTCACCGTGTCGCCGGCGTCGCGGTCATTGTCGCCGGCATTCACGATGGTGCCGAAATCGAAGCTGTAGGCACCGCCGGAGACCGAGGTCGCCGCTGCACCGACCGCAAGCGCGGAGCCGGTGATGGTGGCGCCGATGCTCTCGACGCTCGCGCTCTCGAAGATCAGCCCGGTCGGCAGGCTGTCGGAGACGACGAGGCGCTGGGTGCCCTCGCCCACCGTCACGGTCAGGCGGTAGGTCACTATCTCGCCAGGGGCGGCGTCCGGGTTGCCCGCATTGACGAAGCCACTGCCGGTATTGGTGTCGCCCGTCGCGATCACCGATTTGTCGATGGTCGGCGCCAGCGCAACGGTGCGCGTCTCGGTGTCCTGGGCGTTGTAGGAGCGGCTGGCGAGATCCTCGGCCGCTGTCGGGTTGAGCGGATCGACCGGATCGGCCGGGTTGCTGTCGTAGACCAGCCGCGCGGTGTTGGAGAGCACCTGCACAGGCGTCACCGTATCGAGCAGGCGCGCCTGGTAGGTGATGGTCACCGCGGGTGCGCCCAGCAGATACTGGTCGGCGCGCCAAGCTATGGCGTTACCGATGTTGCCGACGCTGCCAGCACTCGCCACAAGCGTGCCCGCGACAAGCTCCATCCCCGCCGGAATCAGGTCGGTAAGCGCCAAGTCATAGGCCGGCGCGTCCGAGCTTCCGCTGTGCTGGATGGTGATCGAATAGTTCACCAGCGCACCCGCATCCAACGCCGCGCCGCCGACGATGCTGGAGGCCTTGTCGATGCTTAGGTCGGGCTCCACCACATCCACGCGCACCGTATTGGTGCCGTTGGTGGCAGGCGTGCCGGTGGTGCCCGTGTCGTAGCGGCCGGTGTTGTCCAGCACATCGGCGTCGTTGTTCTGCGCCACGTCGTTCACCACCGCCTTCAGGCGGAGGACGATGAATTCCTGGTTATTCGCCGGATCGTAGGCGATCTCGCTGTTGCTGGTGCTGTTGCGTACATCGCCGAAGCTCAGCACCACGCGGTCGTTGTTGGCGAGGCCACCAGCATTGTCCACCACCGGGGCGGGCGTGGGAAGCGAGCCGCCGGTGAAGGTCTTGAGATTGCTGCCGATCGAGACGATCTCGACCGAGCCGGGAATGTAGGTGAGCGAGCCATTGCCGACGGAGTCCAGGTCCTCCAGCAGGTCGGAGATGCGCAGGTTCGGGCTGTCGCCCTCCGGCAGGCGGACGCGAATCTCGTAGGTGACCTCCTCGCCGATACGCAGATCCACATTGCCGCCATGCCGATTGGCCGGCACCGTGCCCTCGGCGCTCGGCCCGCGGGTGTTGGCATCGGAGGTCGCGACGATGATCTTGCTGACGCTGGGAGCGGCGATGGTCACGCGCTCGTCGTCGGTGTCGCTCTTCACGCGATCCCACGGGTCGGTCGGCGTGGCGCCGGGTCCGTCCAGCGTGCTGCCATCGGCCTTCGCGGTGTTGTCCAGCCGCTCACCCGCATCGGCATCGGCATCGATCACCACATCGAGCGTGATCGTGATCTTCTCACCCGGGTCGAGGTAGTCGATCAGGAAATCGACATCCTTGAGGCTGCCCGGCGTTACATCTGTGATGCGGCCGGAACTGACGCCCGTGATGGTCACATTGCCGGTGACGGTCGCGTCCAGCAGCACATCCGCCAGCAGGTCCTTGATGCTGACATCCCAGGCGCGAGCGGTGAAGTTGCTGTCGTTGCCGATACCCGGCACGCCCTTGTTCTCGACCGTGATGGTGTAGCGCACTGTGTCGCCGGCATCGGCCGTCACGGGCGCGCTGCCCGCGGTGGGGGCGATGCGCGCGGCGGTCTTGATCACGTCGAGGTTGGGCTCCACCACCTCGACGTCCACGCTGGCGCGAGTCTCGGTGCGGCCGCCGGGCGCGTCAGGGTCGACGGCGCTGACAACGACGGTGTTGGTCAGCTTGTCGCCGGCGACATTGGCCGCATTGTTGTTGACCCGCGCATCGACCTCGAGCGTGATGGTCGCGGGCTGGGTGCCCGTGGTGTTGGCCGTGTTCAGCACATTGCCGAAATCGAAGCGGGCGCGGTCGAAGCCGTTGACCAGATCGCTGTCGATCAGGGTGATCTCGGGGGTCGTGTCGAAGATGCTGCCGCCGCCCAGGCCGTTCACGCCGATGAAGCGCGCCGCGAGCATGGTCATCACGCCGCCACCGGCGGCATTCGAGGTCGGCAGCCAGTCTTCCACGCGGAAATCGGTCATCGCGCCTTCCGGCACGGTGACGGTGATGGTGTAGGTCACCCTCTCACCGATGGTGAGGTCGGTCAGGCTGTCGCTGCCGGCCTGCGTGCCCGTATGCGCCTCGCTCGTGGCGGTCACCACCTTGGCGGGCGTTGGCGTCTGGGTGCGGACGAAGGCGGTGTCGGAAAGGTCGCCGGTCGGCGTGAAATCGGTCCGGTCGATGCCGCCTTCCTTGGCGGCGAAATGCTCGATCGTGGCGGTGTTCACCAGGTCGGCACCGAAGGCGGCGACGGTGTCGATCAGCTCGAGATCGTAGGTGATGACGACGATGTTGTCGCCGCTGGTCGCGCTGTAGGTGCCGATGGCGCCGCTGTTCGTCGCATCGCCGAGGCGGATGCCGCCGACGGGATCGAAGATGCTGCTGCCCTCGATGGTGAAGGGCAGCACATTGCCCGCGCCATCGGTCACGCGCAGGTTCAACCCGCCCGCGGGGATCTCGAAGCCAGGGGGCAGCGTGTCGCGGATCAGCACGTCGAAGGCGCCGCGCAGCGAACTGCCGGTGTTCTCGACGACGATGGCGAAGCTCACCCTGTCCCCGGCATCGGCGCCGGTCAGGTCGGCGTCGATCAACCGGCTGTCGAGTGCGTTGGAATTGATGGTGCCGGTGAACCGATTGCCCGCGCTGCCGGGCGCGGTGAAGGTGATGCCCGCCGGGCCGACATTCGTCGTCGGGTTCGCGTTGGGGTTGCTGTCCGCGATCACGCCCTTGGTTATGTTCAGCTCGGGCTCGCCGAGCACGAACTGCACGATGGCATTGTCCTCGGAGACGGCGCCGAAGCTGTTGGTCTCGGTGCTTGTGACCTGGTTGGTCAGCAGCAGCCCGTCGCCGAATTCCTCATCCTGCACCACGACCGTGAACAGCAGGTCGATGCGCGAGGAAGGATTGCCCGGCGCCACCGCGTCGCCGAAGTCGAACTTCAAGGCGTTGCTGACCGCATCGAAAGAGATGCTCGGATTGGTGGTGGGGTCGCCCGAGCTGTCGAAGGTGGCACCCGGGCCCCACTTCGCCTGGTTCGCGCCCGGCACGACGCCATTCACGGCATCGGTGAAGGTCATGCCGGCGATGGCCTTGAGCACCGGCAGCGGCAGGAAGTCCGACAGCGCCACGTCATGCGCGCCGGTCAGCGGCATGTCGAGGGTGAGGCGGAACGTGATGCTGTCGCCCGCAGCGACCTTCACCATACCGGGCGGCAGCACGGTGCTGCCATTGATCGCGTAGATCGACTTGCCAACTTCGCTGACCGGCAGCGTCACGCCGGCGTCGCTGTCATCGGATTTCGGCTTGCCGCTCTCATCCACCACGCCGCCGAAATCGACGTCGTTCACGAGCGGATCGCCCTGGTCCACCAGGGATTCGTTCGGGGGCGCCGGTTTGGTGGCGATGTAGCGCTCCTCGATGGTGGACTGGAACCTGACCAGCACCGTCGCCTGGTGCTCGTCCCCGCCGGGGCGGCCGTTCAGCACGTCATCGATCTTGCGGTCGCGCATCTCCTGGGAGATGTCGAAGCGGATGGTGGAGATGCCGGTCGCCGGGTCGCGCGTGACGGTGATGTTGGCGGGGTCGATGGTGCCGCTGAACAGCTCCTTGCCGCCCTCGTTCATCGTGATGGTGACAGGGGCCTTGCTGTCGAAGACCTGCCCATCGCCGAGCGTGTCGATCAGCTCCAGATCGCCCATGTTGAAGTAGTTGGAGACCTGGCCGTCCAGCGTCCATTCCAGGTTCTCGCCGGCCTTCAGCGTCGTGACCGGCACCACCGATTTCTGCACCGCGATGGATTTCGCGGTGATGATGTCCTCCGGCCCTGATGGGTCGATGGCAAAGACCTCAATCGGGTCGCGCCCGTCATTCGGATCCCAGGTCGCGTCCAGCCGCGCGTTGTTTTCCAGCACGCGGAAGGCGCCGGTCACCGGGTCGAGCACCGGGGTCACGCCGTCGCGCAGGAATTCCGGCACGTAGAACTCGATCTTCAGCGTCGGCGCCGGGCCCCCGCCCGTGTAGCTACCATCGAACTTCGCCTCGACCAGGCCGGTCTTGTTGTCGAAGCTCGTCGTGCCCGTGCCGTTTTCGATGGAGACGGATTTGATCAAGGTGCCGTCCGGCATCACATCGGTGAGCTTGAGGCCGGTGACGGTCTGGCCCTCGGCGATAAGCGCCTTGACCAGCCACTCGCGCGCGTAGGAAGGGCCCGTCGCCGTCTCCTGCTCGGGGCCGACATAGACCTTGTCGAGTTCGATGACGGTGGGCGTGACGGTCAGCTTGGTGGCGGGGCCGAAGACCGGGGCGTCGGCAACGGGGTTGAGCAGCGGGTCGCGCCCATAGGCGAAGCCGCCGCTCGCCTGCAGCGTCAGCGGCTTGCCGAGATCGGCAAGGTCCGAGACCTCAAGCCGAACCTGGATATCCGCCGCCGTCTGGCCGTCGGTGAAGCTGCCGAAGGGCAGGCGCAGCACCACCAGCGTCTCGCCCGGCGTGCTGGTGACGATCACGGGGTTGCCCAGGGCATCGGTGGTGAAGGGGTGGGTCACCTGGCCAGAGGCGGGGAATTCCAGCACCCATTGCTCGAGCGCCACGCCGAGATAGGTGGCGCCAAGGAAGGCAACGCCATCATTCACCAGGGCATTGCCCGCGCCCGCGCCATCCGCGCCATTGGTCGGCAGGATCAGGTTCACATAGGGCGAGTAGCCAACGGAACTGCCGGGGCCGGCATCAGGAATGTTGTCGAACCGCAGGGTGATGGCGCGCTCCCCGCCGATGGGGGCGCTCAACGTGGCGCCGTCCAGGAAGCTGATGATCGGTTGGGCGGACATGCTTAAGGCGTCTCCAGCAGGCGGCCGCGGGGGCGGCTGGGGGGATCCTGCTGCGCTCACTTTTACGTGATTTCGATCCGCACGCAAGCACGTTCGCTTTTCCGTTCCTTTTTTTTGTTTTTTTAGACGACCCGGCCGGCCCGCATGCCGCTTTGACCCCGAACAGAAACGCGACCGTCACACCACCGTCGCCGAGATCGGGCATTCCTCAGCCCCGGCGTCGCGCCCTGCGGCGCAGGACCAATCCGGCGAAAAGGCTTCCCCCAATGGTTCGAAGCGGCCTTGCGGCGCTCTGCCTCACCCTGCTCCTCCAGCTCGGCGCCCTGCCGGCCGAGGCGCAGCCCCGCACGCGGCTCACCGTCTATACGGCGCTGGAGAATGAGCAGCTCGCCCCCTTCAAGCAGGCGGCCGAGACGGCGCTGCGCGATGTCGAGATCGCCTGGGTGCGTGATTCCACGGGCATCATCACCGCCCGACTGATCGCCGAGCGGCAGAATCCGCGCGCCGATGTCGTCTGGGGCCTCTCGGTCTTCTCGCTGCTGCAGATGGAGGCGCTCGACATGCTCGAGCCCTATACGCCGCGCGGCGCCGAGGCGCTGCGGCCCAACATGCGCAGCGCCCGCAGCCCGATGACCTGGACCGGCATGGACGCCTTCGTCTCGGCCGTCTGCTTCAACACGGTGGTGGCACAGCAGCGCAACCTGCCGCGCCCCTCGACCTGGGCCGACCTGCTCGATCCGCGTTTCCGCGGCCAGATCGTGATGCCGAACCCGAATTCCTCCGGCACCGGCTTCCTGACCATCGCGGGCTGGATCGGCGCGCAGGGCGAGGCGAATGCCTGGAGCTTCATGACGCGCCTGCACGAGAACATCCAGCAATACACCCATTCCGGCAGCGCGCCCTGCAACAATGCGGCGCGGGGTGAGTTCGCCGTGGGCCTGTCCTTCGACATGCGCTCGGTCACGCTCAAGAACCAGGGCGCGCCCATCGACATCATCATCCCCACCGATGGCGTCGGCTTCGACCTGGAGGCCACGGCCATCCTGCGGGGCACCCGCAACCTCGATGCCGCGCGCCGCCTGGCCGACTTCGCCGTCTCGCGCGCCGCGGCCGAGCTCTATGGCCGCTACTACGCCATGCTCGCCCTGCCGGGCGTGGAGCCCACGGTGCGCGGCTACCCGGCCGAATTCGCCCAGCGCCTGGTCAATGCCGATTTCGGCGAGATCGCGAGCCAGCGCGAGCGGATCCTGCGCGAATGGGCGGCACGCTTCGACGGCAAGTCGGCGCCGCGCTAGACCGCCAATGTCCAGCGCCCTCGATGCCCTGGCAGAGGGTGCGACGCGCCTGCCCGGCGCCCCCGGCGCCTATCTCGACATCGTCGCGGTGGGCAAGATCTTCGGTAGCTTCACCGCGCTGAAGGATGTCTCGCTGAGCATCCATGAAGGCGAGTTCGTCTCCTTCGTCGGGCCATCCGGCTGCGGCAAGACCACGCTGCTGCGCGCCATCGCGGGGCTCGATCCGGCAACCACCGGCGTCATCACCCAGGCCGGGCGCGAGATCACCGGACTGCCGCCGGCCGAGCGCGATTTCGGCATCGTCTTCCAATCCTACGCGCTGTTCCCGAACCTGACCGTGGCCGAGAATATCGGCTACGGGCTGCGCGGGCCCGCCTGGCCGAAGCCGCGGCGCCGCGCACGGGTGGATGAGCTGGTGCGCCTGGTCGGCCTGGCCGAGCACGCGCACAAATACCCCGCCCAGCTCTCCGGCGGGCAGCAGCAGCGCGTTGCCCTTGCGCGCGCACTGGCGCCCGAGCCGGGGCTGCTGCTGCTCGATGAGCCGCTCTCGGCGCTGGATGCCATCGTGCGGCTGCATCTGCGCCAGGAGATCCGCGCCCTGCAACGCCGCCTCGGTGTCACCACCATCATGGTGACGCATGACCAGGAGGAGGCGATGGGCGTCTCCGATCGCATGGTGGTGATGAGCCGCGGGCGCGTCGAGCAGGTCGGCACGCCGGAGGAGATCTATCGCCGCCCGGCCAGCGCCTTCGTCGCCGGCTTCGTCGGACGTTCCGCCGCCTTCGATGCGGTGGTCGAGGCCACGCCCGGCAGCATCCGCGCCGCCGGCCATCTGCTGCCGGCCGAGGCCGCGCGCGGCCTCCTCTACGGCACCGAGCTGCGCGTCTTCGTCCGGCCCGAGGATGTGCGCCTGGGCGCCGCCGCGTCCCAGATGCCCGGCGCGCTGGCGATGGAGGTGACGCATCTGGAGTTCCTGGGTGCGACCTGCCGCCTCACGCTGGAAGCGCCGCGGCTGCAACTGGAGGCGGAGGCAACGCCCGACATGGTGGCGGCGCTGGGCGCCCTGCCGGGGGCGCGGCTGCCCGTGGCGGTGCCCGCGGATCGGCTCCTGGTGTTCCGCGCCGATGTCTGATGCCGTACTGGGCGAGCGGCTGGAAGCGCCGGGCCCCCGGCGCGGCGCACCGCTCGGCCAGAAGGTGCGGCCAAGCGCCTCGCTCGACCAGCGGCTGATGCAGGCGGGGCTGGGCCTCGCGTTGATCTTCCTGGGCCTCGCACTGGCGCTGCCCATGGCCATGCTGTTGGCGCGAGCCTTCGAGGATGCGAACGGTGCTTTTGTGGGTCTCGCGAATTTCGCGACCTACGTCACCACGCCCGCGCTGCTGCGCTCGGTCTGGAACAGTGTCTGGACGGCGGGCGTGACCACGCTGCTCGTCGTGCCGCTGGCCTTCGCCTACGCCTATGCGCTCACCCGGTCCTGCATCCCGGGCAAGGCGATCTTCCGCGCGGTGATGCTGCTGCCGATCCTCGCACCGTCGCTGCTGCCGGCGCTGGCGCTGATCTATCTTTTCGGCAACCAGGGCATGCTGCGCTGGATGCTGTTGGGCGAGAACATCTACGGCCCCTGGGGCATCATCGCTGCCCAGATGTTCTACACCTTCCCCTCCGCGGCGATCATCCTGGGCGTGGCGCTGGCCACCGCCGATGCGCTGCTCTACGAGGCCGCCGAGGCGCTGAAGGCGGGGCGCGCGCGGATCTTCGCCAGCGTCACCCTGCCGGGCGCGCGCTTCGGCCTGGTCTCGGCGGGCGTCGTCGTTTTCACCCAGGTGGTCACGGATTTCGGCATCCCGAAAGTGATCGGGGGGCAATTCCCGGTGCTGGCGACGGATGTGTACAAGCAGGTGGTCGGGCTGCAGGATTTCAACATGGGCGCGGTGGTGGGGCTCGTGCTGCTGCTGCCCGCCATCGCCGCCTTCGCGCTGCAGCGCTGGGCCGAGGGCAAGCGCGGCTTCACCCTGACCGGCCGCGCCGTGCCCTATTTGCCGCGCCCGCGCAGGCAGCGCGACCTGCCGCTATTCCTGCTCTGCCTGTTCACCGCCGCTGCGCTGCTAGGCATCGTCGGCGTTGCGGTCTGGGGCTCGCTGATCCGCTTCTGGCCCTACAATCTCAGTCTCACGCTCGACAATTACGACTTCGCCCGCTTCGACAGCGCCGGCTGGAGCGCCTTCCGGACCTCATTGCAGCTGGCGATGCTGACCGCCTGCCTGGGCACGGCGCTGATCTTCGTCATCGCCTATGTGCTGGAACGCGGCCCGCGGCTGGGCCGCGCGGCGCGCTGGCTGCGCGGGGCGGTGGGCCTGCTGGCCACGGCACCGCTCGCGATTCCGGGTCTCGTGCTCGGCCTCGCCTACATCCTGTTCTTCAACCACCCGGCGAACCCGCTGGGCTTTCTCTACGCCACGCTGGGCATCCTGGTGCTGAATTCGCTGGTGCATTTCTACACCGTGGGCCACCTGACCGCGACCACCGCGATCCGCCAGCTCGACCCGGAATTCGAGGCCGTCTCCGCCAGCCTGCGCGTGCCCATCTGGTCCACTTTCGGCCGTGTGACGGTGCCGATCTGCCTGCCTGCGATCATGGAGATCTGGGTCTATCTCTTCGTCAATGCGATGACGACGGTGAGTGCCGTGATCTTCCTCTACGGCCCCGACACCAAGCCCGCCTCGGTCGCCGTGGTGCACATGGATGAGGCTGGGCAGGCGAGTGCCGCCGCCGCCATGGCCTGCACGCTGCTCGCCGCCACGATCACGGTGAAGCTCGCGCAATTGCTGCTCGCGCGGCGGCTGGACCGGCTGACCCAGCGCTGGCGCCAACGCTGACGCAAGACCGTCACGGCACCGTCAAGCGCGCGCAATGCCAGGGCGTTAAGGGCAGGCCACGACCAGCCCAGGGAATCACCCGACCATGCGCGCCCTTCTGCTTTCCGCCTGCGCCGTGCTTGCGCTTTCCGCCGCCGCCCCATTCGCTGCCAGGGCCGACCAGCGCCTGGAGGCGACGCTCGCCGGCCATGCCATCCTGCCCGCCTTCACCATGGGCCTGCCGCCGGCCGATGCGCCGCGCGATGCGCTGGTCTCGGGCAAGTTCGCCGGCCCCGGCAATCTGCGCAATGACCGCCCGGGCAGCATCATGGGCGATACCGGCCCGCTGCATGGCAGCCGCCCCACCGGCATCGCCTTCCCCTTCATCGGCCAGGCCGTGCAGGGCTTCTCGGGTATCAAGCCCGTGGCCGGCGCGCCCGGCGAGTTCTGGGTGCTGACCGACAACGGCTTCGGCAACAAGCGCAACTCGCCCGACAGCCTGCTGTTCTTCCACCGCATCCGCGCCGATTTCCGCACCGGCACGGTGAGCGTGCTGGCCACCACCTACCTCACCGATCCGCAGCGCCGCGTGCCCTTCCGCATCGCCAATGAGGGCACCGAGGCCCGCTACCTGACCGGTGCGGATTTCGACCCCGAGAGCCTCCAGCCCCTGCCCGATGGCAGCTTCCTGATCGGCGAGGAGTTCGGCCCCTTCCTGATCCATGTAGACGCGCAGGGCCGAGTGCAACGCGTGGTCGAGACGAAGCTGGGCGAGGAGACGATCATGTCCCCCGACCATCCTTCGCTGCAGGTTGCCCCCTCCCCCACCGCGCCGGTCGCCTATCGCGCGCGGCGCTCGGGCGGGTATGAAGGCATGGCGCTGACCCCCGATGGCCGCACCGCCTGGGCGATGCTGGAACAGCCGCTCTTCGCCGCCGGCTCCAACCAGCCCGAGGGCGCCTTCCTGCGCGTCATCGAGTTCGACACGGCCCGCATGGCCTGGACCGGCCGGCATCTCCGCTACCGGCTTGAGCCGGGTGCTACCGCCATCGGCGACTTCAACATGGTCGATGCCACGCGCGCCCTGGTGATCGAGCGTGACAATGGCGAAGGCGACCCGGCCCTTGCCTGCGCACAGGGCGTGGCGCCGACCGCTGCGGCGCCGTGCTTCCCGCTGCCGGCGCGCTTCAAGCGCATCTACCTGGTGGATCTCGCGCAGACTGATGCCGAGGGCCATGTCCGCAAGATCGCGCATATCGACCTGATGAACATCCGCGACCCCGAAGGCATCGCGCGCATCCGCGGCGACCTGCCGGCAAATGCGCCGCGGGATCGCTTCACCTTCCCCTTCTTCACCATCGAGAACGTCGCGATGGTGGATGACGACCACATCATCGTCGGCAACGACAACAATCTGCCCTTCAGCGCCGGCCGGCATTTCTTCCAAGCCGACAACAACGAGTTGATCCTGCTGCGCGTGCCCGAATTGCTGCGCGCGCGCTGAACATCGTGGAAGGAGCCGCCCGCATGATCGCCCGCCGCACCGCGCTGCTCGCCAGCGCCAGCCTGCTCGCCACGCCTGCCATCGCCCAGGGCGGCTGGCGCGCGCAGTTCCGCGAGTTGCGGCTCGGCGTCTCCTCCGCGGAGAACGAACGAGACGCCATCGCGCGCCAGCAGCCCTTTCAGGACTACATCCAGCGCACGCTCGGCGTGCCGCTGCGCGTCTTCCGCGCCACCGACTATGCCGGCGTGGTCGAGGCGATGCGCAGCAGCAACATCGAGTTCGCGCGCATCGGGCCCGCCAACTACGCGCTGGCACGCCGCGTGATGGGTGAGCGGATCATCCCCTTCGCGCGCGACATCGATAACGAGGGCGCCACCGGGTACCACAGCGTCGCCTTCGTCCGTGCCGACAGCCCGGCCCGGCGCATCGAGGATCTGCGCGGCAAGAGCTTCGCCTTCGCCGATCCGAATTCCGCCTCCGGCTTCGCGGTGCCGGCCTTCTACATGCGTCGCCAGGGCTTCGATCCGAACACCTTCTTCGGCCGCACCGGATTCTCGGGCAGCCATGAGCAAAGCGTCATCGCGGTGCTGAACGGCACCTATGACGGTGCCGTGACCTTCTGGTCGAACGAGCAGCGCAACAACATCCAGCGCATGGAAGAGAAGGGCATGATCCAGCCGGGCACGACCCGGATCATCTGGACCAGCCCGCAGATCCCGAACTCGCCCTGGGTCATGCGCGCCGACCTGCCCGAGGGGCTGCGCCGTGACTGGGCCGCCGCCATCTTCGCCATGCCCGAGCGCGACCCGGAAGCCTTCCGCGTTGCCTCCTCCGGCGCGCGGGGCGTGGTCGTGACCGTGCACGAGGATTTTCGCGACATGATCGCGATCACCGAGGAAAATCTCGCCCGGCGCCGGCAACGCAGCTGATGAGCGGGGCGAGCCTGGCCGCGGAGGCCGCCTGGCGGCGGGCCTCACGGCAGCGGCGCCTGACCGCCTCGGCCTGGATCGCGATGCTCGTGCTGCTGGCCGCGGTGGCAGCACAGATCGGCGAGGTCAGCCTTGAACGGCTGCTGCGCGGCCTGCCGATGGCCGCGGATTATGTGTGGCGCACTATTCCCGAACTGCGCTGGTCCAGCCTGGGCGCCGATCTCGCGGAATGGATGTGGGGCATCCAGGACTGGGTGCCGCTGCTGCTGGATACCATCCTGATCGCCTACACCGGCACGGTGCTGGGCGCCTTCGCGGCCCTGCTGCTGTCCTTCCCGGCGGCCAGCACCCTGGCGCCGCGCTGGGTGGTGCAGGCCAGCCGCCGCCTGCTGGAGTTGGCGCGCACCGTGCCCACGCTCGTTTTCGCGCTGATCTTCGTCTACGCCTTCGGGCTCGGCCCGCTGGCCGGTGTGCTGGCCATCGCGATGCACACCTTCGGCGCGCTCGGCAAGCTCTTCGCCGAGGTGCATGAGAATGCCGACCTCCAGCCGGTGGACGCGATCCGCGCTGCCGGCGGCAATTGGCCTCAGGCCATGCGCTACGGCGTGCTGCCGCAATCCCTGCCGGGTCTGCTCAGCTTCGGCCTGTTGCGCTTCGAGATCAATGTGCGGGAGGCCAGCGTGCTCGGCATCGTGGGCGCTGGCGGCATCGGGGAGGAGCTGTACCTGTCGGTGCGGCAATTCTCCTATCCCGACATTTCCGCCATCCTGCTGCTGATCCTGCTGACCGTCAGCCTGATCGACATGCTGTGCGCGCAGATGCGCCACCGGGTGATCGGCGCCGAAAGCCTGCGCAGCCCATGAATCTCTCCCGCACGTCTCTGCTGTTCGGCGGTGGCTTCCTGCTGCTGCTGCTTGGCCTGTGGCGGGTGGATGCCGCGCCGCTGCGCCTCATCGAGGGGATGCAGAAGCTGGGTTGGCTGCTCGTGCTGATGTGGCCACCCTCGCCCGGTGGCGCCCTGGCCGACCTGCTGTACGCCCTGGCCGAGACAGTGGCGATGAGCTTCATGGGCACGCTGATCGCCGCCTGCATCGCCCTGCCCCTGAGCTTCCTTGGCGCGGGCAATGTGGTGGCGAACCTCTGGGCGCGCTTCACCGTGCGGCGCAGCTATGATGGGCTGCGTGCCGTGGACAGCCTGGTCTGGGCGCTGATCTTCGTCTCCGCCGTGGGCATGGGCCCCTTCGCGGGCATCCTGGCCCTGGCGCTGCCCGATATCGGCACGCTGGCCAAGACCTTCTCCGAGGCGCTGGAGGCGGCCGAGCGGCGCCAGGTGGAGGGCGTGCGCGCAGCCGGTGGCTCGCGCCTGCAGGCGATCCGCTACGGTCTGATTCCGCAGGCCGCGCCGGTGATGCTCTCCCAGATCCTCTACACCTTCGAGAGCAACACGCGTAGCGCAACCATCCTGGGCGTGGTCGGCGCGGGCGGCATCGGCCTCGCGCTCTCGGACCGCATCCGCATCAACAACTGGGATGAGGCGGCCTTCATCGTGCTGCTCATCCTGGTGACCGTCGCGGTGATCGACATGCTCAGCCGCCGCATCCGGCTGCGGCTGATCCGGGCCTAGCTCAGAACGCCCAGTCGCTGCTCACCCGCGCCGCCGCGCCATCATCGTCGAGGATCTGCGCCACACCGAGCCGGTCCGCGAAGGTCGCGCCGTCGACCGTGGTGAGCTGCACGGAGAACGCCTCCTGCGCCTCGGCAAGGTCATCGGGCCGCAGCAGGATTTCCACCGTCTTGCGCGTCTCGCCCGGGGCGAAGGTCAGCGTGCCGGTGGCGGCGACGTAGTCCGCCCCCGTCGCAGTGCCGTTGATCGTGCGCCAGCCGACGGTGACAGCGCTGGCCGAGGCGGCATCCATCGTCACCTCGAAGACCGCGCGGCGCGGCGCCTCGGCCTCGTCGGGCAGCAGCGGCTCCAGCGCCTGGATCTTCTGGGTCAGCACGGTGCGCCAGTCATCGGCGAGGATGCCGCCCGTATCGGTGGAGTTCGGGTTCCACGACCACCAGGCGAAGGACGGGCCGATCTCGGCATGGTCGATCGTGCCGTTGTTGTCGGTATCGCCCTGGAGGTAGCTGCTGATCGCCTCGAACCAGGCGAGGTCCTTGGGCTGGGTCATGCGCGTGCCCCACTCGCCCAGCAGTACCGGCGCGATGTCCTCGCTCCAGAGATAGCCCCAGAACTTGTCGAAGATCCCCGGCATGTTGTTGGGGAAATCCGCTGCATAGAAGAAGGGCTGCGGATAGATCGAGTTCGGATAGTCGTGCGGCGAATAGACGAGCTTGTTGTCGGCGATGAGGTCCACCGGACGGTCGCGCGCGCCGATCAGGTTGCCGCCCCACCAATAGGATTGCCCTGCATGGCTGGACACGCCCTCGACCACGATCAGCCAGTCGGGGTTGACGGCGAGGATGGCGTTGCCCGCGCGCTCGGCCGCGCTCGCCCAGGCGTCCCAGCTCGCGGCATGGGGTTCGTTCTGGAGGTCGGCGCCGATCACCGTGGGGTTGCCGCGATAGCGCGCGGCCAGATCCTCCCACATGTCGATCCAGCGCGCCTCGGTGAAGCGTCCATCATACCACAGCCCGTTGCCGTTCGGCCCGTCGCCGGCAAAGCTGCGATGGTGGTCGAGCAGGATGCGCAGCCCGATTTCCCCCGCATAGCCGATGATCTTGTCCATCAGCTGCAAGGAGCTGAGGCCGACCAGATCCGGGTTCAGGCTGAAATCAATGCCGTTGGGCGTGCCGTTCTCCAGGATCGCCTGGCCGGAGAATGGCAGGCGGATGGCGTTGAAGCCCTGCTCCGCCATCTGGTCCATCAT
>Ga0315900_10002721_pt1 | contig 26585 bp, 28 predicted proteins | sample LakEriMetagenome_FD_203521 | JGI IMG/M metagenome (GOLD analysis project Ga0315900, IMG submission 203521) | Freshwater fungal communities from buoy surface, Lake Erie, Ohio, United States - Buoy 12 MA114 | ecosystem: Environmental > Aquatic > Freshwater > Lake > Lake biofilm | place: USA: Lake...
TAAGTGAGTTTGATATCAAGGTAATAAAAGGTTTAATAAATTTATATTTAAAAGGGTTAGTTGAAGGTGTTTATCAAAAAAGAATGGATAAGGAAATACTTGTCGATTATAAAAAAGTAAAAATATCTATTCAAGAAGCATATGAACTAACAAAACAACTTCAAACTATGGAACCTGTATCTGATGCTAATATAAGAAAGGTATTAAAATTTATTGATATGGACGACGAGGAGGATATAAATACAACACTTATAGAAACTGGTGAAGATGAATTAATAGAGATTAGTAAGTTACCTTTAGAGTTAAAGAAGCATTTTATAAAAAATTTCATTCGAACAAAAAGTTTAACTTTATTCGAGTTCTATCAAGAATTTATGAATGACCCATATGTTGTTGGTAAAATTAAATTTTATTTGAATCGTGAAACACCTGATTATGTAAAGCCTGAACCTGTTAAACCTCCAAGAGTTGGTAAAGGTCGTATTAACCCAGATTATATTAAAATTTTAAATGAACCAGTGAATACTAATTTATCAAAATATGCGGGTGCTCAAGGTATATATGCTTCAAAAATAGGAAAACAATTATTAGAAGAATATTTAAAGATGGATAATGCTGATGAAATAGCATCAGAAATTGTAAAAGGCATTGCAGACCAATCAAAAACAATTGGTGATTTTGCGACTCAACTAGGAAAATTAATAATCTTTTTAGATCCCAGTTTTAAATCTGATTTTATAAATAAATTAAGGAAAGGGTATTACAAACCACGAGCATTAATAAACTTGTCTCCTGAAGAAAAACTTCCTGAAATATTTTTATCCACAAACGAAAGAGCAAAACAAATTTTTGCAAATGAACTCAATCTCAATTTAGATATTTTTGTAATATATTTTGCGGAAAGACTTTACGTCAATAGAGATCCATTTGTAAGGATTACAAACCCTACCGATTTTATTGTAAAACTGAACGGTCGTTATAAGGTAGATGATGAGTTTAAAAATAAATGTTTTAATTTCGATGATATAAAAAATGTACCAACTGAAAAATTATATGCATATACTGATCCAAATCAAAAAAAATATTGTTTGGTAATAGAGCAAATATTATCTCAAAATAATATTGTAGATGGAATGCGTGTTTATAAAAATCCATACACCAATAGTGAGATCCCATATAGTATGATAACACAAATGAAAACAGATGTAATTGATTATAAGATGGATCCTGTTTCATATTCTTGTTCTAATTACGAAGATATTAAAGGACTACCAAGGGAGAAATTAATTTATTATAAGGAGAATGATAAAATGTATTGTTTTGATGTTGAGGATGTTATTGAAAATAATAATTTTGTAAATACCTACACAAACAATCCTTTTTCCGATGATTTTATAGATTATATTAATAGCCATTATCAATTACCAAAAAAAGAAATCGCGCCTGTTGTTATGGAAGAATTTGCAGTAGACGAATTCGCCGCGCCTGATTTACTTGATACATTATTTACAAGTGTTAATAGTATTTTATCTTCAAATAATATGCCTTTGCTTAAACCTTTTACGATGCGTTCAAAAATATATGATAGCGGAGATGACGACGACGACTACGATGATGACGACGACTACGATGATGGGGGACATGATGACGAAGATGAACATGAGGACAACAAAGATGAACACGACGACAACAAAGATGAACACGACGACGACGAAGATGAACATGACGGGAAAGAACACAAAAATTGTGAAAAATGCGGATCTGAAATAGAAAACGACGATCATAAAAGTATAAAAATCAAGGATAACAATATCTATTTAATATATTTTTGTTCGAATGAGTGCTTTACTGAAGATAAAAAATGGCCAAAACTTAAAAAAGATACACAATTAATTAACTTGATTTAAATTTAAAAAAAATATTTTATAAATAAAAATGTCAAAAAGGAAAAACAATGATGAAGATTATAAAAAAGAACGAGTTAGTATAGACGATTTTGAAGACGAAAATAAAGAATTAGAAAACTTTATTATCGAAGAACTTGAAGATGAAAAATACTATGATGAAATAAGAGATGATATTTACCATACACATAAGAAAATTTTAGAATATGTTGTTGAAAACAGATTGGAACTATGTGAGTATATGGATCTAGATAGCTTTGAAGATTTTTTATTTGAAAATAATATTATTCAATAATTTTTAAATATTATTATTTAAAAATTTTAGCTTAGCAAGCCCAAACACTTTAGTATTTCTAATTGAACATCAGATAATTTATCGGATGGATCTCTATTATATTGTATCTCCCTTAATACTGTTTCAATATCACTATAATCTATTTTTTTTTCTTGAACTCCCTGGCGCTCAGAAAGTAAATCGAACAATGTCATTTTTGGCGATCTGGGAGAAGATGCTGGAATTTCTCCTTTCTGGTTCAAATCTAAAGGTGGAGGTAATTCGAGATCAGGTAATATTGGCCTTCTTGCAGAACGTGAACTGCTTACAGATTTAGCAGAACGTGAACTGCTTACAGATCTGGGACTTTCAGGACGAAGCGCATCCAATTTTTTTCTAAGAGCGTTTATTGAAGTTGTATTTCCTACATATTTTTTATCATTGTAAATAAATTCTTCAAGTTTACGAGACTGTGCAATACTATCCGGGATACATAGTCCTGGTTTATTCCCTACATCACATGATAATCCATCTCCGCAAAATTGATTATTTTCAGGATCACAAACATTATTACTTTGAAGGGCTGATAGATATTCTATTATATCTGCTTTTTTTGTAGGTTTGTTCAATTTTATACTCGTCTGTTTGAGTAAGGTATTCAACTCCGCAACTTTTTTATTAATTAGTTTCAATTTATAATCTTCTTTTGAAGCTCTTGGTGAAGCTCTTGGCGAAGCTCTTGGCGAAGCTCTTGGTGAAGCTCTTGGTGAAGCTCTTGGTGAAGCTCTTGGCGAAGCTCTTGGCGATTGTTCTTCAGGTGTATTATCTTGAATAGCCTTCAATATAACATCTTTATTTAAATATTTAATTAAACGGTTATTAATTTTTGTAATACCCATTGATTCTGCTATCTGAATCAATTCATTTTTTGTCTTTTTTGATATATCTGCACGCTTAGAACTAGTAGAACTACGAGAACTACGAGAACTACGACTACTACTACGAGAACTACGGCTACTACTAGGAGAACTTATACTATAATGTGCAGCAAATTTTTCTCTTCTTCCACTTACCCTAGATCTAGGTTTCTCACCTGTATTACGTTTGACAATTTCTTCACATAATTGATTTCTAGATTTTTTTCCAGGTTCGATACCGCATTTTATAGCAAGATCAACTATGTCACTTTTTTTATATTTAGTGCTCGTTCTACATTTTTTTTCTTCAACATCACAATTAAGTTCTGACATTTTTATTATATTAATATATTTTTATTTTTTATATTTTTATATAATATATTATCAAACAATATATTATAAAAGACGGGTTTCAGCCTATATTTGAACCACAAAATCTTTCAAGAAATCAGTGATTTTATCTCGGGGCTTACCAAGCTGATTACCCACTATTCGTGTACCATTTTCACTTTTAAAATCGAAATTGTGATGTATATGTCCGCATATCCAAGTATGAATATAATTCGAAGTCAACAAATATTCCAAGTTGCTTACATATAAAGAAATGAACTTGTCCTTCTTTGTTTTTATATTATCCAATACTTTATAAGTGGGACAATAATGAGTTACAACGACTAATTTAAGTTTTCGAGCCTTGCAATACTTTATCATTTGATTGATATATTTCAAGTCTGTACTAAACTTCTTATCATATACATCATTGTTCATATCATTTATTTTTACAATGAATCTCGGAATCTTTACGTTTACCTTGCTCCACAAGGTACATCCAGTTATACAAATATCACCAATTATGATACTTGTTCTGTTCAAAATGTAGAGATTGTCAATCTCTTTTTCAAGATTTAATAATCTATTAGTTAACTCTTCCATTGGAAGATGATTGTAATCAGTCATTAAATAGTATTCGTGATTACCAGGAACATATATGACAATTTTAAAATGTTTACATAATATATCCAAGAATCCTTTTAATTGTTTTATTTTGTAGAGTGAGCCGATATCTCCAGCTAATATTAAAATTTCGGCTGTTGGAGTAATGTAATCCAACGGATTTGGTATCTCATCGTTCTTATACTCTATGTGAATATCTGAAACGATTTGTAAATTAAGGCACGCCATTATATAGTTATTATACTTATACTTATAAATAATATTTTTTAAAATCAATTTTAAAATATTTTAATAAATAAAATGGTTAAGATATGCAAGGATGATGAAATATTAAATCCAGTTACAAATAAGTGTGTTAAAAGAACTGGAGCTATAGGAAAGAAACTTCTAAAAAATATACGATCCGCAAGACGAAGTGGACGAAGAGAAAAATTTGCTGCTTATTATGGTATAAGTTCTCCTAGCCGTACTAGTAGTAAACGTGTATCAAGTAAACGTTCTGTCAGTAAACGAATTTGTAAAGACGATGAAATACTAAATCCAGTTACAAATAAGTGTGTTAAAAAAACTGGGGCTATAGGAAAGAAACTTCTAAAAAATATACGATCCGCAAGACGAAGTGGACGAAGAGAAAAATTTGCTGCTTATTATGGTATCCCTAGTCCTAGTGCAACGAGTAGACGTCACATGAGTAAACGAGTTATTTGTAAAGATGATGAAATATTGAATCCGGTTAGTAATAAGTGTGTTAAAAGAACTGGAGCAATAGGAAAGAAACTTTTAAAAAGTAAAAGTCCAGCAAGTAGGCGTCCAGTAAGTAGGCGTGTCGCAAGTAGGCGTCCAGTAAGTAGGCGTGTCGCGAGTAGGCGTCCAGTAAGTAGCCGTGTCGCGAGTAGGCGTCCAGTGAGTAGACGAGCTATTGAAAACAAACTTTTAAAAAGTAAAAATTCAGACAGTATTTGTAAAGATGATGAAATTTTAAATCCGGAAACAGGAAAATGTGTTAAAAAAACAGGAGCCATTGGTAAAAAAATTATAAGTGATATGAGAAAAGCTAAAGAGAAAATAAGAAATGATGAAAATAAAAAAAGAAAATCATATAGGTGGAAGATTGAAGGCTCGAAAAAAATTAAATCTACCTGTATAAGTAGGAGCAAGATAAGTCTCAAGGATCATCAAATAAAAGTTGCACGCTATATGAATGATAATGACTCATTACTTGTTGTACATGGCTTAGGATGTGGAAAAACTTTAACATCTATTACTGTATCTCAATGTTATTTAGATCAGTATCCAGATCACAAGGTTGTTTTTGTCGGACCAGCAGGTTTGATAGACAATTTCAAAAAAGAAATGAAGAAGTACGGCGTTCAGAACTCCGATAAATATAGTTATTTTTCTTTTTCAAAATTTCTAAATGATACAAAAAATGACGTTGTGATAGATTGCGACAGAACACTTTTGATAATTGACGAGGTACACAATCTTAGAAGTTTAAAATCGTCAATGTATGATTCTGTTTTACAATGTGCCATGCGATCTCATAAAAGATTGTTACTAAGTGCTACACCGTTTGTCAATAGTATAACTGATTTTGGAACTATAATCAATATATTATACGGTCGAAGAATAATTGGTACAAGAAAAGAATTTGATGAGGGTATAGTAACTCAATATATTACAAAACAATATACAGATGCCGATTTAGATTTGCTAATTCATTATTTGGAAGATAAGGTTGATGTCGTTGATTGCAAAGATGAAGCAAGTTTCCCCGAAAAAATTGAACATTACATAAATATCCCAATGTCTATGGATTATTATGACAAATATTTAACTCTTATTGGAGGTGACCCTGTAGGTGATACTGTTTTCTATAATCCTGAGAAATTTTACAACGGATTCAGAAGAGCTATAAACGCTTTATCAAAAACAGATACTGAATATTTTAGCCGAAAGATAATTAGATCTATACCTATCATAAAAAGTGGAAAAACCTTAATTTATACAAACTGGCTTGATTTCGGGGTGGTTCCATTAAAAAGAATATTTGAAAAAGAAGATATAACTTATGCCCTAATATATGGTGATGTGGATAAATCAAAAAGACAAGATATAGTAAATAAATTTAATAACGGCGAGTATGATGTTTTAGTAATAACAAAAGCGGGCGGGGAAGGACTGGATTTAAAAGAAGTTATGAATGTTATTATACTTGGTCCGCCTTGGAATGAATCTGCATTAGATCAGGCTGTAGGAAGAGCTATTAGATTTAAATCACATATTAATTTACCACCTGAAGAAAGAGTTGTGAATGTATATTATATGGTATCTACCGATCCAGGTATAAGAAAATGGGATCCTAGAAAAGAAAATCCACATTATCCTGAAATATCAGAATCAGGGGATATCATATTATATAGAATCATCGAACAAAAGAAACAAATTTCAAATGACTTTTTGAAAGTTCTAAAAGAATTATCAATATAAATTATTTTTTTATTATTGTATATAATAAAAAAATGTCCCAATTTCGTGCACCTTTACCCAACCTTGGAGATTGCTCAACAACCGATCTTTGGCCTGATAGCAGTATGATTAATGATTGTACTGAATGTGTAAGTTCAACTGAAGAAAAAAAATTTTATTGTAATGGACAATGCATGTCCCCGTATGATATGAGGAGTTCATGTCCTCCAAATGGATTGGTTGCGAAAAACGCATCCCAATGTGAAAAACCGTGTATACAAGTCGGAAGTCCTTCATTATCTGGAGGTTGTAGCGATAAATACGACTGTAATCCAGATGAAAATTGCGTTTTACGATCAGAAGATGGTAAATATAAAGATAGAGGATTTTGTGAAAAAATTCAAACAACACCTCCCCCTACTTCTGCTCCAACCCCCACAGAGGCACCTTCAGATTCCCTTGGTGGAAAATTAAAAACGCAATCAGGTGACAGTAGCACCGATAATGCTTCTTTATATCAAAATTTGTTCATAGGATCTATGGTTGGATTCGGTTTACTAGTATTTGTTTTAATATATTTATTGTATAAATGCAAATCCCAAAAATCAAGCAATCTTGCTTTCCGTCGTTGCAGAAAATAATTAAAATAATTAAAATATTTATAAATAAATGAGTTTCTATAGTACCGGATTTTTATTAAATGATGATCTTGTTAGAAGAAAACAGTCACTCGCGCCTCAGCAATTAGCAAATGACTGTAAACAACCTTATAATAGTAACAATTATACCTTACCACTAAATCGAAATGAAATATGCAACAGCACTAATATGTACCCCTTAAAACTAGCACAATTAAGTTATGGTAGTGGAAACATCCCTAACTCTTGCCCTTGTACTTTATATGTTCAGGCGCCTTAAATTTTCAAACTCAAATAAGTTTAAAAATTAATTAAATGTAATGATTGTTTCATATGTTTCAAGTGCTGATATAATGTTTCCTTTTTGTTGATATATCTCTGCCGTCTTCTTATCCGTATGAAGAAGTGTTATCACTAAAGGGAATTTTTCACATTTATATGTACTTGCCTCTTTAGTTGTAGATATTTTTTCTATTTGCGCGGTAAGTGGACCTTTCATTGAAGGTGTATAATTTATTGTCGCGACCTCATAATTTTCTGACAAACTTCTAGTTTGCAAGGACGTCCAATCTATATCTTTTAATTGTTGGATGTATCCAGGGGGATTCTTATCGATATTTTTTATAACTATTAGATATCTACACTCTTTATTTAAAAGACAATATGCCTTCGCTACATACATCGAATATTGTTCAATATCTTTTAGTTTAGTCATCTTCGGATTATTATAATAAGATGTAAACATATCGTATATGTGCTGCTTATCAGGGATAAAACCAGTATCAAAAGCTTCGCCGTAATTCATTTTATAATATTCTCAATTCTTTTAAATTAAAACAAAAATATATATATATCTTAAAATAAATGCCGGAATTAAGAAGCGAATTGAGCAATGAAGATCCATACACTATTTATATTTATAATATAAAGATTTTAACTATTTACTGCCTTGTATTTACAATATCTTATTTTTTTTATAATATATCTTGGATAATAGTTGAAGGTAAAACACCAACTAAAAAAATATTAAGTCTGATTTGAATTCTTATATTTTTAACAATCATAACCCTGCTTATGACTTCTTTTATTGGGGTAAAAATGTTAGGTATCTAATTTAGAGTTTAAGAAAAAGATTGTATTTTAAAAATGAAGCTAGTTGTCATTAATTTAGAAAAAAGTGTAGACCGTTTGAAAGCAATAACAGAAAATTTAAACAATCTTGATCTTCCATTTGAACGTTTTAATGCTATATATGGAAGAGATTTAACAGAAAAAGAAATTGAAGCAAATACAACTTCCGCATGTAACGGTTTGTTATGCAACTATGGAATTATCGGATGTGCAATGAGTCATATTGCTATTTGGAAATTGTTTGCTAAATCGTCAGATAATCTAATTTGCATTGCAGAAGATGATGCTATTTTTACCGATGAATTCCCTGATTTTGTGGAGAATATTAATAAAGTGTACTCAAAATTAAAATTCGATATTTTAAGTTTATTCGGAGAAACAGGTATTACTTCTTCTTTATCAGAACAAATAAAAATAGATAATTATATATTTTGCAAACCAATATTCCCTTTGTCAATGACTTGTTATATATTATCAAAAAAAGGAGTGAATAAGTTACTTCAGGAATTCGAAAAAATACAATATAATATTGATTTTATGATTGCTTTTAAAAATTTATTTAGTAATACATTTGAATATTATTATCTTGAGTCTCATAAAATTATATCACATAATTTTAATGAATCAACTATAAATACAACTTCAAATTCTATACTTAATAATATATTAGCCGGTGGTGGGTTCAAAAAATTAAATTGGTTTTTAAACTTACCTATTTTTACAATAAATCTAAAGTTTACTGTAACACTTTATATGTTGATTTTAATTATTTCGATCGCGATATCAGTTTACTTTAAAAAATATTATATTACATCTGTCTTATTATTTGAATTTATATTATTAAATATTTAAAGATGGAGTGTGTATAAATAAAAAATGTTTGATGAATTAATTAAAGAATATAACGAACTAAAAAGTCTTAACGAACAAAATGATTTATTGATACGCAAATGCGTAGTAACAACTTTAAAACAAATTGTGAAAAACTTGAATCGTGTTACGGTGGAAATGAATATTGTCGATAGCTTGAAAATTATTATTGAAAACAAGGCTAAAATTGAAGAGTTAGTGAAAGCTTTAGAAGAATAATTTGTTTTTAATACTGGTTATGAGTATTAAAAATTAATTTTTCCATATACCATATGTGTTTTGGAAATAAATAGCTGTATCCGTCATTCTTCTAAGTGCGATGGACATATCGTATGATAAGCCATTATCATCTTCCATAATATGTTGTTCATTATTAAAACAAGAAATAAAGATTGTAAAATTATTTTTTAAAATATGCCCGGAAAACCATACATCATCGCTGAACTTATATTCTGGATTTGGAAAAATAAACACATCATCCTTGAAAAATTTTTTCTTTAATAAAGTACCCCTAAAAGCTTCAAAGCAATCTATATAACCTTCGTTATATTCTCTATATCCACACGGTTCAAGATTTTGAGAATTTGAATCTCTTATCCAAATATAATTATTAAATAAATATGCTGAATTTGTAATACCAAATACTGTAATACAAGAGTCTGGATATCTTACCGAATCCTTTAATAAATAAGAACTGAGTTTGGGATCGTATAAACCATCATCATCGATAATAATAACAGGATCATCATCATCTACTTCATCTATATTCATAATTGGTAAAAATTTTGTAGCTGGTCCGTAATCTTTTTCGCAAATATTAATAACTACATTGGACATGTCTTTAATATTTGTAGGTATGAAACCTTGGCAATCAAACCGTTCATAATATTTTGGAATATTTACAAAGATCTTTTCAGGTTTAATATGTTGATTTTGAAGTTTTTCTATAACAGAATTCAGATTTGGGATTCTAGAAGGAATTACACTAAGACTAAAATAATAAGGTCTGAAAGGAAAGAAATTAAATTTAATTTCCTCATTAAATCCATGATTTGGATAGTCCAATACAGTTGGAAATTTATCTTTTGTAAAAGAAGGTTGTCCGTCGTATAAATCTTTTCTAATATAAGTTATTTCTAAAACATCCGGTACATGATATATTTCATCTTTAATAATGGGTTGGGTATGGTTGTTTGCATGTATATGCACCGGATAAAATAATTTATTGATTTTTTCAACACAATCAATCTTATTTTTTATATTATCATCGCTTGATAAGTAATTATATTCTATAACGATGGACATAAATTTATTCAAGGTGGTTTCAGATGCAGAAGACAACGATTCATATTCATCTCCATTTATCTTTATTTTAAGTAACATATCGTTATTAATTTCTTTGGACACTATATCGTCTAAAGTTTTAACGGTGCAATTTGTGCCATTAATAATTTTTATATCGTTTATTGAACCTAAACCAACACTATAAAATTGTATTCTATTTTCATCATAATAAATATCAGAATAAGGTAGATTGGATATTGTTGGATCGTAAAATTCAACAGTTGAATCTTTATATTTGTTAATAAAATCTACATCAAAAGACATATCAGTTGATATAACAAAGCTATATAGTTTAGTGTATGGAAGATTTGGAAGTACATATCCACCATCGCGTAATCTACCGATTCTAATTTTTTTTGAAATATCATACTGGTAACATTTAAATGTTTCAAGAAGCTCACGATGAGAGTACATTTATCATGTATTTATTTTTCCTTTTGTATCTTTAAATTAAATTATTTCTATCTATGTATCGCGAAAAACAAGTTCGATTCACCTTAAAAAATACATAATTCAAAATTATAACTAAAATGACTTAAAAAAATCCAAGAAAAAATATTAAATCTTTAAATGAATTTTAAAAAATAATTTTTTTTTAACAAATTATTTTCTTTATTATAATAAAACAATGGCTTCTATTTGCACAAGTAACGTAACTTCTGGATTTATTGATTTAGCAACTTTCGACGAAATTGAAAAGTATATGTATGGTGGCCCCGATGCTACCGCTTATTTTGTAAGAGAGACACGTAAGGCTACGTGGTTCACCATGGTCCCTGTCGTTCTTTCTAGGGCGTCTGGAACACCTGCCTTTGGACAGGAATGGTCAGTCAGCATTTCTCGTGCTGGAGATTATTTGCTCCAAACTTGGTTGAGACTACAAACCCCTGCCGTTACTTTGGCAAGTTCAGTATCTGGAAACTGTCTCAAGTGGACTAACAACTTGATGCACAACATTGTCCGCGAGTGTTGCATTACTTTCAACGACTTGGTTGCTGCTAGATTTGATAGTTATCACCTTGACTTCTGGTCTGCCTTTACTGTACCTGCTGGCAAGCAGATCGGTTATCAAAATATGATTGGAAACATTCCTTCTTTGATTAACCCTGTTCTTCCCGGATACACTCTTCAGGCTGCTACTCTAAACCTTCCTCTTCCATTCTTCTATGGACGTGATAGTGGAGTTGCTCTTCCTACTGCTGCCCTTCCTTACAATGAAATGCGTATTAACTTCAGTTTCAGAGATTGGTATGAACTTCTTAACCTCATTCCCACTGATAACACCAGCACTGGTGGACCAGTCAATAGCAGTGGAAATCAACTTGCCTCTGGTATCCCTTCTCTAAGTGGTGCCACCCAAGTTTGGGCTAACTATGCTATCGTCTCCAACGATGAACGTAAGCGTATGGCCTGTGCTCCTAGGGACATTTTGATCGAGCAAGTTCAAACTGCACCAAGACAGAATTATCAACCTACCAGCTCTAACTATGCACCCAACTTTGATATCCGTTTCTCTCACGCTATCAAGGCTTTGTTCTTCGCTGTTCGTAATACTTCTGACAGAGCTGAGTGGTCTAACTACACTGCCGCCTCTGGAGTTGCAGTCGCTGGATCTGGTGGAAATGCAGTATACACTCTCCCCACTGCAACTGCTCTTGACCCCATCCTTCAAACCTCCCTTATCTATGAGAACACCAACCGTCTCTCTCAGATGGGATCTGACTACTTCTCTCTTGTCAACCCTTACTACCATGCTCCAGTCATCCCTACCGTTACTGGATACCATTCATACTCATATTCCCTTGATTTCATCTGTTTGGATCCTATGGGATCAACAAATTATGGTAAGTTGACCAACGTTAGCATCATTCCCGAAGCATCCGCCGCTGCCGTCAGTGGTTATGCTGGAGGAGCAGATCCTGGAACTGGACAAGACGATGCTCAAACTTACGAATTCATCATCACTGCTGTCAATAATAATATTATTAGAATCTCAGGTGGAGCTTTGGGTAAAATTTTTGGGAAGCCCAAAATAGGTAGATGCTTTAATAGTTGTGGTAAAACTATTAGAGATAAACATTTGAATTACCACCAATCAGCAATTTCCTTATGTTGATTGATATAACTACCTAGTCCGTGATAAACACGGGCGAGATAATTTATAATGTCGGGAAACCCCTTAAGATTGTACTACTAAACCATTATAGAAATATAATGTGTGGCCACGTTAATAGCGTCGGGTATAGTAAGAATGTACAATATTGGGCAATCCGCGGGTAAAGAACTTAAAATCGTTATGCAAGATAATGGTTCTCCCTCAACGATCACCGGATTATCGGTCTTAGATGTCTAGCAAACATCAATGATAGGCTTAAGGTATGATCTGTCCCTCTCCGAAAGGTTAGGGAATATAAAACGTTCCCAGTTTTGTAATCGTCTTAATTTCAGGTTTATTTTTAATTTTCAAAAATTAAAAATAATTTACATACCATTCAATCTTAATCTAAGATTCAAATTCTCAATTTCAAGCTCTTTATAACGCGCTCGCAAATTATCTAATTGAAACTTCAAATCATGCTCGTTTAACATATTAGCAACAATTTCAATAAAATTTTCTAAACTACCCGGTGGCTTATAAATTTCACATTGAAAATGAAACTTAACATTATACACATGTAGCAAATCTTTAATAATTTTTTCAATAGGTTGTCCCGAAACCTCAAACGCCTTAATAATTCTAAATTGCTCAAATTGACTTTCACAACTAGTATGTTTTTCTTCTCTTTTGCATAATCTTTTATCAGAGAAACCGAGTTTTATCAAGTTCTTTCCAATATAAGCTAGATATATTACAGTTTTATTGGAATACAAAGACATATCGAACTTCATTTCTAATTCTTCAGCCTCAATATCAATTTCTGATAGAGTTAAAAGTTGCCGCATAGGTCTTTGAAGTATCATCTTTCTTTTATTATCAAGTTTATATTCTCCTTTCTTACGGATAGTTGGTAGAATCTCGTTAAAAACCAATTTTTGAAAATCTTTCGCGATTGGTTTAGTTGATTTAATTATCATATAATATAAACCTGCTTCATTAATAGCTTCCATTTTTTGCATTCGTCCAAGGGTGTCCTCCAAAAGTTGGAGGCCATCTTTTTTCATATAATCATCCATTTTTGAATACACGTTCCAATAATTTTTTAAATCTAAAATTTCAGCGACATCTTTAACTAAAAATAAAGGTTCTTCATAGGTTCCAAATGTTCTTATAACACTACCATTAAAGTTAAAAACCTCAATAGTTTTATTAATATTTTCATCTGTAGTCTCAGTATTAATTTCTTCTTTTTCCTCCTCAATCTCAATAATTTTTTCCTTATCATAATCCTTGTGAAGCTTAATTAATTCTTCTTTTTTCAAATTATTATATTTAACGATTCCTCTTTCTTTTGCGAGGGCTTTCAATTTCTTGACAACCATCTTATCATAGTTTACTACTGTTTCGTCACTTACTTCAGTATAAACCGAGTTTAAAGGATTTCTTTCTAAAAGCTTAATGATTGAATTCTTTTGTTTGAGATGCGCATTTGGCAAAGATCTTTCCTTGCAAAGTGCGCGCAGATCTGGTACATTCATCATTCTATAATCAATATCTTTTTTTGGAGCCACCTCTTCAAATTTCTTATGCCAAATATTATTTTTTCTTCTTTCAAACATCTCATCCATTCTTATATGCAAAGTCTTTATTGCTTTACCATTTGTAACACCAATAGTATACCCATATTTTGGTGCCTCCTTTCCCAATTTCGGATTAGACAATTGCTTCCAACTTTCACGAACATCTTCAGGAATAGGCTTGCTAATCAATTCAACATAATCATAGTATTCTTTTTTAGGTTCAATTCTGCGAGCGGTATATTGATCATGATCGTCTTCATCGGGGTGCTGCTGGACGTATTCAAAAGTTCTAATCCACGTTTCAATAATATCGGCAGATACACCGCCTCTTGAGCTTTTACCGATAAACATTCTCGCTACATTGGTACAGTTAATAGATGCACGAGCTTCAATTAAATGTTCATACCTTATATTCAACTTCAGTAATTCCTCACAAAAATTCTTCGGGTTAGACATGTGCTTTCGTTCCGTCTTTGGTGACGTTTCCATAGATAGTTGTTCTTCCATATTTTATTATAGAATTCATTTCTTTAAATATCTTTTATAATAAAATGAAAAAGAAAGAAATTTATTTAATTGCTATTCTTATATTTTTTATTGTGATGATTGCAATTGGGGTATTTTTTTATGACAATCGCTCAAATCCTGAGCCTAAACAAGGTCCAATACTTAATTTCATTTGCAAAAATCAGGTAGATAACGCTAAAAATCAATGCGATCTTCAGTGGGCAAATCGTGTTAAAATAGCAAATGATAATTCAGCGCTCAAACTATATAATATGTTTCAAATATTAAATAGAAATACAAAAAATAGTAATGCAATTTATCAAACAATATATGATTTAACTTTTGAAGATGGATATCTGTATTTTCCAAACAATCAAACAATAAACTATATTTTAGTAGGTGGAGGAGGTGCAGGTGGAAACGGAGGAAATAGTAGTGGAGGGGGTGCCGGCGGTGGAGGTGGTGGCGAAGGTGGAGAAATTAAAACTGGTACTTTAAATTTATCGTCCGGTCTTTATAAGATAATTTTAGGTACCGGTGGTAATAATAATGGAGGTTCAAAAAATGGAACTCCTACAACTATATCGCAAATTAATTTATCCGATAATTCTTTAACAAATATTATTTCAGCTTCTGGAGGAGTTGCCGGAAGCGATGGTGGAAGTGATATAATTGGTTATAATGTTACCGCTGCAGGAGGTGATGGAGGCGGTACACAAGGAGGTAAAGGAGGTTATAGAATACGTAAGGATAACATATGGTATCCTGCCAATAATGCAGAAAATGGAGTTGGAAGAGGTGGAGGAGGTGGTGGTTCTCTGGCTGTAGCTGAACAAAATGGAAATGGTGCTAGCGGAGGGAAAACATCTATAAAAGATTATACTAATACTTTAGTTGATAAATATGGAAATGGAGGTTGTGGAGGAGGTGGTACAACTTACGATCAAACAATAGGCAAAGGAGGTATAGGAACAGATGGAAAAGGAGGTGATGGAATAATAATACCAGGAAATCGTGTAATAAACGGATCAGATGGAACATTAGGCGGCGGAGGTGGTGGAGGTGGCGGCGGTGGAGGTGGCGGCGGTGGTAAAGGCGGTAGTGGTGGAAAAGGAGTTGTAATTATCTATTATTAAAATTTAAAATAGCAGCCGAACCTTGTGCAATATAACATTTAATTTTTCGCCTTTTTCATTTATTTAAATAAATATTTTTTTATTTCTTTTAATAAATGTCAGAACCGCCAAGTCAAGGAATCGCACTTATATTAGGATATCTCTTTGGAATTTTTGGAGCAGATAAATTTTATGTAGGCCTTACCGGTCAAGGTATTGCTATGGTAGTATTAACATGCACAATTATCGGTTTATTCGCCACTATACCCTGGGCATATTTATCTTGTTTATTCCTTGTAATAGGTATATTATGGAAGGGTAAACCAATGTTATATCCAGATAATATTAAATGGGCTCCTGTAACACAGACAGATACAACTATTGCTTGGGTAATTGTAGCGATAACAGTAATCGGAATAATCGCTGGATTTTTTATCGGAACCAGGGAGAGGTTTGAATATAAGAAAGAAATTGAAGATGACGAAGAATAAATTAAATATATTAGTAAACTTAGTAATATATTTATCTTACTTAAACAATTCTTCCTGTTCTTGGATGGGTAACATCTGGTAATTATAGTCGAATATAATACTAGTATTCTGTAAATGTTGTTTTAAAAAAGCAGGCGAAGTCGCGTATATTTTCTTAAATGTATCCCAATCCTTATTCGTATCGGCGCGCTCTAGAGCGATATGAAGGCTGAGATTTCTATATTCTTCTGGGACATCTTGTAACATTTTTGTTTAAAAAAATAATTTATTATAAAAAATCAATTTTAAAATTGAATTTATATTTATAAGTATTCTGAAAAAAAATAAAATGGATACGAAAGAATTTAATGCATATATAAAAGAATTTATGCTTGATGAGAAGCGTAATAATATAACTTTTCATAGAAAAACAAAAGAAGGCTTTATAGTAAGTTTACAAAAAAAATCAAATTGTTATACCCTTAGTAATGATATGGTTCATGGTTTTTATAAGATAATTTTGCAAATTCAAACAGTCAATATGTATTGTTCGTCTCATGATGACTCTGTACACTTATATAATGAGATAATTTATGACAAACAATTAAAAAGAAAGACAAAGGAAGAAGCTACTAATATCTTGTTTTCATTAATAAGGTCAGATGACAAAAGTATAGATTCCATATCAACAAAGATAATTGAACTATATTCCAATCTACATTTCGATAAATATATAAGTAAATATGTGAATGCTTTAGAAAAGAATGAAGATTATTATTCGTCGAGATTATTTGAGTTTGAGAAGAAGATGGATCCGAAGTATTTTAAGAACTTTGAATGTTGTGTATGTTACGATAATACAAAACATAAGACTTCTTGTGGGCATCATTTATGTATTATATGTTATGAAACGATGTTTGAGAAAAAAACATTTAATTGTCCGCTGTGTAGGGATGACTTAAGGGACTATACATGTGAAGAATGCGGTCTTTAGAATCTTTTTTTTCTTTTTGACACTTATTTTTTCAAAATTGTTATTATTATCATCATCCTGGCCTTTAGAGTCGTCTTCCTTTTGCAAACTATTTAAGCGTTGTTCAAGGTCTTCGTATTTCATTTTAAAATGTTTATCTTCCAAAATAATTTCTTTTTTTATTTGGTCAATGAGATTATCAACATCTTCCTGTTTTACGGCGGTGGGTGCGGTGGTTGGTACAAACAAAACATCTGGTGGGTTTATATAATCATAAACAAGGTCGTATAGAGACTGAAAATATTCCATTTATTATAAATATTAAATATTATTTAAATTAAATAATATTTTAAACAATAATTATTTGTAGATAAATGGAGAAAGATAAAGACGTTGATATAATAAATTTAGATGTCGAATTAAAAAATAAATTTAAAGAAGAGATAAAAAAGATCCCTGAATACAAGATCAAGCTTGAAGATTTAAGAAAAACATCAGAGTTAAAAAACATCAGACCAAATACATTAACATCCTTATTAAACAATGAGAAAGACTTAGAAGAGTATATTTATAATATTGAAAACAGTTTATATTTGAACTTTTATATAACTGATAGTATAGTATTGCTCGAAAAATATAAAGAACTATTAAATACGCCGCTAAAGGTGAATTTTATGGGTAAAGTCATTGGTAATAATAAAGAAAAGGATAAGATAGTAAATGAGTATCTTGAGATATTTACAAAATATGCGAATAAATTAAATCTAAACGAACTTCCAAAAATCCCGGAGAAGGTAGTAAAAAAAAATAAGGATAAGATAGTCTGTAAAAATTGTAAAAATAATAGTGATTTTAATTTGATTGATACAAATATATACATATGTATGAACTGTTCAATTCAGCAGACTGTATTGAAGAATGTGTCTTCATATCGCGACATCGACAGGGTAAACATAGGTAATAAATATCTATATGATAGAAAGATTCATTTCAGAGATTCGATGAACCAATATCAGGGTAAGCAGAACAGTACTATATCTAAAAAAATATATGATGATCTTGAGAATCAGTTTGAGTTGCATCATTTATTAGTTGATAGTGATGATCAGAATATAAAGTTTAGCAACATTACCAAGGAACACATCAGTATATTTTTAAAGGAGCTAGGATACACTAAGCACTATGAAAATATAAATTTGATTCATTACAATTTGACCGGTAAGAAGCCTGATGATATATCACATCTTGAGGAAATATTGCTGCAAGATTTCGACCTGCTTACCGAAATGTACGATAAAGAATTTAAACATCTAGATAGAAAAAACTTCATTAATACCCAATTCGTCCTTTTTGAACTTTTGTGTCGTCACAAACATCCTTGTAACAAGGAGGATTTTACTATTTTAAAAACTATAGACAGAAAAACATTCCATGAAGACGTCTGCAAGATATTGTTTAACCAGCTTGGTTGGAACTACGTTTCTATGTTTTAGGCTGAGAACGTGGAGTTTGAGGTGAAAATATGACGGAATATTGAGGGTGATTTGAGGGGTGATAAATTAATTATAGAACTAATCTAGATCTAAATCTACAGAGATATCTTTACAGATTTAAAGACAACGTTTATTTAATAAAAATGACAGAAGATCAAGAAATTGAATTCATTATCGAAGACGAAACCGCGCTTGAAACATACGAGTATAGCCACGATGGCAATGATTTTCAATATTTTATCGGCAAAGAAATAGCCAAACTTTTAGGATATAATAGCACAGATGTGATTAAAAAATATGTTTCTGATTCAAATAAAATAACATTTAAAAACTACAAGGGTGTAAAGGAGCCTAAAATAAATTCAAAAACCATACTAATTACAAAAGATGGGATTGAAGAAATATTAAAAAGAATAATCAAAAAAATTTCAAAAGAAACATCACTTATTTTCAATAAATATGATATTAAAATAGATGAAATTAACGAAGAAGATGAAATTAACGAAGAAGATGAAATCAAGGAAGAAGATATATTATCATATTCATATGTAAGCAATGGCATTTTTTTTGAATATTTCGTAGGGTATCAGATTACTTCGCTAATGGGTTACAAAAATGTTAACCAGGCTATAAACAATGTATCCAAGTCTAATCAGCTTGAATTTAGAGATTATCCTGGTGTTAAAATTCCGAATCTTGATCCAAGAACAATCTTGATAACAGCAGATGGTGCAGTTGAAATTCTTGTAAAATCTCGCAAGCGTATATCCCCCGACGTGCTCCATCTTCTCAAAAAATTCAATATCGACACAACTAATCGTAAATGCTTAACCAAGGAACAACAAACTCTTTCAACTATAACAAATGTATTTAAAACAGAAAAATTTGAAGATCAATTCAAAATAGGAACATATTATTTAGATCTTTATTTTCCAGAGTACAAAATAGTTCTGGAATGCGATGAAAACGGACATGCTGATAGAAAACCCTGGAAAGAACGTGAAAGAATGGATTTTGTGAATAAAGAGTTGAACATAGACGATACTAATTGGATAAGATTCAATCCTGACGAACATGATTTTGATATAGCAAAGGTAATTGGTGCAGTATATCGGAAAATCGACGAAATAAAAGATAAAACCAGAAAATCAACCGATGAAAGACAATGTTTTCGTTGCAATGTAGATAAAAAATTAGAGTTCTTCAAGAAAAGCTCAACAGGCTTTACAAAAACGTGCATTGACTGTCTTGATAAAGATAAAAATAACAGAACTAAAAAATTTAAACCGGTCAGACAATATACTCTTGGCGGCGTTTTTATAAAACAATTTGAAAGCGTTAAGGAAGCAGCAGACGCATTAAATATTTCATCTGGACAGATATCTGCAAATTGTAGAAATCCTACAAAAATTAAAACAGCGGGTAAGTATATGTGGAAATTTGCAAATGAACAAAAAGAAAAAAATATAGATGGAATGAAATCTGATGTAATTAAAACTGTTGCTCAGTATAATACAGATGGTGAATTTATAAAAACTTTCTCATCCGGACATGAAGCTGCTAGCGAATACGATGTTACACCAAGTAGTATTTATGGAGCGATAAGAAATAATTTTGTTAGTAAAGGGTTTTTATGGCGGTATGTGGAAGATGGGGTAATCATTCCTAAAATAGATAAAGTTACGCCGCATAGAAAATATATGAAGCAGGTTGATATTTATAAGGATGATGTACTTTTTAAAAGTTTTTTAAGTATAAGAGAAGCAGCAAATGAGATGAAAATCAATATAACAATGTGTAGAAAATTTTTAGAAGGTACAAAAAACGATCCTGTAGGGTACAAATGGAAATTCAAGGTAATTTAATTTTTTAAACTGAAGCCAGTTTAAAAAATATGTATATAACTATTCTGAAGTCTATTTTATTCTACGTTTACGTATGCGTCTACGTGTTTCACAATCTGAGCATATTGCGATCAATATATCGTAAAGTATTTTTTCACAGAACCAGCAGCGTTTAGTCATATTGATATTTATTTATCAAATTAAATTTTTATTTCAATTTTTTTTAAAAAGAGATCCCAAACCAACTCTTATATAATAGTCATTCATTTCTTCATGTGGATGAATATAATTGCATACTCGTTTGGAATCTTTATTTTTATACAATCTATTATTTTTAATAACGAAATTGCATCTATCTTTAAAACGGCAGCTATTGACAACCAATTCTTTCAAACTATGAGCGTAATTACATTCTTTATAATTACATTTTCGTCTTGACAATGTGCTTTTACACATCTGAGTTTGTTTTAAACTGGTAGGTGTCACAATTACAGGTGTAGGCGGGACTGGTACATGTACAGTGACAATTGGTACGACTACAGGTGCAGGAAATAATTCTAGTTTTTCAAAAGTTTGTTGATGTTTAAAATTTTTCCAATTAAGAACAAGTTGTACATCTTCTTCCTTCTTCTCAATTGGAACATCTTCAACCTTTTTGTGTTTTGGGCTATTATAAGAAATGATGGGTAAAGGAGCTCGTGTTTGTTTTAGATATCCAGAAATCCGGAGCCTTCTATCATCATAATTATCATTAATTAGATAAGGTTCAAGGAATACGTCAGATGTAAATTTTATATTTAAGTTGGGTTGGTGTTCATCTGATTCGTATTCGTCGGAGTCATATTCGTTTTCGCTATAGTATTCCATTTTTATAAATTTTAACAAAAATATTTATAAAAATCAATTTTTAATTTGTTTTTTCCATTTCTTATTAATCTTCTTTACAATATCTTCCTCTGATAATTCAGGATATGATTTTCTTATCTTTTTCTCCTTCTTCTTGTAAAAAGCTTCGTATTCTTCTCCTGAATAAATATCTTTTTTTGTTTTCTTAACAGGTTGTTCTCTATCTACTGAACGGTCTCGTTCCCTATGCCTACGTCTAGAACGATCACTCTCATATGAACGATAGCTATCATCAGATCGATCTCGATGTCTATATCTTCGCCTAGAACGGTCACTCTCAACAGACCGATCTCTGTGTCTGGAACGATCACTCTCAACGGAACGATCAACATGCTCATCACTTTCTTCTTCGAATTTAGGTTCCTCGAGCTTCTTCTTTTTCTCTTTTTTAGATTTTATTTCAGGTACAAAATCATCAATGACCTCGTCAGTTGCCTCAAGACTTTTATTATATTCATCCAATTTTCTAAGATATTCCTCCTTATTTTTCAAATATTGGTCATTATATTTTTTATATTCTTTGTTATTCTTTTCTTTCATGGTCTTCCATAAAGAAGCCAATTTTCCCAAAATTTCTTTATTATTTAGGCCAGGATTGTCAGCTTTTACTTTATCTCGAGTAGCTCCGCAAAATAATATATACGCCGAACCAATCTTCTTTGGCTTATTTGAATCCTTAACACTTTTTTTAACCTTTATAAACTTCTTCAAAGCTGTTTTCGTCTTTGGATTACTCCATTTTTTAATAATAGAATCGGCTGTATCCTTTTCATCTTTATTCTTTTCGATAAAATCCAAAACGAATTTACTGATATCATCAGCATTATATTTCTTGGTCTTCATTTTTTTATAATAAAAACTTATTCTTAAGTTATTTTAAAAAAATAAAAAAAATATATAAAATAAATGATAACAGATTATCCAACCAGTTTATGTAATTGTTTTAATAACGATTGCGATAATACTAGATCAACACAAGGCTATAATTCTAATCTTTCCATAAAAAATTGCGATTTCAAAAAATATGAATGCAATATTGGTAAATATAATAATTGTGGTGAAAAAGAAATTTTCAAAAAACAAATTGAACCACGACTATTAAATGATTTTAATATCTTAAATAAAAATGTATATAAAAGTGCATTCGATAAAACATTTCAAAAGGTAGATTGCCCCGGAAACAAAGGTTGTAATTCTACAGTATACACTAGCAATGATCCTCGTTTGGTTTCGGTAGTTAATGGCGGCCAAATACAAACCCTCGATAGACCACCTCTTAATGCAAGTATAAAACTTGCTGATATTTATACCGACCCCAGTTTAAAAAATTATGGCGCGAATTATAAATCTTATGATGATATAAACGCAGGGGATATAGTTTATTATATTGATAAAAGCATTGAGGATGCTTTCTTCGAGCCTAATTTTACGAATCCTTCAAATGTCACAGGTGTTATATATAAAGATCCAATGTCTGCCTTCAGACCTCAATATGATAGAAAGCCTATTAAGGATAATAATATGCTTGATACAAGTAGAAATAGAACGTATAATACGGGGTTATCTTTTCTTAACGACACGAATGAGCATAGAGAGGATCTCATGTCAAAGCAAATGTATAAGACAAACAAGAATAGGTATTCATCCCGATGGTCTGGCCAAATTTCTCAATAATTTAAATCTAAAGATATTATTGTATAATATAAAATGTCAGATATTGAAAAGCAAGTTAGAGATACTTATTACCAGGCTTTCTACGATAGTATAGATGAAACTGTTAACTCGAAGTCGCCTGATTATGAATGGATTGTACGTTTGTATCTAGATATCAGGGATAGGCTATTGAGATATATTAAAAAAGGTACGGATACTTATAGGATTATTGATGACCAATTCGATGAAAAATTGTTTGAACAAATGATTACAAATGATGTATTCGATAAACAGTCAATGATTGCTTTGATAAATGGTAGTTTTAATATGGTATTGAGACTTGAAGCACCTGAAAGAGACAAAGCGACTTTAGAATCAAGGCAACGAGTTTTTGAATCTGAACCTCAAAAGATCGTTTCTACTTTCATTCGAGAGATCAATCAGTGTCTAGACCTCATTGACGTGGACTTCATAAACCTGTTTGCTGAAAAAAAAAATTGAACTTTTGAAACGGCGTTTTAATCAATTTTCAGAATGAGCTTCATTAAGACTATTGTATATGACGAGAATAAAACTCGCAAAGATGCTGAATTAGAGATTGAGTTACAGAATATTTCTGCTTCTCATGGTTTCAGTCCAAAGATACTCAACACAACTTTCGATGACGATAAGTGCGTAATAGAGATGGAAGACCTTGGCGACGAGTGTGTGTTTGATAATTATGGCGATGATCCAGCTGTTGTCCCTGAAGATATTTGGAATAAGATACGTCATATTCTGAATACTCTATTGGAAGAGGAGGCGATCGAGTATGTGGATATATCACCCTACAATTTTATAGAGAAGGATGGGAAAATGTATGTGGTAGATTTTGGAGATGCGTATTACAGCGACGAGAAGATAGGCGACGGTTACATCAACGAGTTCCTGGATGACTTCCTTGACGGGGACAACGAGTGGAACCCGGATTTTTTCTAGATTATTTATAAATATAAAATTTTCTCACTTTATAAGTGAAAAAATTTTTTGGCGGGAAACGAGGCGCGAGGGGGGGCGGCGGGCAAGATGTGGGGGAAAAAATTGATTTTTTTCAGGTGTTTTTAAAAAAAAATCAGCTGTTTGTAAAATGTCTACTGTTAAAGAAACCTGCGATATCTGCGTCGAGAACATCAATCGTATCAACAAAAAGGTCACATGTGTTTATTGTGATTTTTCTTCTTGTATGAGATGTGCAAAGAGATACATTACAAGTGAGTCTTCTGCTTCGTGTATGTCTTGTAAGAAGGAGTGGAACGATGATTTCCTTGACACAAGTTTTCCGAAATCTTTTCTCAACAAGGAGTACAAAAACCATATCGAAGGTATAGAGTTTGCAAAGCAGGAGGCTCTGCTACCTCAAACAATGGTTGTTATTGAAAATGAGAAGAAGAAGGCGGCAATACTAGCACAGATTCGCACACTCAAACATCAAATCCAGCAGCTTGAGGCTGAATATACTAGAGTTGATACACCCGGTGCTGACATTCCTGTTGAAGTGGACGAGCCAAAGGTTTCTGTGATCAAGCAGTGTCCAAGTGACAAATGCAACGGTTACCTCAACTGCAAGTACAAATGTGGTATCTGTGAAGTGGCTGTTTGTGTCAAGTGCGAACAAATCAAGGCGGACGACGACCACACTTGCGATGCCAGCGACGTCGAGACTGTCAAAATGAAGAAGAAGGAGTGCAAGTACTGCCCCAATTGTTCCCGCGAGACATTCAAAGATGGCGGTTGCTACCAGATTTGGTGTCCTCCTCCCTGCAATGGCGGCAAAGGCACTGCTTGGGACTTCCGTACTGGTAAAGTCGACAAAGGTACTGTACACGCGCCATTGTATTATCAGTATATGAGAGAGAACAGAGTGAACGAACACAATGACAACGTTTGCAGGGGCAACGACCGATTGGTTCCAATATATACAATTGAGACTGCAATTCGCGGCAAACTTCTTACTATTGACCGCGGCAGTTTAGGCATGATTTACGACATTCATAGAAGAACTGTCGATGTCAAGGGACATTTGATGCCAAAGTATCAGACTGACGATGACACGTTCGAAACGAACGTTGATATCAGAATGAAGTTTTTGAAGAATGAAATTTCCAAGGAGTCGTTCAATAAAACTTTGATGACACGAATGAAGACGAAGAAGAAGAAGCAAATGATCTATCAGAACTTGGAGATGCTCGAGAATGTCAGCGTCGACATTTTCTATCGATTGTATACGACTATTACACTTGCACCACGTGGTTCACGAGTGGATTTGGCGCCATTCCTAAGAGAGTTTGAAAATATCAGAGAGTATTATAACGTAAGTATTTTGAAGACGAAGAAGAGGTTTGACATGAAGGGTGCGCTTTGTTTGTGTGTGAATGAAAAATGGGAGATGAAGAGAAATGTTTAGATAAATAAATATAAGTTATTAGATTTTTTTATAACCACTTATATTGATTGAGGCATGCGACACGAGGAGACGACGACAGGCGACACTAGGAGACGTCAGGTAGACAGGGGGTACATACAGCAGGCGACACAAGGACACGACAGGCGGCATGGGACACGAGGAGACGACAGGCGACACGAGGAGACGACAGGCGACACGAGGAGACGACAGGCGACACGAGGAGACGACAGGCGACACGAGGAGACGACAGGCGACACGAGGAGACGACAGGGACACGTCAGGCGACACGAGGAGACGACAGGGACACGTCAGGCGACACGAGGAGACGGCAGGTGGACAGGGGACACGGCAGGCGACGCGAGGAGACGACGAGAAGTGTGAGTGTCTGAAAAATTTTTTCACTTTATAAGTGAGAAAATTAATAACTTATATATTTATTTACGCTTTACTTATAAAAAAATTAGCATAGTGTTCAGTATACCATTCGTCGTCGGTTGTTCCAGGTTCCCTAGTCTCCTCAAGCCACATCTCCCATAATTTTTCTATCTCCGATTGTTCCTTGATATAAAATTCTTCATCTGTTAGAGTGTCGTCTTCGTCCGAACAAGAAGGGCATGGGGCAAACTTAGAGAAAGATTCCTTGTCATATCCACCATATAAAAAGTATACAAAGCATTGCCAAACGCATCCACAAGGCGCATTTCTAAACATCAACTTTCCTGAGTACATTCTTGGTCTTCAACTGAAGAAGACCTGAAAACACCAGAAAAAAATCAATTTTTTTCTCCTGTAAAAAAAATTTGGCGGGAAAATGGATGGATGTGAGAGCCGTTGGCGGGAAAATGGATGGATGTGAGAGCCGTTGGCGGGAAAGTGAGAGGCGTTGGCGGGAAAATGGATGGATGTGAGAGCCGTTGGCGGGAGAGTGGATGGGTGTGAGAGGCGTTGGCGGGAAAGTGGATGGATGTGAGAGGCGTTGGCGGGACAGTGGAGGGATGTGAG
>Ga0315900_10002723_pt1 | contig 26574 bp, 22 predicted proteins | sample LakEriMetagenome_FD_203521 | JGI IMG/M metagenome (GOLD analysis project Ga0315900, IMG submission 203521) | Freshwater fungal communities from buoy surface, Lake Erie, Ohio, United States - Buoy 12 MA114 | ecosystem: Environmental > Aquatic > Freshwater > Lake > Lake biofilm | place: USA: Lake...
GCCGGGCCACCGTCTCCTCCGACCAGGCGAGCCAGCGGCTGTCCGTTGCCACGGCGGCCTGCCGTGCGCTGCCGCCGGGCCACGCCAGCCAGAGGCCGATCGCCGCGATCGCGCCCGCGAGCACGAACGCGACGAGCCGGGTCCGCCCGCTGCGTGCCGGCTGCGCGAACCGGCCGAAGGTCCACGCCGCCAGCGATAGCACGACCAGCCCCGCGATCAGTCCGAATACCGCGTCATTGCCGGCTTGCGCGCCGAGCACCCATGCGAGCCATGCGACCGTTCCCAAAAGCGGGAAGGCCATCGCCTGCCGGAAGTTCACCATCCAGGGTCCCGGGCGCGGCAGCCGGCGGGCGAGTGCCGGCGTACAGGCCATGACGACGAAGGGGGCGGCCATGCCGAGGGCCAGCGCCGTGAACACGGCCAGTGCCACGGGCGCCGGCTGTGCCAGCCCGTAGCCCAGCGCTGCACCCATGAACGGCGCGGTGCAAGGCGCCGCGACCGCCACCGCCAGCGCGCCGTTGAGGAACGCCCCGCGCAGGCCATGTCCGGTCGCCGCCTCGCCGGCCGTTCCGGCGAGGCGGCTGCCGATCTCGAACACGCCCGCGAGATTGAGTGCGAGCAGGGTGAACAGGGCCGCCAGCGCGACCACGAAGCCGGGCGACTGCAACTGGAATCCCCACCCGATCTGCTCGCCGGCCGAGCGCAGCGCGATCAGCACGCCCGCCAGCAGCCAGAACGTGGCCAGCACGCCGAGCGCGTACGCGAGCGCGTGGGGGCGCGCACCGTGCCCGGTGCAGTGGAGCTCGCCCGACAGCGCGAGCAGCTTGATCGACAGCACCGGGAACACGCAGGGCATCAGGTTCAGCACCAGCCCGCCGAGCACGGCCAGCAGCAGGGCGACGGCCAGCCCGATGCCCTCGCCTGCCGCTGAGGATGCGTCGGCCGGGACGCCGCCACTGAGGCCGGTGGCAAGCACCGGGCCCGGCTCGAGATGGACGGCGGCGAGCGGTGCCCGGATCTCGAGCGCACGCGACCGCTCGCCGGCCCCGGCGGCTTCGAAGACCACGAGCCCGTCGACGCTCGCGGGGACGGCCCCCGCCTGCAGCGGGACGTCGAGGCGCAGGACCTCCGCATGACGGGTCCAGGTCTGGGCCCGTGCGTGGGCGACGAGTCCGCTCGCGGCCGCGTAGTGGTAGGGATTTCCCGCGGGGAGCGCCTGCCCGGGCGGGGGCTGCAGCGTGATCGCGAGGGTGCCCCGGTCATGCGTGGCGGCGATCCGCCAGTCCGCACCCGACGCAGGCCGCGCCGCCCGAGCCTGGACGAACAGCGCCTGCACGCGCGCATCGACCCGAGCCTCGCCGCGCAGGACCGGTATCTCGAAGGCCACCGGAGCCGATTCGGGGATGCAGACCTCGCGGCAGACCAGCCACTCGGCACGCGCTGCGACCGCGAGCCGGCCTTGGCCGAAGTCGGCAGACACTCGCAGCGGGACGAGCAGCAGCGCCTCGCGTTCGTAGCCGTAATTCATCAGCGGGCCGACCGGCAGCCGGTGCGGTACCGGCCACTGGATTTCACCGGTTTCGATGCCTGGCGGTACCGACCACGCGAGCGTGGTGGGCAGTCCGGAGTCGCCGGGATTGCGCCAGTAGGTGTGCCAGCCGGGCGCGATGCGCATCCTGAGCAGCGCGGTGAGGGTGGTCCCGGGCGCGACGCTGGTCGTCTCCGGCAGCAGTTCGACCTGTACCCGGCGCTGCGAACCCTCGCCGGCAGGGGGCAGCGGCAAGCCCTGCGCGGCGGTCGAGGCCGCGACGATCGCCAGCAACAGGCCGAGCGCGGCATCGAGCAGCCTGCGTCCGCCTCGACGGGCGGCCGGACGGCGGGGGCTGTGCGAGGTTCCGGGCAGGAGGGGCATGCGGGCGGGCGGTACGCGGGCAACCATGCCCGCCAGCGGTCAGTTGACGAGGAAGGCCGGCGGAACCGTCTCGATCACGAGGCGACGATAGGCGAGCTGCGCCGCCGCGATGTCGAGGGTGCCCGAATTGCGGGCATCGGTCACCACCTGGCCGCGACCGGCCCGAAGCGCCTCGGGGCCCATCGGCCGCCCGAGCATCTCGCGCAGCGCGCCGGCGTGGCGACCGGGTACCTCGAGCGTGCTGGTGAACGCGGGCGAGGCGAGCGGGGTGGCCGAGGCGACCACGAAGCTGTTCACGTGGCGCGAGCCCGACGGGTCGGGGCGGTAGACGGTCGCGTGGGGGAACTCCATCCCGAGCGTGGCGAGGAAATCACCGTAAACGCCGGGCCGGTCCAGGTCGGCGAACGTGTTGAACACCGCGACGCCACCCTCCCGCAGGCAGCGCGCCACGTCCCGGAAGAAGTCGCGGGTGACGAGGTATTCGGGCACGCCGTCGCCATGGAACAGGTCGACCACCACCACGTCCTTCGCGCCCCGGCAGTCGCGCAGCCAGGTGCGTGCGTCGGCCTGTACCGCCCGCACGCGCGCGGGGTCGAAGCCGAAATGGCGCTGCGCGACGAGGAAGGACACCGGGTCGATCTCCACCGCGGTGACCTCCACGCCCTGCCGGGCGAGGGTCATCGGTACCACGCCGGCACCGAGGCCGAGCACGAGCGCGTCGCGTGCGTCGGGGCGATAGGCGCGGGCAAGCGCCTCGAGTGCGTAGGTGAAGAAGGACTGCGATCGGCCGCTCGCATCGAGCGTGTTCTGCACCAGGCCGTCCTGGAAATAGATGAGCACGCGATCGGCCTCGGGAGCCTCGGTCGGCCCGGAGAGCACCTTGACCCGTCCGAACAGGGAGCCGTACTCCGCGCGCTTCTCCCATTGCGCTCCGCCGTAGCGCGCAGGCCACAGGCGGTCGAGATAGAGGCCCGATCCGGCCAGCAGCCCGGCGGAGGCCACGGTCGCGACGATCGACAGCCCGAGCAGGCGCTCGCGGCGCGCCAGCGCCATCGGCGGGCGCAGCGCGCCGGCGAGCGACAGCAGGGCCAGCACCAGGGCCACCACCAGCACCGCGTCGTAGTTGGAGAGGTAGGGCATCAGCACGAAGGCGGTGACGATCACCCCAGCCACCGAGCCCACGGTGCTCACGAAGAACACCCGGCCGGAGCCGGCGTCCAGTTCGGCGAGCGGTCCGCTGTCCGCGCCCCGTGCGCGCGTCATCAGGGCCACCAGCAGCGGGTTCATCGCCGAGGTGGTGAGCAGCGGCATGAACAGCAGGATGGTGCAGGCGATGAACGCTCCGGCGACCAGGTCGAAGCCGGCCAGCGCGTGGAAGGCATGCGGGTAGACGAGACAGGCGAGCACGATCGACAGCGCCGCCCACGCCGGCTGGGCGAGGTACCAGGCGGCGAGTTTCGCGGTCGACGGCTGCCGACGGGCCTGCGTGAGCCGGCCTCCCGCCCAGTACCCGGCGGCCAGCGCGACCAGCGTGATCGACAGGATTCCGGTCCAGATGAAGATGCTGACGCCGAAGTAGGGAGTCAGGATCCGCGAGGCGAGCAGTTCCAGCGCCAGGATGGCGGCGCCGGTGATGAAGATGATCGCGTAGAGCAGGGGCATCGGTCTGGCACGCGTGGAGGGCGACGCATTGTATAGGCGCCGCCTGAAAGGCCGGGGCGGGGGTGCCGCCGTTTGCTAGACTCCGCGCCTGTTCCCTGATCGAGTGCATGCCGTGCCGACCACGCCCCCCCCGAAGTCCCCGGCCTGCCGCCGCCGGGTGTCGCCGACCCGCCGCGGCGTGCTGCTCGCGACCCTCGGGCTCCTGGGCGGCGCGGTCCGGGCGCAGACCCCCGCGCCGGTCGACGTGGTCGACGAGGAGACCGATACGCCGTACGTGCCCACGCCGCGCTCGGTCGTCGAGCGCATGCTCGAGATCGCCGGCGTCGGTCCGTCCGACTACCTGATCGACCTGGGGTCGGGCGACGGGCGCATCGTGCTCACCGCGGCCACGAAGTTCGGCGCGCGCGGTCACGGCATCGACATCGACCCGCGGCTGGTGCGCCGCAGCCAGGAGGCGGCGCGCAAGCTCGGCGTCGCCGATCGCGCGCAGTTCCGGGTCGAGGACATCTTCGAGGCGGACTTCTCCCGCGCGACGGTCATCAGCGCCTACCTGCTGCCGAAGGTGATGCAACTGCTCACCCCGAAGCTGGCGAATCTCGCGCCCGGCACCCGCATCGTCTCCCACGACTACCCCCTGGCCGCCGAGTGGCGGCCCGATTTCTCGATCCGCATGTTCGTGCCCGACAAGCCGGTGGGGCGCGACAAGCACAGCACCCTGATGCTGTGGACGGTGCCGGCGCGAGTCGCCGGCGCGTGGCGATTCGACCTGCCGGGGCAGGCCGCATCGGCCGGTCGGGTCGAACTGCGCATCGAGCAGAACCACCAGGTCCTCAAGGGGACGGCCACGCTCGATGGGCAGCCGGTCGACGTGCTCGGGCTGCGCGTCGACGGCGACCGGTTGCGCTTCGCGCTCGAGCCGGTGGGTGGCGGCGTGCGCCTGCACCACGCCTTCGACGGCCGTGTTCGCGGCGATCGCGCCAGCGGCAACGTGGTCCTCGACGGCGAGCCCCAGGCGGCCGCGCGCCCCTGGCAGGCGAGTCGGGGCTGAGCGGCTCGCCCGGGGGCGCCCTTGCCCGCGTGCTATCCTGCCGCGCCGATGAACCTGCCTCGACGACCCGCTCGCGAAGTGTCCCGACCCTCCGCCATGGCCCACGATGCCGGTCGACCGGCGCCGGTGCAGGCGGGGCGACGGCACCTGCTCGCTGCGCTCGCGGGTGCGCTCGCGGTCCAGGGCGCGGCGCGGGCCGCCGAGCCGCCGCTGAGCTTCGGGCCGCTCAAGCTCGAGGTGCCCTTCGCGCCGACCAACTTCACGCTCATCGACACGATGCTTCGCATCGCGAACGTGACGCCGCGCGACCACGTGATCGACCTGGGCTCGGGCGACGGGCGCATCAACATCGCGGCCGCGCGCGACTGGGGTGCCTCGGGCATCGGCTACGAACTCGACCCGGCGCTGGTGCGCGAGAGCCGCGAACTGGCGAAGGTCGCGGGCGTGGCCGACCGGGTACGCTTCAGCGAACGCGACCTGTTCGAGGCGGATCTCTCCGCGGCGACGGTGGTCACCCTGTACCTGGGCAAGCGCGTCAACCTGCGGGTGCGCCCGAAACTGCTCGCCGAGTTGCGGCCGGGTACGCGCGTGGTGTCGCACGACTTCGACCTCGGCGAGTGGAAGCCCGACCTGCACATCCGGCTGCGCGACTACGGAAGCCAGGTGTTCTTCTGGTGGATTCCCGCGCGCATCGCAGGCCGCTGGTCGCTCGACCTCGACCTGCCCGGCGGGGGCCGCCGCGCGCACGACATCGAGTTCACCCAGCAGTTCCAGGAGGTCGACGCACAGGTGCGCACCGTCGGCGCGCGCGTGGGCCTGCGCGACCTCCGCCTGGCGGGCGAGCGGCTGACCTTCATCATGATGGAGGAGGTGGCCGGGGTGTTCACGTTCCGGCGATTCTTCGGTCGCGTCGTCGATTCGGGCGCGGCGATCGAGGGGTGGCTGCGGCACGAGATCCCGGGGCGGCCCACCGAGGCGCCCTTCCGCATCACCCGCGTGGCCGCGGCGCTGCCCGGGCCGGCCGATGCGTGGACCTTTCCGCCGAAGGGGTGAGCGCGTGAACCGGGCATCGCTGCCGCGTATCGCCGTACGCTCCCGCCGACGGTGGCTTGGGTCCGCGGCGGCGCTGTGCGCGGTGGGGGCGTCCCGCGGCGTGGCGATCGCGCAGCCCGGCAGCGCGCCCCTCGAGCGCACGGGCGGACCATACGTACCCACGCCATGGCCGGTGGTCGACCACATGCTGCGCATGGCGAACATCGAAGCCCGCGACGTCGTGATGGACCTGGGCTGCGGGGATGGACGGCTGGTGATCGAAGCGGCGAAGCGCCACGGCGCCCGCGGGCTGGGCATCGACATCGACCCCGAGCTCGTGCACCTCGCCACCGCCGGTGCCGCGCGCGAGAAGGTCGGCCACCTCGCGCGCTTCGAGGTACGCGACATCTTCGCCACGGACGTGTCCGAGGCCACGGTCCTGACGCTCTACCTGCTGCCGGAGATGATGGCGAGGCTCCAGCCCCGCCTGCTGTCGATGCTGCGGCCGGGTGCGCGCATCGTGTCGCACGACTACATGTTCCGCGAATGGCGGCCGGACACGCAGTTCAGTTTCGACGTGCCGGAGAAGAAGGCGATCAACGGCGTGCCCAGCGCGACGGTGCTGCTGTGGGTCGTACCCGCGAGGGCGGGCGGGCGCTGGCGACTGTCGGCGCCCGCGGGCAGCGGGCTCGATCGGGCCGAACTCGACCTGCGGCAGTCCTTCCAGTGGCTGTCCGGCCAGGTACGCCCGGTGCGAGGCGCAGCGGGCGAGTTCGACGGAGGCACGGTCAGGGGTGTCGAGGTGCGTTTCTCGGTGCCCGTCGAGTCGGCCGGGCGTCGGGGGCGGGCGATACTCTCGGGCCGGGTCGAGGGCGACCGCATCGAAGGCCGGATCGAGTCGGCCCTGTCGGCGGCGGCCGGGCGGTTCGAGGCGCAGCGCCTTGCGTGATCGTCCGCACGGTCGCGCGGTCCGGTCGGCGCGGGCGGTCGGGTCGCCTCCTTGTGGTGTCGCCAGGGGTACGCAGACGCGCGAGGATGTCGCGACGGGTCGGTGCGGCCGCACGCCGCGGTCGGGAGTCCACGGGGGGATGAGCGGATGAAGCCTGAATCGGAAGCGCGAACCCTCGGCAGGCTGGCCGAAGGCTGCAGCCTGTTCGAGCGACGACGGACGATGCTGGGCACGGCGCTCGCCGGGGCGCTGCTGCCGGCGGGCGCCCTGGCGCAGTTCGGCGCGGGCGACGTGGTCTACGTGCCCACTCCGCAGGTCGTGGTCAACCGGATGCTTTCGATGGCCAGGGTCGGGCCTTCCGATTTCGTGATGGACCTCGGATCGGGTGACGGACGCCAGCTGATCACCGCGGTCGCGAAGTTCGGCGCCCGCGGCGGCGTGGGCCTGGACCTCGACGAGGAACTGCTCAGGACGGCGGTGGCCAATGCCCGCCGCGAAGGCGTGGCGGACCGGGTCCGGTTCGTGCACGGCAACCTGTTCGAAGCCGACCTCAGCCCCGCGAGCGTCGTGACGCTCTACCTGCTGCCCGAGCTCAACCTCAAGCTGCGGCCGAAGCTGCTGGCCGAACTGCGGCCGGGTTCGCGGGTGGTCTCCCACGACTACAACATGGCGAACTGGCAGCCCGAGGAGTCGGTCACCCTGCAGGTGCCCGAGAAGCAGGTCGGAACGCCCGGGGTCAGTTACGTCTACCTCTGGATCGTGCCGGCGAACGTGTCGGGACGCTGGCAGTGGGCCCTGCCCGACGGGCGCTCCACCGAGGCGTCCATCCGCCAGTCCCTGCAGGTCCTCGACATCCAGCTCGCGCCGGCAGGTGGCCGGGCACCGGAGGTGACGCTCGCCACCGTGCGAGGCGAGGAGATCCGCGTGTCGATGCAGGTCGACGCCGGCGCAGGGCGCAGGATCCGCCACGAGTACACCGGCCGGCTGCGCGGCGACACGCTCGAGGGCAGCGTGCGCATCCACGACCGGACCGAACGTGTCGCGCCATGGAAGGCGGTGCGCACCGGCGGTCGCGCGGCCACCATCGACCCCCAGGCCAGCCTGTGAGGGAGGCGACGATGTCCCCTGGCGCCCGTCGTCGTCGCCTGCTGCTCCTCGGTGCGGCCGTGCCCGCGTTCGGGACGGCCAGGGCCGTGCTCGGCGACGACAAGCCGTTCTCGCCGTTCGTCACCTCGCCGCAGGTGGCGGTGGTGCGCATGCTCGAGCTGGCCCGCACCGGGCCCGGGGACCACGTCATCGACCTCGGGTCGGGCGATGGCCGCATCCCCATCGTGGCGGCGAGCCGTTTCGGCGCGACCGCGCACGGAGTCGACCTCGACGCGCGCCTGGTCGAACTCTCGCAGGCGAACGCCCGCGCGGCCGGCGTCGCCCAGCGCGTGAGCTTCGCCCGGCAGGACGTGTTCGTCACCGACGTGAGCAAGGCGACGGTGGTCACCCTCTACCTGCTGCCCCCGATCGTGCAGGCGCTGCGGCCGCGCCTGCTCGGCCAGATGCGGGTCGGCAGTCGCATCGTCAGCCACGACTTCCCGTTCGACGGCTGGCAGGCCGACGAGCAGGTCACGTTCTTCGCCCCCGACAAGAACGACGGCCGGGGCGGCGAGAGCACGGTGTTCCTCTACCTCGTGCCGGCGCAGGTCCACGGTCGCTGGCAGATGAGTGTCGCGGGCGGATCGATCCCGGGGGGGCTGCAACTGCAGGTCTCCCAGCAGAACCAGATGCTCGATGCCGAGATCCACGCCGAGGGCCGGGTCTTCGAGGCGCGGGACGGTCGCCTGCGCGGGGACCGGATCGGGTTCGTCGCGAGCCTCCCCGAGCGGCCGGCCGGTCCCCCGGTTCGCCTGTGGCGATTCGAAGGGCAGGTCGATGGCGCGTCCATCGGCGGCATCGTCCGCGACGAGGCGGGACGCGAACTGCGCTGGCAGGCGCGCCGGATCGCGGTGCGTTGAGCGTGGCGTGGCCACCTGACTTTCAGCCCGGTGTCGGGCACACTCCCCACCCGCCACGGGCTCGTCCGCCCTCGCCGGGAGGGCCGCCGCCCGGCCTTCGACCCCTCCCTCGACCATGAACCGTTTGCCCTCGTACCCCGCCTCCCGCAGCCGCCGCCATGCTCTCGCGACGATGGGCGCCGCCGTGGCCGGACTGGTCGCCGGTCCGTCCCGCGCGCAGGAACGCTTCTCGCTGTACGTGCCCAGCCCGCAGAGTGTCGCCGAGGCGATGGCGAAGATCGCCGGGGTCTCGAAGAACGACATGGTGGTCGACCTCGGCGCGGGCGATGGCCGCATCGTCACCACCGCGGCGCGACTGCACGGCGCTCGCGGCTTCGGTGTCGACATCAACCAGGAGCTGGTCGACCTCGCCAACGGCCTGGCCCGGCGAGCCGGGGTGGGCGATCGCGTTTCCTTCCACCACCAGAACGTGTTCGACACCGACCTTCGCGGCGTGACGGTCGTGAACATGTACCTGTTTCCCGAGCTGATGCGCCTGCTGCGCCCGAAGCTGCTCGCCGAACTGCGTCCCGGCGCGCGCATCGTGAGCCACGATTTCACGATGGGCACCTGGGAGCCCGACGAGCAGGTCACGTTCTTCGCGCCGGACAAGTTCGGCGGAGCGGGTGCGGATGCCCGCATCCTGATGTGGGTGGTCCCGGCGCAGGTCGCGGGGTTCTGGAACTGGCAGTTGCCGGTGGCCGGCCAGTCCTTTGCGTATGCGGCCGTGCTCGAACAGCGCTTCCAGGTCGCCGATGGCAGCGTGCGCGTCGGCAACCGGCGCGGCAACCTCACCGACATGCGCCTGCGCGGCGACCAGCTGTCCTTCGGGCTGCGCATCACGCTCGACCCCGGGGTGCTGGTGATGCACCAGTTCCGCGGCACCGTGCGCGGCGATGCGATCGAGGGCAGCGTGCGCGTCACCCCCGACGGCGGCAAGCCGGTCGACCTGCCCTGGCGTGCGACCCGATCGGCGGGCAGCGCGTACTTCAACCCGACCGGAGTCTCGGTCAAGTAGACCCCGGCCGAGGGCGCCGGGAGCCTCGAGGAGATTCGCAGATGAACCGACGCGACTGGATCCGGGCAGCGGCACTGCTGGCGGCCGCGGGCACGGCCCGAGCGCAGGAGCAGTGGTCGTTCCCGGCGGGCAGCAGCCCGCAACTGGTCGACCGCATGGTGCGGCTCGCGCAACTGCGTGATGGCGACGTGGTGGTCGACCTGGGGTCGTTCGACGGGCGCATCGTGCTCGCGTCGGTGCGCAGCCACCCGAAGGTGCGCGGCTGGGGCGTCGACATCGAGGAGGACCTGGTTCGCCAGGCGAACGAGACCGCGCGCGCCGAGGGGCTGGCCGGTCGGGCGCAGTTCTTCCACCGCAATGCGTTCGACGTCGACCTGCGCGAGGTCAGCGTGATCAACATGTGGCTGTTCCGCAGCCTCACCCAGCTGCTGCGCCCGAAGATCCTCGCCGAGGCGCGTCCCGGCACTCGCGTGATCGTCAACGGCGCGCTGATCGACAACCGCAACATGATGGGCGCGTGGCAGCCCGACGTCGTCGATCGCGGCGCGAGCGGCACCGAACCGCCCATCCTGCTGTGGATCGTGCCCGCGCGCGTCGACGGCGCGTGGTCGTGGGAGCTGGCCGCGGGCGGGGCCCGTCACGGCTACGAACTGCTGGTCAACCAGCAGTTCCAGCGATTCGAGGGCTTCGCGCGCGCCGGCATCCGTCGCGAGAATCTCGAGGAACCCGTGTTGCGCGGTGACCAGATCAGCTTCGGGTTTTCGCTCACGCTGCCGGGCCTGGGGGCGACGCGCCACCAGTTCCGCGGCCGGGTCGAGGGAGACCACATCCGCGGCACCGCGGTGCTCACCGCGCCCGAGAGCAAGCCGGTCGAGATGGCCTGGCACGCCCAGCGCGGCGATCCGGCGCGCTGGTTCCGCCCCACCGGCACCCAGATCAAGTAAGGGTGGCGCTGTCCTCCGCCTGCTCGCAGCGTCCCTTCCGCATCCCTTCCGCATCCCCTTCCGGAGACCTCCGACGATGACCCTGACCCTGACCGCCCGACGGCTGGCCGGCCTCGGAGGGCTGGCCGCTCTGCTGCTGGCTCCCCTTGCGCTCGCGCAGGAGCGTTTCTCCCTGTTCGTACCCAGTGCACAGCCGACCGTGGAGCGACTGGTCAAGCTCGCCCGCATCCAGGACTCGGACGTGGTGGTCGACCTCGGCTCGGGCGATGGCCGCATCGTGCTCACCGCGGCACGCCAGAACCCGAAGATCCGCGGCTGGGGCGTGGACATCAACGAGAACCTCGTGCGCCAGTCGAACGAGGAGGCGAAGCGGCAGGGAGTGGCCGACCGCATCCAGTTCCATCACCGCAACGTGTTCGACGCCGACCTGCGCGAGGTGACGGTGATCAACATGTGGCTGTTCCCCGAACTCATGCGGCTGCTGCGGCCGAAGATCATGGCCGAGGCGCGGCCCGGGACGCGGGTGCTGACCCACCTGTTCGACATGGGCGCGTGGCCGGCCGACGAGTGGGACAAGGAAGGCGGCTCGGCCGTGGGACTGTGGATCGTGCCCGCGCGCGTCGAGGGGTACTGGAACTGGCAGCTGGCGCTGCCCGGCCTGCCGGTGAGCTACGACGCGATCATGGAGCAGCGCTTCCAGATGGCCGAGGGCGTCGTGCGGGCCGGCAACCGGCGCGGCATCCTCCAGAACGTCCGCCTGCGCGGCGAGGACCTGTCCTTCACCCTCGAGATGACCCTCGACGGCGCGGGCCTCACCCGTCACGAGTTCAGCGGCAAGGTGACCGGCGACCAGATCCGCGGCACCGTGCGCGTGGCCACTCCGGACGGCAAGACCGTCGAGCTGCCCTGGCAGGCCCGGCGAACCACCACCACGGCTTACTTCCGTCCTACCGGGATCGACACCAAATGACCCAGACCCCTGACGCACCCGTGAACCCGGCCGAAGCCCCCTCGATGGACCTGCCCCGGCTGCCGGCCCGGCGGACGCTGCTCTCGGCCGGTGCGGCCGCGCTGGCCGCGGCCACCCTGCCGGCCACGCGCGCGCAGGCGCAGGAGTACGGCACGCCGTACGGGCCGAGCAATGCCGACAGCGTGAAGCGGATGATCCAGCTCGCCGAGCTGCGCGACGGCAACGTGGTCGCCGACCTCGGATCGGGCAACGGGCAGATCATCATCGCCGCCGCGCTCAGCAACCCCAAGGTGCGGGGCTGGGGCGTTGACCTGCAGGAGTGGCTGGTGAAGACCGCAACCGAGTCCGCGGCCAAGCAGGGCGTGTCCGACCGCGCGCAGTTCTTCCAGCGCAACGCGTTCGACGTCGACCTGCGCGAGGTCGACGTGATCAACATGTGGCTGTTCGCGAACCTCACCCGCCTGCTGCGGACCAAGATCCTCGCCGAGGCCCGCCCGGGCACCCGCGTTCTGGTCAATGGCCAGCTGATCGGCACGGAGAACATCCTCGGTAACTGGCAGCCCGACCTGATCGACCGGGAAAGTCCGAACCCGATCCTCAAGTGGTGGGTTCCGGCAAAGGTCGAGGGCAACTGGACCTGGCAGCTGCCGCTGGGCGGCACCCCCTACACGTACGACTTCGTGCTGCAGCAGCAGTTCCAGGTGGTCGAGGGGACGGGCCGGGTTGGCAATCGACGCGAGAGCCTCTCCGACACCCGGCTGCGCGGTACCGAACTGTCCTTCGTGTTCGACATGACCGTCACCGGTTTCGGCCGGGCCAAGCACGAGTTCATCGGCCAGGTGTCCGGCGACCAGATCCGCGGCAAGGTGACCGTGTCGCCGGCCGAGGGCAAGCCGTTCGATCTGCCGTGGACGGCCACTCGCACCGCGACCTCGGGCTGGTTCCGACCCACCGGGCTGGATCTCAAGTGACCGGCGGGCGGACCTGCGCGCCGGACCCGGCGGGCGCTGTCCGTCGGCGCGTGATGAGGGCGGGCGTGGCGTGCCTGCTCGCCCCGCTGGGAGCGCAGGCCCAGGAGCGCTTCTCGCTGTTCGTGGGCAGTCCGCAGCATACCGTCGACCGGATGGTCCGGATGGCGCGGCTGCGCGACGGCGACGTGGTGGTCGATCTTGGCGCCGGGGATGGTCGCGTGGTGCTGTCCGCCCTGCGCGCGCACCCCGGCGTGCGCGGCTGGGGCGTGGACATCAACCCCGAACTGGTGCGCGAGGCCACGGCGAACGCGAAGGAACTCGGCCTCTCCGATCGCGCGCAGTTCTTCCATCGCAACGTGTTCGATGCCGACCTCGGCCAGGTCTCGGTGGTGAACATGTGGCTGTTCCCGGAGCTCATGCGGCTCCTGCGCCCCAAGATCCTCTCCGAGGCGCGGCCCGGCACCCGCATCGTGTCCAACGGGTTCGACATGGGCAGCTGGGAGCCCGACGAGACCGATACCGAAGGCAGTCGGGTGCTGCTCTGGATCGTCCCGGCCCCGGTGGCGGGTTACTGGTCGTGGGAGCTGCCGATCGCCGGCGAGGCGCAGCGGTTCGAGGCGGTCCTGGAGCAGCGCTTCCAGGTGATCGACGGCATCGTGCGCGTCGGCCCTCGACGCGGTCTGCTCGAACAGCCGCGCCTGCGCGGCGAGGACATCGCGTTCACGCTGGAGATGACGCTCGCGCGCGGCGGCCTCGTGCGCCAGTCCTACAGTGGACGGGTACGCGGCTCGCGCATCGATGGAACTGTCGAGGTCACGCTGCGCGATGCCGACGATCGCCGGCTCGTGCTGCCCTGGCAGGCCGCTCGCACCGCGACGACCGGCTATTTCCGCCCCACCGGGCAGGAGGCGAAATGAACGATTCGATCACCCGTCGCGCGGCCCTTGCGGCGTTCGTTGCGGTCGGCGCGGGGGCGGCTCTTCCCGCCCGCAGCCAGGGCCGGGATGCCGACCCCAGCGTGCGCCACGACTCCTCGCCCTACGTGCCGACGCCGCAGAAGGTGGTCGACGAGATGCTGCGCATGGGGCGCGTCGGTCGGGACGACTACCTCGTCGATCTCGGGTCCGGCGATGGACGCATCGTGATCACGGCGGCCCAGCGATTCGGCACGCGCGGTCTCGGGGTCGACCTGGACGGCCAGCTGGTGCGCCAGGCGACGGCGGCGGCCGAGCGGGCCGGCGTCGCCGACCGTGCCCAGTTCGTGCAGCGCGACATCTTCAAGACCGATCTGCGCAAGGCGGACGTGGTCACGATGTACCTGCTGCCCGAGGTCAACATGATGGCCCGGCCGAAGCTGCTGTCCGAACTGCGGGTCGGCGCCCGGGTGGTGACCCACGACTACCACTTCGACGACTGGCTGCCCGACGAGCGGATCATGCTGGAGGTGCCGGAGAAGAAGGTCGGGACGCCCGGCATCGCCTACGTGTACGCGTGGGTGATTCCGGCTGCGGGGGCGGGCCGCTGGCGTGGCGAGGTCGCGGTGGGCGGACGCCGCCAGCCGCTGGAACTCGATCTCGAGCAGCGGTTCCAGCTGCTGACCGGCTCGGCCAGCGTGGGTGGCCGCCCGGCCAAGGTGATGTTCGCCGAGATGGACGGCTCGGAGATGAAGGTCATCCTCGCGCTGGCGGCCGGTGCCGGTGCTGGGGCGGCGCGGATGGAGCTGCGCGGGCAGATGCGCGGGGAGGAGGTGGTCGGAACCGTGCGCGTCGGCAACGACCCGGCGTCGGCGCGGGACGGCTGGAAGGCCGTCTGCGAGCAGCGCCGCGCGCCGTTCATGGGCGCGGCTGCGGGCGCGCGCTGAACGCGGGCAGGCTGCGCGGCTGCTGCAACCCTTTCCACTCCCTGACACAATCCCGACCCATGCCGGCGCCGTCCGGCCACCGGGCGCCCTGCCGCCCGAATTCCAAGGAGAGGATTCCCCGATGACCACGACCCCCCTCACGCGCCGCTGCGCGCTGCTGGCGCTCGCGCTGCCGGCCACGCTGGCGGCGTCCGCCGCGCTCGCCCAGGCCTATCCCGTCAAGCCGATCCGCATGATCGTGCCGTTCCCGCCCGGTGGAAATACCGACATCATCGCCCGCGGTGTGGGCGTGCGCATGCAGGAAATCCTGGGCCAGACCTTCGTGATCGAGAACCGCGGCGGCGCGGGCAGCACGATCGGCACCGAGGTGCTGGCGCGCTCCACGCCGGACGGCTACACGGTGGGCTTCGTCTCCTCCGCCCACGTGTTCAATGCGGCGATCCTGCCCAAGCTGCCCTACGACAGCGTGAAGGACTTCACCGCGCTGGGCATCGCAGCCGACGTGCCGACCATGGTCGTCGCGCATCCGTCGCTGCCGGTGAAGAGCGTGAAGGAACTGATCGCCCTCGCGCGCAAGAATCCGGGCCAGCTCAACTACGCGACCTCGGGGGCCGGCACCGTGGGTCACCTGGCGATGGAACTGCTCTCCTCGCAGGCGAAGGTGTCGATGGCGCACATCCCCTACAAGGGTTCGGGCCAGGCGATCACCGACGCGGTGGGCGGCTACGTCACGCTGATGGCCGCCTCGATGCCGGTGTTCGTGTCGCACGTGCAGGCCGGCAAGCTGCGGCCGCTGGGAGTGACCAGCGCCAAGCGCTCGCCCGCGTTGCCCAACGTGCCCACGATCGCCGAGCAGGGCTTCCCCGGGTACGAGGTGTCCTCCGGCTTCGGCATGCTCGCGCCCGCCGGCCTGCCCGCGGCGATGGTGCGCACGGTCAATTCGGCCCTGGTCAAGGCGCTGCAGGACGGCACCGTGCGCGAGCGGCTGTCCAGCCAGGGTGCCGAGCCGGTGGGATCGACGCCGGAGGCGCACGAGCAGATGATCCGCAACGAGATCGCCCGCTGGACGAAGATCGTCCAGCAGGTCGGCATCAAGGCGACGCTGAACTGACGGACAGCCCCGGTCCCGCCGGGCGGGACCGGTCTGCCCGAGCTTGTCCGGGAACCGCAGCGACCGGTCGGGACGCGGTGGGGTCGAGGCCGCGGTGGCGGACGCCGACCCGTTTGGCGTTCCGGGAGCGTGTCCGGCACGCGGTGCCCGGACCCGGACGACTCGGCCGGCCGATCGCGATCGACCGGATGGTTCCCATTCGGCCCGTACCGGAGGCTGCACATGTCGCTGACCCTGCTCTACAACCTGGTCGTGGTGCTCAAGGCGATCGCCGAGATCGCCGGTCTGGCGCTGCTCGGCCAGGGCGTGCTGCTGTTCCTCGCGGGCCCGAACCGGGATCGGAACGTGTTCTACCGGGTGCTCGCGCTGATGACCGCCCCGGTGCGCGCGCTCGCCCGGGCGCTGCTGCCGCGGTTCGTCGTCGACCAGCATGTCGGGCTGGCGTCGTTCGGCCTGGTGCTGCTCGCGTGGTTCTGCCTCTACCTCGCGAAGGTCTACCTGGTCCTGCGCATCGCCAGCGAGCAGTTGCCGGGCTGACTTCGTCGAGCTGACATTCGCCGCGCAGTGCCCGCTCGCGGACTTCCCGCGGCCACGACCCGGGCCGCCTCGGCCACAGGCATCCGCCGGGCGGACGACCGCCGGTGGCCGCGGGCTATTGGCATGCGCGAGCGGAGCCTGTAGGCTGTCGCGGTGACTGCTGCGATCCACGGGGTGAAGATCGCGAGCAAGGCAACCCGCGCGCCACGAGCGTCGACGGGGCCTGAAGACAGGCAGCACGCCCGCAGGAGCAAAGGTTCATCCACGGCAGCGGACATGCGCGACGGCGCACGCTCGCGGTCGATCGGCCGGAGGGGCCGGGGATGGCATACGCCGCAGCAGCACCGGTGGATCAACTGGAGGAGGCATCCATGCAACTCACGGAGCGTCATCAGGAATACTGGCGCCGGAACCTCAGGATCACCGCGATCCTGCTGGCGATCTGGTTCGTCGTCACGTTCGTGTGCAGCTACTTCGCGCGCGAACTCAACCAGATCGTGATCTTCGGCTTCCCGCTCGGGTTCTACATGGGAGCGCAGGGGGCCCTGATCGTCTACCTGATCATCATCGGGTACTACGCGTCGTACATGAACCGGCTCGACAAGGAATATGGCGTGGCCGAGGGAGATGACGAATGAGCGCCGCCGGATCGCAGAAGGCCTTCACACAGCAGCTCTCGCGCTACTACGGCTTCTACACGGGCGGCTTCGTGCTGTTCGTGATCGGGGTGGCGATCCTCGAGTTCATGGGCGTGCCCAACAAGACGCTGGGCTACCTGTTCCTGTTCGCCACCATCGGCCTGTATGCCGGCATCGGCATCATGAGCCGTACCGCGGACCTGGCCGAGTACTACGTCGCCGGGCGGCGGGTGCCCGCGGTGTTCAACGGCATGGCGACCGGCTCGGACTGGATGTCGGCGGCCTCGTTCATCGGCATGGCCGGCGGACTCTACCTGCAGGGCTACGACGGGCTCGCCTTCATCATGGGCTGGACCGGTGGCTACGTGCTGGTGGCGCTGTTCCTCGCGCCCTACCTGCGCAAGTTCGGGCAGTTCACGATTCCCGACTTCCTCGGCGAGCGCTACGGCGGCAACATCGTGCGCTCGATCGGCGTCCTGGCGGCGATCCTGGCTTCGTTCGTGTACGTGGTTGCGCAGATCTACGGGGTCGGCCTGATCACCAGCCGGTTCACCGGCGTCGAATTCCAGGTCGGCGTGTTCCTGGGCCTGGCCGGCATCCTGGTCTGCTCGTTCCTGGGCGGCATGCGGGCCGTGACCTGGACCCAGGTGGCCCAGTACATCATCCTGATCATCGCCTACATGATCCCGGTGATGATGCTCGCCTACAAGCACACCGGCGTGCCGGTGCCGCAGGCGGTGTACGGCACGGTACTGCAGAAGGTGACCGAGCGCGAGAAGGTACTCAACGCCGACGCCAAGGAACTGGAAGTCCGCCAGATCTTCAAGGACCGCGCCGCGGCGCTGGACGCGAAGATCAAGGGCCTGCCCGGCTCGTGGGAGACCGAGCGTGCAGGGCTGACGCAGAAAGTCGCGGACCTCAAGTCCTCGAACGCGCCGGCGGACCAGGTCGCGGCGGCCGAGAAGGCGCTGGCTGGTTTCCCGGCGAGCGCGGACGCGGCGCGCACCGCCTGGACGGCGGCGCGCAATGCGGCCAACGCACGCGCAGCCCCCATCCGCGCGCACGCCGAGCCCTTCCCCGGTGCGACCGAGAAGGCGCGCGACACCGCGAGGATCAACTTCCTCGCGCTGGTGTTCTGCCTGATGGTGGGCACGGCCGCGTTGCCCCACATCCTGATGCGCTACTACACCACGCCATCGGTGAAGGAGGCGCGCAAGTCGGTGTTCTGGTCGCTGTTCTTCATCTTCCTGCTGTACTTCACCGCGCCGGCACTGGCGGTCCTGGCCAAGTTCGACATCTACACGCTGCTGGTGGGCGACAAGTTCGCCGAACTGCCGGCGTGGGTGGCAGCCTGGAACAAGATCGACCCGCGGCTGCTGTCGGTGGTGGACATCAACAAGGACGGCATCGTGCAGTTGGCCGAGATCACGCTGGGCCAGGACATCATCGTGCTGGCCACGCCCGAGATCGTCGGCCTGCCGTACGTGATCTCCGGCCTGGTGGCGGCCGGCGGATTGGCGGCGGCGCTGTCGACCGCGGACGGCCTGCTGCTCACCATCGCCAACGCGCTGTCGCATGACGTCTACTACAAGATCGTCAACCCCGACGCGTCGACGAAGGTGCGGCTGGCGGTGGCCAAAGGGCTGCTGCTGGTGGTGGCGATGATCGCGGCCTACGTGACCTCGCTCAATCCGGGAGACATCCTGTTCCTGGTGGGGGCGGCGTTCTCGCTGGCGGCCTCGGCGTTCTTCCCCGCGCTCGTGCTGGGCGTGTTCTGGAAGCGCGCCAACAAGGCCGGTGCGATCGCCGGCATGCTGGTCGGACTGGGTGTGTGCATGCTCTACCAGGTCGGCACCTACCCGTTCTTCCAGGGGCTCACCGGCTGGAAGATGGGCCTGTGGTTCGACATCGCGCCGATCTCCGCGGGCATCTTCGGGATGCCGGCCGGGTTCATCACGCTGATCGTGGTGTCCCTGCTGACCGCGGCGCCTGACGAGAAGACCCAGCAGATGGTCGAGAACGTCCGGTACCCGGTGCTCGGCAACGAGGCCAAGGTCTAGCGCCTGGCGCGGGTTGAAGTCCCGGAAAGGCCCGCGCGAGCGGGCCTTTCCGTTTGTATCGGCGCGACGGCAACCGTGCGCCGTGCCTCTCCAGCGCACCCCGCGCGTTGCCTCGCGCGATGCGGTCGATCCGCGCCGGTGCGCTGCGGACGGTTATCGGCTGCAACGGGCATGCCGCCGCCCGGAGCCGGGTTCACGCCAGGGACGACTCGTGCAGGCCTGCGGGCCCCGCGGGCGCGGTGGGTGATCGCGGTGCCCGCAGCGACGGGCCGGACGCGCGCGGCGCGTCCGGCATACACTCGGCCGGAGACCGTGGAGCGGGGTGGGGTAGGACATCGTGAACAGACTGCAGCCGAGTGTCCGGGGGGGCGATGCCCGCTCCCGGGATCCGGGAAACGCTCGCCGGCGGCTCCTGGGCCTGGCGGGCGCGGCGGTGCTGGGCCGGGCGGGTGGGTCCGTCGCCTCCGACGAGGCGCCCGACGTCAAGGTCCCCTACGTGCCGACGCCGTGGCCGGTGGTGGCCGCCATGCTCGAGCTGGGCGAGGTGGGCCCGCGCGACCTGTTGATCGACCTCGGGTCCGGTGACGGGCGGCTGGTGATCGAGGCGGCCCGCGCGCGGGGCGCGCGCGGCCTGGGCGTGGAACTCGATGCCGATCTCGTGCAGGTGAGCCAGTCGGAGGCGCGCCGCCTCGGTGTGGCGGACCGCGTCCGTTTCCTGCGTCAGGACCTCTTCGAGACCGATCTCACGCCGGCCACGGTGATCACGCTCTACCTGCTGCCGCCGGTGATGATGGCGCTGCGGCCGCGCCTGGCGACCGGCCTCGCGCCCGGCACCCGGATCGTGTCGCACGACTTCACCCTGGGCGACTGGGTCCCGGACCGCGGCATGAAGATCGACGTGCCGGAGAAATCCTACGGTCCGCCCTACAGCACGATCCACCTGTGGGTCGTCCCGGCCTTCGTGCAGGGGCGCTGGCAGGGCCGCTTCGGCAGCGGGTCGGCCGAGCAGGCGTGGGCGCTCGACCTGCAGCAGCAGTTCCAGCGGGTGAGTGGCACGATGACCGTGCGCGGGCGCACCGCGCGGATCGACTCCGCCGAGCTCTCCGGCCGTCGCGTCGTGGTCGCGGCCCTGATCGAGGGGGCCGGTGGTCGTGAGCGCCACCAGTTCCAGGGCGAGGTCCGCGCCGGGCTGCTGGAGGGTCACTGGCGGGTGGAGGGCGCGGGCGCATCCGGCAAGGCGGTGGCCGTGCATGTCACGCGCGGAGAGCGGCCGCCGGCGGCTTCAAGATGAATCCGACCGTCGCGGGGCCTGTCCCCCACCGGGCCGGCCCACGCGCCGACGACAGCCGCCGACGGCTGCTCGCGGGGCTTGTCAGCCTTCCGCTGCTGCCTGCGTCGGCGCGCGCGCAGTCGGTGCCGCTCGACGTGCCTTTCGTGCCCTCCGGCGACGAGACGGTCGAGCGCATGCTCAGGATGGCCGCCGTCGGTCCGGAGGATCGGCTGATCGACCTCGGGTCGGGCGATGGCCGGATCGTGATCGCTGCGGCGCGGCAGTTCGGCACGCGTGGCCTCGGTGTCGAACTGGATCCGGGACGCTGGGCCGCCGCGCAACGCAACGCGGAGCGCTCGGGCGTCGCCGATCGCGTCCGTTTCGAGCGGGCGGATCTGTTCGAGACCGATCTGTCGGCGGCCACCGTGATCACGATGTACCTGCTGCCCGCGGTCAACCTGCGCCTGCGTCCGCGCCTGCTGGCGCTGCGACCGGGCACGCGCGTGGTCTCGCACGATTTCGACATGGGCGAGTGGCTCCCCGACCAGCGCGCGGATCGTGACGGGAGCACGGTCTACCTGTGGATCGTCCCGGCACGGGTGGAGGGAACATGGCGCTGGCGCATGCCCGACGAGGCGGGATTCTCGGTGCGCCTGCGCCAGCAGTTCCAGCTCGTCCATGGCCAGGCCGAGCGCGATGAGGCGCCGGTCTGGTTGCAGGATGCCCGCCTGCGCGGAGCGGAGATCACCTTCACGCTGCTCGGGCAGACGTCCCGCGGCCCCTTTCGCCACGACTGCAGCGGCCGGGTCGAGGGAGACCAGATCGTCGGCTCCATCCGCACCCGCGCTGGCGAGGGCGCCAGCGCCCGGCCCCAGCCCTGGCGGGCCACGCGCGGGGTCTGACCGGAGTTCGTGGCGCACAGGACCCGCCCGAACGCGAGGGATGGCAGGTTGGCGCTACCATCCGCGCTGGGCCGAAGCGGGGGATGGCCCGATGCGCGCAGTCCGGCGAGCCGGGCTGCCTTCAGGTCGCGGCATGGCATCGCAGCGACCGTGTGGATCCGCTGATCCGCCACGTCGGAAGGACTCGCATGTCTCAAGGCACGGCAGTACCACGGCAGTCGCTCTCGGTATTCGACGCAACCGCCCTGATGGTCGGGATGGTGATCGGGGTGGGTATCTTCGGTACCCCGTGGCTGGTGGCCATCAACTCGCCCAGCGTCGAGTGGTATCTCGCGCTGTGGGTGATCGGTGGCCTGGTGTCGCTGCTCGGCGTGCTCTGTTATGCGGAACTCGCCGGTCGCCATCCCGACGCCGGCGGCGAGTACAACTTCCTCACGCGCGCCTACGGTCCGGGCCTGGGCTTCCTGTTCGCGTGGGGGCGCCTGACGGTGATCCAGGCGGGCATCATCGCGGCGATCGGGTTCCTCTTCGGCCAGTACATGAGCCGGCTCGCCCAGTTCGAAGGGTTCGGCTGGGCGAACCTCGGCGCCTACGGCGAGGCCCTGTGGGCGGCGATCCTCATCCTCGCGCTGTCGGCGGTGAACTACCTCGGCACCCGCCAGAGCACGATGCTGCAGAACGTGCTGACCGTCGCGCTGGTGCTCGCCTTCACCGTGATCATCGTGGTCGGCCTCACCGCCGAACCCGCGCAGGGCGGCCCTGCGCTGAGCAAGCCGTTCGATCCCGACCGCGCGGCCCTGGGGCTCGCCTTCGTGTTCGTGATGCTGACCTACGGAGGCTGGAACGAGACGGTCTACCTCTCCGGGGAACTGCGTAATCCGCAACGCAACATGGTCCGGGTGTTCCTCCTCGGGCTGGCGGTGGTCACGGTCATCTACCTGCTGCTCAACCTCGCCTACGTGAACGTGCTCGGCATCGACGGCGTTCGTGCCAGCCGTGCGGTGGGCACCGACATGATGAAGGCCGTCGCCGGGACCACGGGCGCGGTGATCATCACCTTCGTGATCGTCACCGAAATCGGTACCACGCTCAACGCGACCATCTTCACCGGTGCGCGCACCAACTATGCGCTGGGCCGCGACTTCCGGATCTTCGGCTTCATGGGCCGCTGGAACGACGCGCGCAACACGCCCGGCAACGCCATCGTCGTGCAGACCCTGCTGTCGCTCGCGCTGGTGGGCTTCGGTGCGCTGCAGAAGGACGGCTTCAAGGTCCTGGTCGAGTACACCGCACCGGTGTTCTGGAGCTTCATGCTGCTCAACGGGATCGCGCTCTTCGTCTTCCGTGCACGCGAGGGCCGGCCCACGAGTTCCTACGCGGTCCACTTCTATCCGGTGGTTCCCCTCCTGTTCTGCGCGTTCTGCGCGTACATGCTGTGGTCGGGCATCAACTACGCCAAGCTGAACGGGCTGATCGCCGTCGGCGTGCTGCTGGCGGGGATACCCGTCTACCTGTGGGCGCGGGCTGCCAACGACAGGGTCCGCTGAGCACCGCCGGCAGCGTGGCCCGGGCGATTCCGCGCAGGACGCGCGGGAGGGCTCGGTTAGACCGGTCCGAGCGACGCTTGGCCTGACGAGGAGATGCGATGAAACTGGTGACGTTTTCCGATGCGGCCGGCCCTCGGGTCGGCGTGCTCGAGGAGTCGAGCGGGACCGTGGTCGACCTGTCCGCGGCGGCGCCCGCGTTGCCGCGCGAGATGACGGCGTTCGTGGGCGCCGGCGCCGCTGCGCTTGGTGCCGCTCGCGCGGCACTGGGATCGGGGCAGGGCCGCCTGTCGATTGATTCGGTGCGGCTGGAGGCGCCCTTCCCCCGGCCGGCGAAGAACATCCTCTGCGTGGGCAAGAACTACCACGAGCATGCGAAGGAGTTCCACCAGTCCGGGTTCGATGCGAGCGCGGGCAAGGATGCGATCCCGGACGTGCCGATCATCTTCACCAAGTGGCCGAACTCGGTGATCGGGCCGAACCGGGCGATCCCCGGCAGCGAGGATCCGACCGCCTCGGTGGACTACGAGGGCGAGCTGACGGTGGTGATCGGGCGCACCGCGCGCCGCGTCCGGAAGGCCGATGCGCTGTCGCACGTGTACGGCTACACGATCATCAACGACGCGACCGCGCGTACGCTCCAGCACCGGCACAAGCAGTGGTTCCTCGGCAAGAGCCTCGATGGCTTCTGCCCGATGGGCCCTTGCATCGTGACGGCCGACGAGATTCCCGATCCCACCCGCCTGCGCCTGCAGACCCGCGTGAACGGCGAACTGCGCCAGGATGCGCCGGTGTCCGACCTGATCTTCGACATCCCGACGCTGATCGAGGAGATCTCGGCGCTGATGACGCTGGAACCGGGGGACCTGATCGCCACCGGCACCTGCGCCGGGGTGGGCATCGGCTTCACTCCGCCGAAATACCTCGTCGCGGGTGACGTGGTGTCGATCACGATCGAGCCGATCGGCACGCTGGTCAACCCGGTGGCCTGAGCGGCGGATACGCGCCGGATGGCCATGCCCTTCCAGGTGCGACGGTGCGCCGGGGCCCTCGGGGCCGAGGTGCGGGGGCTCGACCTCTCCCGGCCGATCGACGGGCCGCTTGCGCAGGCGCTGCGCGAGGCCTGGCTCGAGCATCAGGTCCTGTTCTTCCGGGACCAGGTGCTCGATGCCGATCAGTACCTGGGCGTCGCCCGCTGTTTCGGCGAGCCGGTCGAGTATCCGTTCATTCGCGGGCTGGACGGCTACCCCACGATCACCCCGGTGATCAAGCTCGAACACGAGCGGCACAACTTCGGCGGCATCTGGCACGCCGACACCACCTATCTCGAGGAGCCGCCCAAGGGTTCGATGCTGCTGGCACGCGAGGTCCCGCCGTTTGGAGGCGATACGCTGTTTGCGAGCCAGTACGCCGCCTTCGAGGCGCTGTCGCCGGGCTTGCAGGCGATGCTCCTGGCCCTTCGGGCGGTGTCCAGTTCTGCCAGGGCCGACGTCAGCCGCACCCGCGAGGACCGCATCCGCGATACCGGCCGAACCGATGCGCGAGAGGTCTACCTCGCCGAGCATCCGGTGGTACGCACCCATCCGGAAACCGGCCGGCGCGCGCTCTACGTGAACGTCGCGCACACCGCGCGTTTCGCCGGCTGGACCGAGGAGGAGAGCGCACCCCTGCTCGCCTGGCTGTTCGCGCACCAGGTGAAACCGGAGTTCACCTGCCGCTTCGCCTGGTCGCCGGGATCGATCGCGCTGTGGGACAACCGCTGCGTGCAGCACAACCCGGTAAACGACTACCACGGCCATCGCCGCGTGATGCATCGCATCACGCTGCGTGGCGACCGGCCTCGGTGAGCGGGCGCGCGTCGGTGTCCGACCGGGGCTGCAGCCGGGTAAGGTTGATGTAAGGGCGTTCGCGTAGCCTGCATGCTTGGATGTGGAAGCGGCGCCGCCGGCAGGCCCGGAGGGTGACGCAGGGAGAGGCTGCGCAGGATGAGCAGGGACGGTTCGGGCGAGGACGCGCGGCGGGAGATCGCGCGCGACAGCCATCGGCAGGTGGCAGGCGAATGGCCTGCCGGCACGAGAGGGTCCCGGAGGCAGGGCGCGTCCTCGGCGGCTCGTCGGGTCGTTGGCGTCGTGCTGGTCGCGGTGATCGCACTCGCGGGATGCCGACCGACGCCGCCCGCAAAGCCCGCCGCTTCCCGCGATCGCAGTACGACCGTACTGTCCGATCCCCAGCGCCAGTTCATCAGGGTCGAGGAGGTGGGCGGCAGTGGCGAGGCCGCCTCGCTGGCGATGCCCGGCCGTATCGCCTATCGACCGCAGGCCCTGTCCGCGGTCGGAGCCCCCTTCGCCGGGCGCATCCTGAGGGTGGCGGTACGACCCGGCGAACCCGTGCGTGCGGGTGCGCCGCTGGTGGTGCTGCAGAGCGCGGATGTCTCCGCGGTCCGCGCGCAACTCGAGCAGGCCACCGCTCGCAGCGCAGCGACGGAGGATCAGCTGCGCCGGCAGAACGAGATGATGGCCCGCGGCGTCGGCCTCGAAGCCGAGCGGGTGGAGGCACAGGCCCGCGCTGCCGAGGCGCGGGCCGAACTCGAGCGTGCGCGGCGCACCCTGGCGCTTGCCGGTGGCGGTGAAGCGGGCGAGGTGATCCTCCGGGCGCCCGCCTCCGGAGTGGTCGTCTCGGTGCGCGCCACGGCCGGCGCCGTGGCCGAACCGGCCGGCGAGCCGCTGGTGGAAATCGCCGATCCCACCCGGCTCTGGGTGGTCGCCGAGGTGGCCGAGCGCGACGTGCCCGGGGTCAGCCGCCAGCAGACGGCCCGGGTGCGGGTGCCCGCGGCCGACATCGAACTCGACGCGACGGTCGATGGCCTGGGTTCGCAGGTCGATCCGGAGTCGCGGCGCCTGCCCGTCTACCTCGCGCTGAAGGCGCCGATGCGCGGCCTCACCGCCGGCATGCTGGTCGAGGTACGGTTCGCGGGGACGCGCGAGGGCCTCTCCGTTCCGGTGTCGGCCGTGCTGATCAAGGATGGACGCCGACGGGTGGTCTACGTCGAGCGCGAGGATGGCCGCTTCGCCGCCCGTGAGGTTCGCACCGGACAGGTCGCGGGCGGCCGCGTGACCATCATCGAGGGGCTCAGCCCGGGCGAGCGCGTGGTGGTGCAGGGAGCCCTGCTGCTCGACGGCGAGGCGGAGCAGTTGCTGTGATCCGGTCGCGGTCGGGGCGCGTTCGGCGCGCGGGCAGGCGATGCTGAGCCAGCTGATCCAGGCGTGCGTTCACCGGCGCGTGGCCGCGGTGTTCGTCACCCTGGTCGTCGCGGCCTTCGGGCTGCGCGCCTATGTCAACACGCCGATCGAGGCCTTCCCCGACGTGACCAACGCGCAGGTCACGGTCATCTCGCAGATGCCGGGCTACGCGTCCCAGGAGATCGAACGGCTGGTGACCGTGCCGCTGGAGCGGGTGCTCAACGGCACGCCGGGCATGACGCTGATGCGCTCGCAGAGCCTGTTCGGCCTGTCGCTGATCACGCTCACCTTCCGCGACGGCGCCGATCCGTTCTCCTCCCGGCTACTGGTGGCGCAACGGCTCACCCAGGTGGAGCTGCCCGACCGGGTGCAGCCCAAGCTGGCGGCGGAGGCCACGCCGCTGGGCGAGGTCTACCAGTTCCGGCTGGTGAGCGACCGCCACGACCTGTACCAGCTGCGCTCCGAGCTCGAGTGGACGGTCAGCCGGACCCTGCGCCAGGTGCAGGGCGTGGCGGACATGGTGGCCTTCGGTGGCTTCCTCAAGGAAGTGCATGTCGTACCCGATCCGGCCCGGCTGCATGCGGTGGGGGTGTCGCTCGCGCAGCTCGACCAGGCGATCGCGGGCGCCAGCGTGAACGTGGGCGGCGGCTTCCTGCGCCGCGGCGAGCAGGAGCTCACCATCCGCAGCCTCGGCTTCATCGAGTCCGCGGAGGACATCCGCGCGATCGTCCTGAAGAGCCGGGGCGGCAGCCCGGTCACCGTGGGCGACGTGGCCGAGGTGCGGCAGTCCTACACGCCCAGGCGCGGGTCGGTGGGCTGGAACGAGCAGCCGGAGGTCGTCGAGGGTTTCGTGCTGATGCG